>Ga0210017_1001726_pt1 | contig 18997 bp, 16 predicted proteins | sample CryGeyCG2014_020_FD_183966 | JGI IMG/M metagenome (GOLD analysis project Ga0210017, IMG submission 183966) | Groundwater microbial communities from aquifer - Crystal Geyser CG08_land_8/20/14_0.20 (SPAdes) (version 2) | ecosystem: Environmental > Aquatic > Deep subsurface > Groundwater | place... | reverse complement strand
TACTTGGTATGGCTGGTTTTCTTGAAATATTGCATATACCGCCATACTAACATCCGGAAACGGGAATTTCAAGTTGAAACATTGGGCTGAAGCCCAGAGATACAACTCTCAAATTTTGGATATTTTATAGTAAATGGCTCCGGCGGCTGGGTATCAATCTGGAATCTAAAATGCGAGACGCTGCCCCAGCCGGCATTATTTTTTAAACGGACGCTAAAATACCAAATACCATCAGCCAAATCTGGCAACTCTCGTGAATTCACAGCGGGAATATAGGTTACCGTTGGAACGGCGTTGGCAATTCTCCCCACAAGCAAACGAACCCCAGTTACGCCAGAGGATAATGACCATGTAAATTTCGCATCGTTTACCGCGTACCATTTGTTAGGGTCTGGATGAGTAGGTGAAGAAACCTGAGGCGCTGCCGGCGTTCCAACCACTGCTGGCGGAGTTTCCGCTTCTGGCGGAGTTTCCGCTTCTGGCGCGACCGGTTCCGCAATACCAAGCGAAAAGGAAGCAGTTTCTAAACTCGCTAAAATATTCGTTCCCTTGCCATCATTGGCAAGCGCGGAACCGGAAGAAAAAGTCAGGGGTGCGTTGCCGGCGGCTTTAGCTCTAAAAGTAATGGCGATAGCTTTGCCATTTGCGCCGGTAAAACCCGGATTCAAAACAATGCCTTCAAAATTTACCGTCCCGGCAGAATTGGAAAATGATGGCTCTTGAACCCACAAACTGAAAATTGAGCCGGTTTTTGAGAGCGAGGCAACTTCCAACTTATCGCTTGGAAACGAAATCACTCCCGATGCGGCATTCATAGCTTGATCCGCGCTTGATACATAAACGCTTACCGAGAAAGTCGTGCCAACCGCATGAGACCCGGAGGAGGGGGAAAAATACAGCGTCACGGCTTGCGCCGCAGACGCAGAGACAAGAAACATGGAACAAGAAACAAGGAAAAATAACAATGACATCCTTGTTCCCTGTTTCTTGATCCTTGATTCAGTATTTGTTCCTTGTCCCTTGCTCCTTGTCCCTTGCTCTTCGTCCCTTATTCCTTGCCACTTACTCTTTGTACCCTTCGCAAGTCCGTTTAATAAACGCCCAACTTCCTCTCTCAATTTCACTAATAACTGATGCTGTTCGTTGGATATGTAGGCAAGGCGAAAAGAAAAATCAAGATAGTATTCAATCTCCGTTAATGAACCAACGGCAATATTATAGAAATGAACCTTATCTTTCTTTGAATTCCTAGTATAACCTTCAGCTATATTGGCTGCTACTGAAACAGTAGCCCGTCGCATTTGTGAAACTAAACCGAATTTCTCCTCGCTTGGAAAATTTTTAGTTGCGCGATAAATTTGAAAAGCTAATTCATCAGCTTTCTGCCAAGCAATCAATTTACGATATGCAATTTTATCTAAATTATTTCCTTGTTCCATATCTCTTGCTCCTTGCTCCTTGTTTATAAATTAATAATTCTTTCAATTTCATAAGGATAAATAAAAACAATTTGAGTCTTATTAAGTTTCATCTCGCCATGAAAACCAAAATTAACAACAATAGCTTGTCTTGGTCGATATCGTTCTATAAAACTCCGAAAACTTCGAGAAATTTCTCCAGTTTTTAAAGAAGTTGCCTTTATTTCTACGGGTAATATTTCGCCTAAATGATTGATTAAGACGAAATCAACTTCTGCCTTGTCTTTGGTTCGCCAGAAATGGATTTTAATATCAGTTTGTTTAGAAATTTCTGAAAAAATAAAATTTTCTAAAAGCTGGCCTTTATCCGTTCGTTCTTCAAAGTTTTTGAAGGAATTGATAGCAAAATCTCTAATCCCGGTATCAAAAAAATAGATTTTGGGCATTTTCGTTAATTCCTTGCGATAATTTTTAAAGAAGGGGGTAACTCGATTTAGGATAAAAGTTTTTTCTAAAATGTTTAAATATTTTTCTGCCGTTCGGTAAGTAATTCCGAGAGTATTAGATAATTCGTAAAAATTAACTAATTGGCCGATTTGGTTGGCTAAAAGGTTTAAAAATTTAGTAAAAGTGATTGGCTCTCTAATCTTTAAAAATCCAATTATATCTTTATCAAAATAACTTGAATGGATTTCTTTTAAAATTTGATATTTTTCTTCAATGTTTGTTTCCAAGGCAACCCTCGGATATCCGCCCCAAATAATGAAATCCAAAAGATTTTCCTGTAATAATTTCTGGCTATAAGGAGATATTTCTTTTTTAGAAATTAATTTTTCTAAGGTTTTGTCTTTTGCCGATAAATATTCTTGAAATGAAAAAGGATATAAATGGAAAATTCGTTTTCTTCCAGTTAAAGATTCATGAATTTTTGCTCTTATTTCTAAGGATGAAGAACCGGTCAAAACCAGTTTAAGGGGCAAATTAAGATCGTAAATTCCCTTAAAAAATATACCAGCGTTTTTAACTCGCTGAGCCTCGTCAACAAAAACAAATAATCTCCCCTTACCAATTCTTTCTTTAAGAAATTTAATAAAATTTGCCTGGCTGGTAAATAATTCCAATTCGGACAAAATATCCAAATTAAAAATCAAGATATTGTTTTCAGGAACTCCTTTTTTAAGAAGATAATCTTTTAACTGGAAAAGTAAAGTAGTTTTTCCTACTTGCCGGCTACCGGTAATAATAGTAATTTCAGGGGCCTCCAAATGTTTAATTACCTTGGGTAGAATAGTTCGTTGAACGAGATTTTTAACATTTTGCGCCATATACTACAATTTTAGCACGAGAATTATTGCTGTCAAGAACAAAAATAAATTTTCAGGTGGTTTCGGGTTCTAATAAACACTAAAAACTTCGTGCTTTTTCGCGTTGCTATTCGTGATTTTTCGTGTTTAGTCGTTTCCATAAAAATTTGCTCATCGCGTAAACAATAACGACTCCCAATATAATTATAAACCAAATCTCCCATCTCTTATACCATTTTACCGGATACCCCGGCTCAACCCTGACAATTCTTTCATTCCCGGCTTTATCAATAGCTTTGACATAAATAAAACTCCTCAGATTTTGGTCTTTTAATAAATACGGACTTTCTGCCTCTTTCCACCGCCTCAACCATTGACCAATCCCTATTCCTTGTATCTTGCTCCTTGTCTCTAAGATCTCATAGTAATCTATACCCGAACCCTTGTCTTGAGTGGCAAAAACTAAAAACCATTCACCTTTAAAAATAACGGGGTCTGCCGCAATTTGCGGCGTGAATTCTTCTGGCGGATTGAGGTCTTCGGTTTTTGGAGTTGTAATTTGAGGAACTGGTTCGCCAGCCGGCGGAACGGAAATCAAAAATTGAAAATTGGAAATAGTAAGCGCCGCCTCCGTTCCTTGTCCGTCATTTCGCAACGCTTTTACTTCGCCGAATTTAATCGCGCCGTTGCCTTCTTTTTTGGCTAAAAATGTGATTGAGAAAATCAGCCCCTGACTGTCGTTATATCCGCCGGGAGTAATGCCGGAAAACGCAATTTGGCCATCCGACGCGTTTTTTGGTTTTTCTATCCAGAAATTAATTATTGAGTTGCCGTCATTTACTTTTTTTACTTCCAAAAGATCCCGCGGAAAAGTGATTTTCCCCTCAATCGCATTGATTTCTTCGTTTTCAGTATCCAAAACTAGGTCAACCTGAAACTGCTGATTTACACTAATTTCTTGAATTTGGGAAACTAGGTTTAATTGCGCTGCCTGAACAGTTAGAGAGAATATTAGCGCCAAACTGACGCTAAAGAAAAACGCTAAACTGACGCGAATTTTTTTATTTATCTCTTGCTGTGTCATAAATTCTTCTAATTATTTGTACTCCTTTTGATGAGCCAAAATTTATAAGATACCCGACCTTATAATTGGAACATTTGAGATAATACCAGAATTGTTTTATGTCATCTCTAGTAATAATCGGTTTACATTTTAATTCGATAAAAATATTATCATTTACTACAATATCAGGAGTATAAGTACCAACTTTTTTATTTTGAAAATAAATTGGGATTTGTTTTTCTTTATCTACGGCCAATCCCTTGTTCTTAAGATATTCCATCAATGCTCTTTGATAAACAATTTCTTTATGCCTATTTCTAAATTGCTTGTAAATTTCAAAAGTACCTCCTTGAATAATATAAGATTCTTCCTTGTATAATAATTTTGCGTCTGTTTCGCGTGTCATAGTTTTGCGTCTGTTTAGCGCCTTGCCTAACCAGTCCAATAATAGGCAAGGATACTAAAATCCACCAAATCAATTTTCCCGTCGCCGTTTAAATCTACTGAAGATGGCGGCGAAGGTCTTTTATACCAATAAGCGGCAATGGAAAAATCAATAAGATTTACTCGGTTGTCGCTATTCAGGTCTCCTTTTTCTATTTTTTTCGGCAGTTGAGCAAGAACATTTTTCGTGCCAACCTTAAAACCGATTGAATTACTGAAACTGCTAATGGCCAAATTGCCGATAGAGGCTTTTGACTTGGTATAATGAGCGCCGTAATCAACGAAACTGGAATCAAAATTATACAAATAAATTCCATCTTTATCAGAAATGGTTTTGCCGAAAAATTCTTCTCCAGAAGTTACCGAGACAACAATATCGGCTTGCGGCGCGCTTTGCCCGAAAATCGCAATATCATCGCCTCTTTTTACTTCGCTTTTGTCAACATCAATCGTTGGCGCAATAAAAATACCGCTGATTTGGGTAGTAGCGCCGGAAGTAACGCTCACGGGAAAAGTCAAAAGAGATGACCGATTGCCTTTATTATCTTCGGAATAAACACTGAAGATGTAATTGCCTCCGGAAAGACCGCTGATATTGAGCGAGAAATTAGCGTTAGCGTCCGCGATGGTAGTTGCGGCAATCTGGGCGTCTTTAAGGAGCGTTACCGCGCTTTTGGGATATGCCCGGCCGTTAAAAATAGCGCTGGTCGCGGGCGCGACATATCCGCCTCCACCACCTCCTCCACCTCCGCCGTCTCCGCCGGAGGTGCAGGCCGAGGTGACAAAATTACAGCTCGAGCCACAACTTAATGTGCCGCCGGTATATCCTTTACTGGTGCAGCTTTGTCCCGCCAAATCAGTGCCATCGCACTCCTCTCCAGTTTCTTTAATATTATTCCCGCACAAAGCAAGAATTTCAATTGTTATATTGGTTGTCCCAGAAGCAAAAACGCTTAGCGGCGCAAAATTCAAAACACAAAAAACAAAAATTAAAAAAACGGGTGGGAAATAATTTTTGAATTGTAATTTTAACTTTTTCATTTTGCATTAATTTAGCGGGGCCCCTATAACGCCGTGACTGTTAATGTCATATTAATACTGTAATCTGAAGCCGCCGGCTGTTCTGCTGGAATGGTTTGCGAAACACTAACACCGGTAAAATCCCAATAACAACCTGTATCAGCCGAAGCGCCGGCAGTGAGCAAGGTTATGGAATCGGTAGCGCCTTCGGAAAAAGAAGCCGAAGAACCTTTGGTAATATCTGTCGCGCTGCATGTTCCTCCGAGTGTCCCGCCAGAGGCACCTATTGTCATCTGGCCGCCCAAACTGTCGGCATCGCCCCCGTCGCCGGCATCGGCAGTTGGGTCATTAAAATCATAGTCTGTGCCGGCGCTATCCCAAAAAGCAGTTGAACCGCCATTTGCCGCAATTGTCAAACTCCATTGAGGATTAGCAGTAGTGTTCTCAACTCTTATTTTTTCCGTAGAAACTCCGAATGTGCCGTTAGCGGTTTGATAATCAAAGGAAAATGTTACTGCTCCCATTACCATTGAAGGACTGGCAACTGGATTACCGTCCGAATCAACAATGTCAACGGTTAAAGTGCCGGCAGAAGCGGTATATGTTCCATTAAGTTCTGTGGCAGTAATTTTTAATTGGGCATTATCTGGCCCTTTATTTTTGGTATATGTCCACCGAAAATGAATACGGGCCCCGTTCCAGATTGTTTTTGATCCTGCCGTGACATTGGTAAACGAAACAGTAATAAGCCCCGTGGCGGTTGCCTGCGTGGCCAATTGCATTTCATCAGACAAAGTTGTTGACTCATCCGATTGATACATTTGAGCATACAAAACAGCTGTATCATCAGCAAAACCGACTGCCTCAAAGTCAATCTTTATCTCCAACGTGTTCATAGTATCAAAATCGGCTGGAGTATCAGTGACATCAAAAAACGCTGATGCGGCAATTTCGTTCTGACTATTGGCTACCCAATCAGCAGTATTCGGCGAATCGGGGTCGTCATCAATGTGGGTATAGAAAGGAGCGGCGGTACCAGCATCATGGACAACCTCCGCATCAATAGTGCCGTCGGCAGTTGGTCGGAGAGTAGGAAGTGTGGCGGCGTGGACTTCTTGGATTTGCGGCCAGCCATTAAAAAGCCACGCAAAGATAAGAAGAAAAATAAAAACCCTCCGCAAGATATGTTTTTGCGGCAAAAAAGCAAAAACTGCCCGCCAGTTTTTTTGTTGCTTATCTCTTATATCTTGTTGCTCGTTATTTTGTCGGCGGAACTTTAATTTTTTGTCCTGTTTTAAGCGCATAAGGCGGTTTTAATTTGTTAACCCTGGCAAGCAGTTTCCACGACACATCAAACCGCTCGGCAAGGGATTTAATATCCTCGCCGGATTTTATTTCGTAGAAAACCCAATTTTCCTTAATCCACCTTTTGCGTTTTTGCGAAAGCCAGAAAAGAAATCCGCCAAACGCCAAAACTAATAGAACGATGACTTCTATGGCTAAAGCTACGGGTGTCGGAAAACTCCAAAACCAAACCGATGGCCCTTCAAGTCGAGTGAGCGTTTTGCCGCTTTTAACGCCGACTCCTGCTTCTGGATTGGCATCATATTCCGCGACAAAGCTTGAGCGATACCAGCCGCCCCAAAAGGGTTTTTTGAGTTCAAAATTCCAGTCCGATATATCGCCGCGCAGAATCGGGTATTGTCCGCCATGCGTGATATGGGTCAAGCCAAAGAAATAACTGGTTATTACCTGCGCGTCCGCGTCAATGGAAACATTGCCGAGATTTTTCACTAAAGGGTGAAGCAAAAAACTGCCGTCATCTTTTTTGGTCACGGTAAATCCGACAATTTCAAGTTTTCTCTCAAGTTCTCCAGGAATGGTAATGGCAACCCGAAGTCCCGTACGAAAAGACAAACTGGCGCCACTCTGACCCTTCACCGGCTCTTTCTTTTCCTGCATCACAATACAGCCATTGTGCTCGCCGACGCTTGCGTTTTGAGGAACGCGAATCGTGAAAGGCACAAGTTCATTTGTTCCCGGCTCAAGCGTTACCTCTCCTTTTTCAAGCGTTATCCACGCGCCGACATCTTTGGGTGTTTCCGACTTCTGGGCGCAGGCAAACGCGCCGCCCGTGGACGGAGTGGAGTCAACCGCATAAACCAGCATTGTTTTCCGCTCGGCAGAATTATTAACCGTGAGCACGCCTTCTTCCTGAACATCGCCCGGCTCAAGCGTGTGAACAAATATTGATTCAGTTCGGGGATTGTCCGCTCTCGGATACGCCGGCCTGCCGCCAAAACCTCCGTATTCAATCGCAAAAACACTGCTCGCGAAAACAGCGGATGTTAACATTGCAAGGCCGATAACAAGAATTTGCATCGACCTTTTTTTGATGCTTGGATTTTGCATAATTTTTTAACAACCCTTAACTGGCGGCAATGGAAAGCACCATATTGATGTTGTAATCACTGGCGGCCGGTTGTTCTGCCGGAATTTTCTGGCTGATGCTGACTCCCGTTAATTTCCAATCGCCGATGTCATCGGATGCCGCGGCTCCCGTAAGAATGGTGATGGTGTTCACCGGTCCAGTTACCGCATTGAAAGCATCCGAAGAACCCTTGGTTACATTGGTGGTAACACAGCTGGCACATTGCCCAATGGCCAAGGTGCCAACGCTGGGGTCGACTGTCATTTGGCCTCCGACCGCATCGGTATCCTGGGCGTCAACGGTGTCAGTGCAACCAGAACCACCTCCATCATTAAAGTCAAAATCAGTACCTGCGCTGGCCCAAACACTAGACGTGGCAGTGCCGGCCAACGATACTGCCCAGCCATTGTCTGCCGCATCGGGGTTGCTGACATAAATTGACTCCGAAGCCGTACCGAACGAACCAGTTTTGGTTTGGCAGGCAAAACTGAAGGTTGCCGCGCTCATTGCCATAGTCGGACTCCCTACTGTCACATAACTGGTGCCGTCCACAATATCCACCACCAGCGTTCCTGCGTTAATCGTCTGGGTGAAGTTTGATGTTGATGACGCCAAGACATAAGTCGCGCCCCCCAATCCTCCAGCCATCACCATCGCCAGCGTTAAGGCAATCGCGATATTCAATTTTCCTAACAATTTTCGGATTAATTTGTGCATAATTGATCAGTTATATTTATTAATTTTTTTATGTTTCTATCGACCTGCCCCGTAGCGAACTTGCCTGTCCCGTATAATTGCAAAGCAATTTGTCCGGGGTTCTGCTTCGGGGTTATAGAAACTTTTTTTATTTTTCGACCTTTTTGTAAATACAAAAAGCGTCGCCAAAAACGACGCTCAAAAATATTTGCTGTTATAAGATGCAAAGTAAAATCGCGGAGCGATTTTACTCTCTCTCTCTCTCTCGTATTGATGCCTTATGAGGTTTTGTAATTTTATTAGTCATATTACTTTTAATTATAGCAAAAACTTAAAATAAAGTATAGAAATTCTTGTGTATTTACAGTATACCACATTTTTGACTCGCTTCGTTAGAAAATCATTGGACATTTTACCTTTTCTCATCTACAATTATAAATGAGATTAAAAAGATAAACAAGTGCAAAATTTTACCCCGTTAGAAATCTTTAAGCTTCTAATGGGTTTCAATGTTTTGTAGGAATTTCTAACGGGGTAAATAAAAAATTTTTATCTTTCTAAGTCCAGCCACCACCCTTTTTGTAAATTTCCGCCGAAAAAAATCTGGCCCCGCATTTGCGGGGCGGTCAGTTCCCTTCGCCCCGTTTAGAAATTTTACAAACAAAGTTAATTTAAAAAGAAAATCTCTAAATTTAAGATGAAATGCTTGTGGTAAAACAAAGCTATCAAAAATTTCTAACGGGGTTCAAAAAAGGTTCGCGCATTTTCAAACAACGGGCACCATTTTAAAAATTGGGCATATAGCTCAGTTGGTTAGAGCGCCACGCTTATAATGTGGATGTCGATGGTCCGAGTCCATCCATGCCCACCAAAAATAATTTAATAATTATCTGGGCTCATAGTTCATTGGTAGAATGCGTCGTTGACATCGACGAGGTGGTAGGTTCGATTCCTACTGAGCCCACTATATATCCAATATCCAAATAGAGCCGCCTGTCCCTCATCATCTGATTAGTAGAGACGCCCCGCCGCGACGGGGCGTCTCTATTTCTAACAGGGCTTGCTAAAATTAAATTAAAGTCTTATAATAATCTTATCTAAACTAATAATTTAAGTGTTGAATCATCCAACACTGTTCGGCGTAATATTCAGCGTTAATTCAGCGTTAAGATAGTTTTATCGCTGAATCACGCTGAAATATACGCTGAAAGATAATTGTTCAATGCTTTTAATTTATAATTATATGTTATATGCCTAATATTTTTAAAAAGCTGGCTGGTTTAACTGACGTTGACGACAAAAAAATTAATATTGCCAGAGACGATTATCCTCAAGACGAGGAGAAAACTCTGGCCCCGGCAAAAGAAAACCTTGAGGAAGAATGGTTAAATGGCGATTATGAAGAAGGCCAGCTCTCAATTGATGTTTATCAAACTCCTGACAAATTAGTCGTCAAATCAACTATCGCCGGAGTTAAACCCAGCGACATTGATATTTCCATTAACAATGACATGTTAACTATCAGAGGCAAACGCGAGGCCAGTCAGGAATTGGACGGAGCTGACTATTTATATCGCGAGTGCTATTGGGGAACTTTTTCCCGCTCCATCATTCTGCCAATTGAAGTTGAAGTCGACCAAGTTGAAGCTGCTTTAGAAAATGGCGTCTTAACTATTATTTTGCCTAAAGCCAAAAGCGCCAAACAGATATCTATCAAGGTAAAAGAAAAATAATAGCAGTACTTACGCATCCTAAATTATCAGCCCAGGTTAAATAAAAATATTTTAGAATAATTAAAAGAAAGGAAAATTCTAATATCCAATTTCTAATTTCCAATTAATGTCCAATGACAAAATGCTAAAAATTAATATTATAAGGGAGCAGAATTATTCCTTCTAATTATTCTATGGTATAATTGTGTTTTGATCATTGGGCATTAGAAATTTTATTGGAAATTGGTAATTAGAAATTGGAAATTCAGGGGTTAATTGGCAGGTTAATATCAGCTAAAATTATTAAAGCGTCTAAGTCCTAAATATATTAATCAAGATGATAATATATGTTAATCAAGATGACAATTGACCGTTTTGAAGCTGACAAAGCTATTTTAAAATCAACTGATGGCGCTATGGCTATTTGGCCGAAGAATAAACTGCCAGCCGAGGCAGGCGAAGGAGCGGCCATAACTTTTGATCTGGCAGAAGAAAAACTGGCAGAATTAAAAAATAAAAAGCTAGCCAAAGATATTTTGAACGAACTGCTCGGCACTAACTCATAAGGGACTCTTATAGACCTCTTGCAAAATAACATTTCGGCTAATTTTTCCAAATTTCGGCTGCAAAATTTAAAAAGCTCCTTTGCTTATAACCGGCAGCGAGCGAGAAAAGAAAAATTTATTTTTCTTTTCGAGCGAATGAACCAGGAATTAAGACACTTAGTGTCCAATTGGACACTAAGTGTCTTTTACTCGCGAAATTTGAAAAAATTATCTCAAAAGTAGGGGCAATTCATGAATTGCCCCTACAGTTTTTGCAAAAGGTCTTATGTTTAGTGGTAAGCTCACAAATTATTTGCCGAAGTGGTTGCTTGAGACAGCAATCATTTTTTTTGTTGCAATAATTGTTTTACTAACAATTATCTGGCTGTTTGAAAAAAAATATCAGGATAAAATCTACCCCGGTGTCTGGCTTGGCCAATATAATTTAGGCGGCTTGACGGCTAATCAAGCCAAACAGCTAATCAACAATCAAACAGACAAGATAAATCAGCAAGGAATAAACTTCAGTTATCAAAATAGCGAAACAATAATTTATCCAGTAGTGGCCTCTTTTGCCGGTGATCTGGCTTATTATATTATTGGCTTTGATAATGATCAAGCCGTCAACCAAGCTATTAGCTTCGCTCGCGGTCATAACATATTTATAAATCTGGAAAATAAAATTAAAGCATTAATCTTGAGAAAAAAAATATTTCCCCTAATCACTCTAAACGAGTTGAAAATTGCCAAGAATTTACGAGATAAATTCTCTCAATTTGAACAGCCGGCTCAAGATGCAACTTTAATAATTGATCAAACTAGCATCTCATCTGCTTTACAATCACAAATTACCCAAGAAAAATTAGGCAAAATTATTGATTACCAAAAAGGAATCAATGAATTAAAATTTAATTTAAGCCAATTAACCAATAAATCAATAAAGTTAACTACTAAAACCGACTACCCGAAGATTTATAAAGCAGATTGTTTAAATATTGAAGCCAAAATAGCCGCGGCCCTAAATTTGGCGCCGCTAACTTTAACCTATGAGAAGCAAAGTTGGACAATCAATAAAAATCTTTTGGCTGATTGGCTGGCTTTAAAAAATAATAGCACTACAACAAATTCTGACAAAATTATTATTGGCTTAAATCAAACTAAATTAGAAGAATATTTAAATAAAGAAGTTGCCGTTAAAATAAACCAAGAGCCGATTGACGCTAAATTTCAATTTATGAATGGCCGCGTCACGGAATTTCAGGCCAGCCAAGATGGCATCGAGCTAAATATAACCGCTACTATTAATAAAATAGAAGAACAAATAATAAATAATCAAACAGGGGAAATTACTTTGGTTGTCCAGTTAAGTAAGAGCGCTATCCATACGGAGAATATCAATGAATTCGGCATTAAGGAAATTATCGGCATTGGCGAATCAAATTTTGCCGGCTCGCCAGCCAACAGAAGGCACAATATCAAAACCGGCGCCAACACATTAAGTGGCCTATTAATAAAACCGAATGAGGAATTTTCTTTAAACCAGGCCTTGGGAAAAATTGATAAATCCACCGGCTATCTGCCGGAATTAGTAATTAAGGAAAATAAAACTATACCAGAATATGGCGGCGGCTTATGCCAAATCGGCACTACGATGTTTCGTGGCGCTCTGGCTAGCGGCTTGCCGATTACTATGCGCCGCAATCATTCTTACCGCGTGGTTTATTATGAACCAGCTGGCACTGATGCGGCAATCTATAACCCCTGGCCTGATTTAAAATTTATTAACGATACTAATAACTATATCTTAATTCAGTCGCGGATAGCAGGAGATAAATTATTTTTTGATTTTTGGGGCGCTAAAGACGGCCGCCTGGTTGAGCAGACAAAATCCACTATTTATAATATAGTTAAGCCCGGTCCGACTAAACTTATAGAGACTTTGGATTTACCAATAGGAGAAACCAAATGCACCGAACACGCCCATAATGGCGCTGACACTTATTTTGATTATCAAGTAACTTATCCCCCTGGCGAAATTTACTCTGTTAGAAATTCCTGCCCAGAAAACCCAAAAAAAATTATTCCGGATTGTAAACCAACCACAGTTTCACAAACAGCGGCCTGGGACAAAATTTCTAATGGGGTGAAAGCCAAAAGGTTTTCCTCGCATTATGTACCCTGGCCAGAAGTTTGCCTAATTGGCGTGGAAAAATTATCAACGGAAAATAATACTGCCACGACAACGCCAATCTCTCCGACTGAATAAAATAAGAGTGCTAAATAAAAAAGATCAATTTGAGCGGGCAGGCAAGAAAATTTACAACAGGAAAAATCCAGTTAATAACCAAATTCAACCTGCCTGTAAAATCCCCATGCTTGTCGTGCCTGGCCCGCTGAAATTGACCTTAATTGTCTAACAAATGAATATTATAGCTTAGCATAGCTCTTTTTGGCTGTCAAGTGAGCGGATATTGCCTTATTTAATATTAGCCAAAAAATTATTATATTTCTAACTTTGCCCTATTTTATTTTTTCTAATTATTAAAATAAACTGGTTTGCTTGTTACTTACTTTTTCCTTATCATTAAAAATTTTAATTACGCCGTATTGGCCGTCAAAGCCTGGTTCAATAATTAATTCGCCTTGGCGCACTCTTTTGATTCCCTCTACTATTTCTGGCAAAGTCATTTTCTGAAGCTCGACCAAGTCAATATTTAATAAAATATTTAACTCATTGCCGCCTTGTTTTATTAAATTATTGTATTCCAGCTGTACCTTAGTAGAACTACGGGACTTGATAGCTAAGGCTTCGGCAATAATTTTATCAAGCTCCACTAACTTAACAAATTTAGCTTGCCCCACTGGCGGATTTAGTCCTACGGGCTTTCCTGCCGAAGTCCCACCCAGCGGGACGAAAGCGGGCCGATCGGCCAGCTCGGCAACACGATTCATTACACCAATGACTAAGGGCTTTTTGCAAACTGGGCAAATGCCTTGATGCTTTCTGGTCTCGGCTGGCGTAAAACTTACGCAGCAAAGACGATGGCCGTCTAGATGATACATGCCTTCTTCAGGATAAAATTCTATGGTATATTTTATCCCTATATTGTCATTCCCGCCCCGCAAGGTGCGGGGGGAATCCATTTCCTTGCCATTATAATAAACTTTTTTATTTTTAATAATTTCGTAAATTTCGCCATAACTGATACTTCGCATTTCTAACACATTGGCCTCTCGCCCGATATTGGGCAATGAATGAGCGTCAGAATTTGATAAAATAGTTAGTTTATCTAAAGCTGATAATTGCCAATTCATTGCTGGATCACTAGACAAACCGGTTTCAATAGCGTAAATATTTTCCGTATACTGGTCAAAACACTCCTCTAATTTATCAAAACCGGATTTAGAGCCAAAAACCGAAAACCACGGCGTCCAAATATGAGCCGGATAAATTAAAAAGTTAGGGTCAATTGCCAGGCACAATTTAACTAGCTCGGTCGCGCTCATGCCTAAAATCGGCCGGCCGTCAGAGCTAATGTTATATTTGACGCCTAAAAATTTATTTAATTCTTCAACCGCTTTAATACTGGGAGCATGCACCACCAAATGAATTCGTCTAACTCGGTCGCCTTTTTTGTAAATTAAAGCTAACTCGGTTGATAAAATAAATTTTACTCCCTCGCCCTGGTCGGTTTTTAATTTATATAATCCGCTATTTTTACCCCCTTTAATAAAGGGGGATAGGGGGATTTCTGCCAATTTATTCTTTATCTCGCTAAACCAGGCCGGGTAAGTAAAATCGCCAGTAGCTACAATATCTACGCCTTTGCTGCGGCAAGCAACAGCAATATTTTCTAGCGTCAATTGCGGCGAGCAAGCGCGCGAATATTTAGAATGAATATGTAAATCTAAAATTTGCTGCATATTTAAATTAATGACTTGGCAATCTCCAGCTCTGCTTGGTTATTAATGCCGATTGCTTCTTCGGCATCAATGGGAAACGAATCAATCTTCAATCCTTGTTTAAAAGCAAAATTAATCAAATCAGTTAGATAATACTCCTTTTGGGCATTATTATTATTTAGCTTGGTAATATTCTGCCAGAGCCATTTTGTTGCAAAACAATAAATCGCCGGATTAACCTCGCGAATCTTTTTTATTTTGGCTGTAGCATCTTTAAATTCTACAATTTCTTTAATGCGGCCATAATTTCTTAAGACTCTGCCCCAATGATAAAAATTCTTGCGCCAGAGCTTAAAATCTTTAACACCGGTGGTCATCATGGTAATAACACCGTTGTGGCTATAGGCAATCCTTTTGATAGTTTCTGGCCTAAAAAATGGATGATCACCGCAGAAACAAAGGACATAATCAACCTTTTTACCAATTGCTTGCTTGGCGCATAGCAAAGCATGCCCGGTGCCTAGCTGTTCTTTTTGAATAGCATATTTACACTTATATTTGTGCAAGGCCTTTTTGATTAACTCCTTATTATCAGGCGAGACCACGATGATTGGCTCATCATCTACGCCTGATTTTTTAATTGCCTTAACTAAATATTCAATCATTGGCTTGCCTTTGATTGGCATTAGTACTTTGGGTAAACCAGAGTTCATCCTGCTGCCTTTGCCAGCAGCTAAAATTACTATTTTTATCATACGCTATCTCTTATTTTTTATTTCCCTGGTTAATTCTTTTTTACCAGTTATTTCCCTTAATAAATCGCTTAAACTACCCTCCTGATATTGATGTTCAACATTTCCTGAATAAGGTCCTTTTATTAATTTAAGCTCTGCTTGACCTCCCAATTTTCTCATCATTTCCAAACTTTCCTTGGCGTTATCGTTTATTATCAATATTTTTTCACCGCTATCTTTTAAGCTTTCTATAATGCTATGCACTTTCTTCTCATCTTCCACAAAACAAACTTCGTCAAAAAGGTCTTTAATGCCCAAATTATCCACTTTCATTTCTTGAAAACTTTTGTTGCCGAAGGTCAGCAAAACTAATCTATCGCCCTGGCGCCGATAATATTCTAATAAAGACAAAGCCTCGGGGAATAAATATTTATCGCTATTTTTTAACAACTTCTCTGCCGCTGCCATTCTTTGGTCTAATTGTTTTTCAGTCAAACCGCTCTCTTCTTTTAACTTTGCTCTATATTCGTTAAGGCTAAAAGAAATTTTTTTATCTTTAAAATATTTTTGATAGTCATCGCTGAAATTTCGCTCAGGAAAAATTTTCGCGATATCTTGTCTTAATTTTTCCGGATTAAATAAGGTATAATCAAAATCAAAAATAATAATCATATTTTATAAATTACTTCGGCTAATTTTTTACTATTGTGCCTGATTAATGATCTCAGGCCGCCTAGGGCATCGCCCTTTGAAGCTCGATAAACTTTATGGCTAAGCAAATTATAATAAAAAATTTTTACCCGGGGTAGTTGTTTTAAATCACCGAGAGCGACTAAAGTTTCTTTGCGGCGGAAATATTTTTTTAACAACTCTCTATTGGGACGCTCCTTATTATAAATAACATAGCCAATCGTCGCCCTGCCCGCGTACTGCTCAATCGCTTTAACATAATCAACTAAAGTAAAATTATCAGTATGGTCCTGCTTGTTCATTAAATTGCAGACATAAATGATTTTAGCCTTGCTTTTAACCAGCGCTTGGCGCATACCTTTGGCTAAAAAGTTGGGAATAATGCTGGAACTTAAATCTCCTGGGCAAATAATAATTTTGTCAGCCTGCTTAATTACTCCCTTTATTTCCGGATTCAGCGGCACTGCTGGCGTCAAATAAAATCTTTTGACATTAATTAAATCGACAGTATTGCCATAAATTTTATTTTCGCCGATTATCTTTTTGCCATTTTTTAAAACAGCAATTAATCTGGCGTTTTTTAAAGTAACGGGCAAAACTCTTCCTGAAATTCTTAAAATTCGGCTGGCTTCTTCTATTGACTGGTCCAGGCTGCCGCTAACTTTTTCCAAGGTGGACAAAAAGATATTACCGAAAGTATGACCTTTAAAACTGCCGCCCGAGTAACGATAATTAAATAATTTCCTTAAAGTAAGGCTTGATTTTGATAAAGCCACCAAGCATTGACGCACGTCTCCGGGCGGCAAAACGCCTAATTCATCGCGCAAAACTCCTGAAGAGCCACCGTCGTCAGCCATGCTAACGATAGCCGTAAGCTCAACCGGCAATTTTTTTAAACCGGACAAAACCATAAAGCTGCCACTGCCGCCGCCAATAGTTACTATTTTTTGCTTTTTCATAATTTATAATTCATTATTCAGCATGCTCATTCTACTGTCACGCTCTTGGCTAAATTTCTCGGCTTATCCACATCTCTATTATTCAATACTGCCATATGATAGGCAAATAGCTGGAGCGGTATAACAGCTAAAATCGGTGTTAGCATTTCCAAGGTTTTGGGAATATAAATTACATCGTCCGCAACTTCCTTAATCTTTTGATTACCCTCTGTGGTAATAGTAATAATTTTACCGCTACGGGCTTTTATTTCCTGTATATTACTTAAATTTTTTTCATAGACACTATCCACCGGCGCGATAAATAAACTAGGAAAATTTTTATCTACTAAGGCAATGGCGCCATGCTTCATTTCGCCGGCAGCAAAGCCTTCGGCATGGATATATGATATTTCTTTTAATTTAAGCGCGCCCTCATAAGCAGTCGGCTGATTGTACTTTCGGCCTAAATAGGCGAAATTTTTTACCTGGTAATATTTTTTGGCTATTTTTTTTATCTCATTATTTAAAGCCAATATTTTTTTAATTTTGGCGGGCAATGCCTGAAGTTCGGCAATAATTCTTTGACCAGTAACCAAGGACATTTGTCGCTGGCGACCCAGTAAAATAGTCAGCAAGGCTAAAATAGCGACTTGCGAGGTAAAAGCTTTAGTAGAAGCTACGGCTATTTCCGGGCCAATATGGTTGTAAACTCCTGCGTCTGTCGCGCGCGCGATAGTTGAACCAACTACATTGACAATCCCCAATGTTAAACTGCCTTTTTCTCTGGCTTCCTTAACAGCAGCTAAAGTATCGGCTGTCTCACCTGACTGGCTAATGGCGACAATAGCTGTCTTATCATCCAGAACCGGTTTGCGATAGCGAAATTCGCTGGCATAATCTACTTCTGCCGCAATACCGGCATATTCTTCCAGCATATATTCACCAATCAGCCCGGCGTTCCTGGCGGTGCCACAAGCAACAATAATAATTTTCTCAATCTGCCTAACTTTATCTAAAAAATTATCAAGCCCGCCTAGCTTTGCTTTGCCATCCTTAGTAATAGTCCGGCCGCGAATACTATCAATAATTGTTTCTGGCTGCTCAAAAATTTCCTTGAGCATAAAATGCTTATAACCTTTTTTTTCACATTCTGCAACATCCCAGTCAATTTTTGTTATAGTTTTGTTTATTTCCCTATTTTTTAAATCAATTATCCTAAAACCTTCCTCGTTGATTTCAGCTATTTCGCCATCAGCTAAATAAATTATCTGCCGCGTATAATTAATTATAGCAGCAACATCAGAAGCAATAATAGTTTCACCATTAGCCAATCCTACAACCAAGGGTGAGCCGCATCTAGCGGCTAATATTTTAGCCGGCTCATCAGCGTGAAAAATCGCCAAGCCATAAGCGCCTTTTAATATTTTAAGTGTCTTAACCAAAGCGTCAGTTAAATTGCCGCAATAAAAATCCTCAATTAAATGGACAATAACTTCACTATCAGTTTCAGAGGTAAATTTATGTCCTCGTTTTACTAACTTGCTCTTCAATTCTTTATAATTTTCAATTATGCCATTATGAACCAGCCAAATTTTACCTTGGCAATCAGTCTGCGGATGCGCATTAGCTTCAGTCGGCTTACCGTGAGTTGCCCAGCGCGTATGCGCGATGCCTAACTGCCCCCCTGACAAGGGGGGATTAAGGGGGGTTATTCCAATCTTCTTTTCCAGTTCCGCTAATTTCCCCGCGGCTTTGACCGAAAACACGCCAGCCGCGGTTTTGACCGCCACGCCCGCGCTGTCATAACCGCGGTACTCCAAGCGCTTAAGTCCGTCCAATAAGATGGGCAGAGCGTTATTTTTTCCGATATAGCCAACGATGCCGCACATATGTTTCTATTAAAAAAGCCAGATTATTTATCAATCCAGCCTGATTTATAGTTTTATGTTAACATTTTAAAATAAATTTCGCAACCGCCTCATTTTACCGTGTTTTTTAATTGGCCGGCAATAAAACTGTTAATATTATCGGCGGTTACTTCCATGATTCTTTCAATCGCTTCCTGGCTATAAAAAGCTATATGCGACGTAAAAATCACG
>Ga0210017_1001724_pt1 | contig 19011 bp, 22 predicted proteins | sample CryGeyCG2014_020_FD_183966 | JGI IMG/M metagenome (GOLD analysis project Ga0210017, IMG submission 183966) | Groundwater microbial communities from aquifer - Crystal Geyser CG08_land_8/20/14_0.20 (SPAdes) (version 2) | ecosystem: Environmental > Aquatic > Deep subsurface > Groundwater | place... | reverse complement strand
CGATTGAAGATTTAAGATTGAAAGGGTAAAAAGTGAATTCAGAAGAATTGAAGAAAAGAACTAAAAAGTTTGCTTTGGGTGTAATCAAATTTGTTTCAGAGTTGCCGAATAAACGGGCAGTTAACATTGTAACTCATCAATTGATTAGGTCTGCGACATCGGTCGGAAGCAACTATAGAGCGGCTTGTCGTGCAAGATCGAAAAGCGAGTTTATTTCAAAAATTAGTATCGTTGAAGAAGAATCAGACGAATCTTTGTATTGGTTAGAAATTTTATCTGAGTCGAGACTTGCTTCAGGCCTTGAGTTAGAAAGGCTTACAAAAGAGGCGGATGAGTTAACAGCAATCTTTGTATCGACTCGAAAGAGCGCTAAAATTTCATCAAATCTACAATCGGAAATCAAAAATCGGAGATCCAAATGAGTGACGTTGTCAATAAACTATGGGGATTTTGCCATACCCTGCGCCACGACGGCATAGATTACGGGGATTATATTGAGCAGATTACGTATTTATTGTTCCTTAAGATGGCTGAAGAGCGCGGCGCTGAAATCCCTAAGGAATACGCGTGGAGTGTTTTAAGGGAAAAGTCAGGTACTGAATTAACAGACTTTTATGCCGATACGCTTCGAGGCCTTGGTAAACAGTCAGGGGTCTTAGGAGATATTTACGGTGGCGCTATGTCGCGGTTTGCCAATCTGGTAAATCTTAAGCGCCTGGTCAATCTAATCGATGAAATTGAATGGACATCGCTTAATGTTGATGTCAAGGCCGCCGCGTATGCGGAAGGCAAGAAAGGCGCAGGCCAGTATTTTACACCTCGTGTCCTTATCCAATCCATAGTTCATTGCATGAAGCCGGACCCGAGAGAACGGAAGAATTTTACCATCTGTGATCCGGCATCAGGCGCAGGCGGATTTTTAGTTTGCGCGTTTGAGTGGTTTATGGGAAAAACAAAAGGCCGGATTGAGCGTAAAGACCAGAAGAGGATAATGGCGAAAACCTATTATGGGACTGAGCTTGTGGCACGGCCCCGGCGCCTTGCCCTTATGAATTTATATCTGCACGGTATCCATGCCAATATTTATCTTGGTGATTCTATTTATGAGCCTTTGCGAAACGACCGATACGACTGCATCCTTACAAACCCTCCCTTTGGGACAAAAGGAACTAATCAGGCCCCGACCCGGGATGACTTTACGATCGCGACCAGCAATAAACAACTTAACTTTATTCAGCATGTAGTGAACATCTTAAAGCCCGGAGGCCGGGCCGCTATGGTTCTGCCGGATAACTGCCTTTTTGAAGATAAGGCTGGAGAGGTTCTGGAAATTCTTACACAGGATTGCAATCTGCATACTATTTTACGCCTGCCAAAAGGGACATTTACGCCTTACAGCCAGGGCGTTAAAGCAAACGTGATTTTCTTCCAGAAAGGCATGCCTACGGAGAATGTCTGGATTTTTGATGCCTGCTCCAATGTGCCCGGAATTACCAAAAAGGAACGTCCTCTTACTGCTAAACACTTTGAGGAATTCGAAGGTTGTTATGGCAAAGACCCCAATGGCAGGAGCAAGCGTGAGGATTTAGGTGAGCAGGGCCGTTTCAGGTGTTTCAACATCAGCCAGGTCAAGGAACGCGGGTATAAACTCGACATCACATGGCTTAAGGATGAATCTCTGGACGACCCGGAAGACTTGCCCGAACCGCAGGACTTGGCAAGTGAGGCGATTACCGAGCTTGAGGCGGTTGTGGACAACCTTAAAGAAATTGTAACGGAGTTAGATAGTAATGGGAAATAATTTGCCAAAGGGGTGGACATCACATCCTTTGAAAGACGTTGTTTCTTCTCGTAAAGGGAAGAAGCCTGCAACTGTAATCAACCACGAAAAGAAGGGCTATGATCCGTATCTTTTGGCCGATGCCTACCTTATAGACACAGCATGTCTGATCTGGCGGAGGCGTTGACAGGAGCGGAATAAAGCCAAAAAGAAGTCATTTGCATGCAAGTTTCAAGATTAAAAGATATGGTTGGTTATCAGGATGGTTCTGTAGTAAGCAAAGAGATCATCAAGAAGGAATCTGGTACGGTTACGCTCTTTGCTTTTGATAAAGGTCAGGGCTTAAGCGAACATACCGCTCCGTTCGATGCATTAGTTACCGTACTTGATGGCCAGGCAGAGGTTACGATATTGGGAAACTCATCTGTTGTAAAAGAAGGCGAGATGATAATCATGCCTGCAAATAAACCACATTCCGTTCAAGCACTTGATCGCTTCAAAATGTTGCTCGTCCTAATTAAGAAGTAGCAATAGAGCCCATCCTCTATATTAAAATAGTGTTTACAAGTGACATATAAAACTTATTGACATAATAAGTAGTTTGTGGTTTACTACACATTAGACAGGTAAAAGGTATGATGACCGATATAAAGAAGGACGAAATACGGGATATCCCTACACTGGAACAGCAGACCATTAAGATGCTGGAGCTTACGCAGGTAATGTTTAGAACCTCCTTTGATGGTTTGATGAAAAACGACATTCCCACCTTGGATCAAGTGCTCAGGGATGATAGCAAGATAACGGAATGGTACAATAATCTTACCGCAGCTACCGTAGAAATTTCTAAACAAAAGCCATTGGATAAAGATAAAGAAAAAATAGTAATATGGGTAGATATTATTAGTAGCATCGAAAATATCGGAGATTGCTGTGTGTCGCTTGTAGAGCAGATTGAATACAAAATCAGCGAAAAGGCATTATTTAGCGAAACTGCCGTACAAGAATACAAAGATTTACATAGCAAGGTGGAACAGATTTTAAAAGATGTAACTGAAGTAATAAAAACCGGCAACAGGACGCTTGCGCAAGAGGTTTTAAAATCCGATGCTGCCTTAGATGAATTGGTGGATAAATACAGGGCTAATCATATCGATAGGTCTGCAAAGGGAATCTGTGATGAATGGGCTAAGATTAGATATCTGGAAATGCTGGATATTACCAGGCGAATTGCGGATCATTGCCGGGAAATTGTCGGAAAGCTGATAGAAAGATAAATCAGCTTACGATATTTTATATACATTACGTTAAAGGGGGAGGTCGCAAGCGACCTGAGAGTCCCGCATGGGCGGGAGACCCTATGAACCTGATCTGGGTAATGCCAGCGTAGGGAAGAAGAAACCAATAAAACCCCTATGGCGGCATAGGGGTTTTTAACTATAAGAGGAGGTGGATGTTATGTTTCAAAAGGTGAGTGAGGCGCAGATAAGCAGGGCAATCGTTAGTGAATTCAGTAAGTGGTTTGAAGACTATATTATATCAGATGTGATTGTGGTTGGTGGCGGGCCGAGCGGATTAATAGCGGCTAGAGATTTAGCCAAAGAAGGCTTTAAGACTTTGGTTATTGAAAGCAATAACTATTTAGGGGGCGGGTTTTGGATTGGAGGGTATCTAATGAATACCCTTACATTTAGAGCTCCTGCTCAAAAGATGCTCGATGAGCTTGGCATTCCATATAAAAAGGCAGACGAAGGATTATTTACCGCTGATGGCCCAAATGCATGTTCAAAGCTTATTTCCGCGGCTTGTGATGCAGGGATAAAGATTTTAAATATGACCAAGTTTGATGACGTAGTTTATAGGAATAAGAGAGTAGAAGGTACTGTTATTAATTGGACACCTGTTTCCGCATTACCAAGGCAGATTACCTGTGTTGACCCTATTTCCTTAGAGTCAAAAGTGGTTATTGATGCTACCGGCCACGATGCCTGTGTATGCCGCAGTTTAGAGAGAAGAAACATCTTAAAACTGGCAGAATTTGGACCGATGGATGTCAATTCTTCTGAGGATATGGTGGTAGAAAAAACCGGCCAGATTCATCCGGGATTAATCGTGACAGGCATGGCGGTTTCAACGGCCTATGGCATACCCCGCATGGGGCCGACATTTGGAGGCATGTTATTATCCGGAAGAAAGGCGGCGGCTGAAGCAATAAATATCCTCTCAAAGAAACCTCATCCGGTAAAAGAAGAGGTTATGGTGTAGGACTTGACCGGATATAAGATAAAACAGACGCCTCTCTTTTTGATATAGAAGGGAGGCGTTTTTGTTAAGGGATATATATGGCTAAGGCAATAGCACTCTTATCAGGCAGGTTAGATAGTATTTTAGCAACGAAGCTTGTCTTGGAGCAAGGCACTGAACTGGAAGCCGTTAATTTTGTCACGGTGTTCTGCACATGCACTGCAAAGGGAAAGACATGTCTTGCCAGTAAATCAGCGGCAGATAAATTAAGAATTAAGCTCAAGGTCTTTGAAGTGAGCAAGGAGTATTTTGAGATTATCAAGAATCCAAAATACGGATACGGCCGCAATATGAATCCATGTCTTGATTGCCGTGTTTTCATGTTTAAAAAAGCAGCTCAGTATATGAAGGAAACCGGAGCGCCTTTTATTGTCACCGGTGAAGTTTTGGGTGAACGGCCGATGTCTCAAAGAAGAGACGCAATGCAAATTATAGAAAGGGATAGCGGTTTAAAAGGTTTAGTGTTGAGGCCGCTTTCAGCGAAGTTCTTTGAACCTACTATTCCTGAAAAAACAGGGATAGTAAATAGAGAGGCATTTCTTGCTATTCAAGGACGTTCTCGAAAACCGCAAATCCAGCTTGCCGATAGCCTGGGTATCAATGATTATCCCTGTCCTGCCGGAGGATGCCTTTTAACAGATTCCGGATTCGCGAATAGGATGAAGGATTTAATAAGGCATAAACCGGATTTTACTATTAACGACGTTCAGCTTTTAAAGCTGGGAAGACATTTTCGGCTTACTCCGGAAGCCAAATTAATCGTGGGAAGAAACCAGGATGAGAATAAGAGGTTACTAAATTTAGCAAAAGATGGCGATTTGTATTTTAATCCGTCTGAAGTAAGAGGGCCGACCGGAATAGGAAGAGGTGTTTTTAATAATAATAGCCTTTCTGTAGCCTCTATCATAATCGCCAGATATAGCGATGGAAAGCTTAATGGGCAAATAAAAGTTATTTGCAGACAGGAGTCCAATAGTAATACAGTTTCCATTACGGCGTCTTCACTTGGGTTGAACGAACTTGAAAAAATGAGAATCTAAAATTTGGCTTGACATACCCCTATGGGGTATATTATCATGAGCTTAACAGGACAGGAGGGCAAAATGAGAAGGTTATTGTCTATATTAGTAGTTTCAGTAACGCTTTTACATGTTACTTATCTTTATGCTCAACACGATCATGAGCATAGCCATGATATGGGCAAAACAGCCATGCATCAAGAGAGCGAAGATTTGGGGATTTGCCCGGTCATGCGGGGAAAGGCGTCAAAAGATTATTCTTATGTTTATGAGGGCAAGACATATTATTTTTGCTGTCCTTCATGTGTAGAAGAGTTTAAGAGCGATCCTGAAAAATACATTTCCAAAATCAAGGAAGTAAATTTAGAGGCCTACCAGTTTGGGTTTGTGCCTGATCCGATAATTGTGAAGAAGGATGACATTGTGAAATTTAGCATTACTTCAAGAGATGTGCCTCACGGCGTATACATTAAGGAATATGGAATAAATGTCTCTGTTAAGAAGGGAGAGATCAAAAAAATAGAATTTATCGCTGATAAAGAAGGCGAATTTTATATATTATGTTCTGTTTATTGTGGCAGTGGCCACTCGCAGATGAAGGGAAGGTTTATCGTTGAAAGATAAGAAGAACATAGTAATTGCGCTTCTGACAATATTATGCTTGATTAGAATTCCTCAGGCAGGCTTTAGGTTTATCTTTTGGATTTTGAGCGGAATTGTTTTGTGTTCCGGGTTAGATATTCTCATTAACAGAATACGTTGGAAAAAAAGTATTCTCCCCAAGAGCGCTATCATTACAGGATTTATTGTTTCCGGGATTTTGGATTATCATCAACCGTTTTATATGCTTGCTATTATCGCGACCTTAGCCGTATTGTCTAAACACATCATACAATATAAAGATAAGCATATCCTTAATCCGGCTAATTTTGCGCTTTTTACGGCATCCGTTTTTAAGCTCCCCCTTACGTGGAGTATAGAATCAAATATATACCTTATCATCTTAGTAGGGCTATACCTGGCTTATAGTATCAAAAAGATATTCCAAGTTATAGGCTTCCTGGTATTTTTTTCGGTATTCTCCCTGATAAATAGAATTAACCCATTTATTTTTATAAGCTGGTTTTTCCTTTTCATTATGCTTATCGAACCGAAAACTTCAGGGTTTGGTATGAAACGCGGTTTTGTATTTGGAGGTATTTCCGGCATCACAGCGTTTCTCATTTATAAGTTTGTTCCTGTTATAGATATTTTTACAGGTTCTTTATTTGTCGCCAATTTGGCAAATCCCGTCTTACAAAAGATTAGAGGCTAACAATGAAGCATAAGACCACACATAAGGAAAATTTGAGCGCTCTAAGCAGAGTAGAGGGGCAGGTGCGGGGCATACAAAATATGGTAGAGAAGGAAAAGTATTGTATTGACATAGTCAATCAAATACACGCCGTTGTTAACGCATTATACAGAGTTTCAGAAAAAATTCTCACCAAGCATATAGAAGGATGTGTGGCCGAGACTTTTAAACGCAGGGGACGGCAAGAGAAAGATAAGAAAATAAATGAACTTATGAGTGTTATAAAACGCTTGCACAAGATACGTTAAGTTGATGAAAGCGCTTATATCGGAGGCCGTATAAAAATGAATAAAGTTGTGTTGATTTCTTTAGTTTTTGTGCTTGTCAGCGGATTTTTCTTTTTTAATAATTATGGATTTACTCAAAGTGAGTCAGTAGAAACTATCGAGGAATTAATCCAAGAGGCATTGCAGAATAATCCGTACATTCAAGTGGCATTAAATGAATGGAAAGCCGCGGAGTATAAGATTAGGTCGGTAAAGGGCCTTCCCGATCCTATGGTAAAGTATGGGCATTTCGGAGAGTCGGTGGAGACGAGAGTCGGCCCGCAGGAAAATGTATTCGGCGCGTCGCAAAAGATCCCATTTCCCGGAAAGCTTGGTTTGAAGGGAAAGTCTCAGGGGAAACATGCCGAAATGCTTAAAGAGAAATACGAAGCGGCAAAGAGAGAAGTAATAAAGAACGTAAAATTTGTTTATTACGATATATTCTGGGTAGACAAGGCCATTCAGACAACAGAGGGGGAAAAGGCTATTCTTGAGAGCTTAGAAAAAGTAGCCCAGCGAAGGTATGAATCGAATGTAACACCTCAGCAGGATGTAATTAAGGCGCAAGTCGAGCTCTCACGGCTAATAGATAAGTTGTTGCTTCTAAGGCAGAATAGGAAGAGTTTAGTCGCGAAGCTGAATAGTATTCTCAATAGGGCCCAAGATTCAGAACTGAGGAGCATAACCGACGCAGATCCTTCAGGTTTTAAATACGAAATCAGCCAGCTTCATGAAATTGCCAAGGGGTCAAGGCAAGAGTTGATAGCCGCGAATTTAGATATTGAAAGAGCGGAGTATGAGAAATCTTTGGCCAGGATGGATTACCTGCCTGACTTTACTTTTGGTGTTGATTATATTCAAGTAGGCAGCGGAGAGACCACAATGCCTAATGACGGCCAAGACGCGTGGATGGGCACTGTCGCCGTAAATATTCCTATATGGTTTGATAAGTTAAACGCTCAAACCAAAGAGAAAAAGGCGCAGTTAGAGGCTGCCAGGAAAAATTATGAGAATGTCGGCAATAACGTTTCTTATGAAGTAGAGGATTTATATTTTAAGATACTAACCTATAAAGACATTATTTCACTATATAAGACCGCGTTGATACCGCAATCGGAACAGGCTTTTGACGCGGCAAAAACCGGATACGAAACAGGCAAGGTGGATTTCTTAAACTGGCTCGATGCCGAAAGGATTCTTTTACAGACGAGACTGGCGTATTATAAAGCGATAGCTGATTATCAGAAATCAATCGCCTATTTAGAAAGAGTTGTGGGTGTTGATTTATGAGGAGGGTTAAAAAAATGACGTGCTATTCAAATTCGAAATTCAATAAGTATACAGGACTAGCGATGAGCATTGTTTTAATAATGATTCTCTTTTCTCTTACCTCTTGCGGTAAGAATGAACCCGGAAAATCGTCCCATGAGAAAAAGGAAATGTCATCGGAAGAAAAAATACTTTATTACACCTGCGGTATGCATCCTTCCGTGAAGGTTTCTCCCGTGGAGTATAATAAAGGCAAGGTTAACTGCCCCATTTGCAATATGAAATTAGTGCCTGTGCTTTCCGCCGAGGAACAAGCAGAAATTTCATATTATGGTTGCGGGATGGAGGGAGAAGAGCATGTTTTTCTGATCCAGGAGATTGAAGGCATGACTAAGTGCCCTGTATGCGGAATGCCTCTTAAGAAATTGACAAAAGGAGAGGCAGACACATTGAAAGGTGTCGTAAGCCGGGTTAAGATAAAGGGAGAACAGGCAAGGCTTGCCGGTGTTAAGACAAGTCCTGTGAAAAAGATGCATCTCTATAAGGAAATCCGGACTGTCGGCACTGTTGCCTATGATCCGGAGCTTGCGATTGCCCAAGAGGAATTCATTTCCAGCATAAAAGTGTTAGATAAGATAGAAGAAGGCAGAATTTCAGAAATCAAAGAAAGGGCTATGAGCCTCGTTGAATCTTCAAAGAGAAAGTTAAGACTTTTAGGTCTAAGCAATGAGCAAATAGATGAGCTTGCGCGAACCAGGGAAATTCAGACAAGCCTTGTCTTGCCCGAAGAAAAGATGTGGGTCTATGGAGATGTGTATGAGTATGAATTAAGTTGGGTTAAAATAGGCTCAGAAGTTAAAGTTATCGCTTCCGGCCTTCCCGGAGAGACATTTCGTGGAGTCGTAGCCAGCGTTAATCCTGTCCTGTCCCCAAAGACACGTTCGGTAAGATTCAGGGCCGAGATAGAAAATCCAGAGCTAAAGCTTAAACCCCAGATGTATGTGGATTTAGTGATTCAGAGTATGTATATGGGACCCGGCGGCGAACACATGGTTTTGGCGGTGCCAAAAGGCGCTGTTCTCAATACGGGTACGCGTAAGATAATTTGGATTGACAAACAAGACGGAGAGTACGAGGGAAGATTGATTGAAATCGGGCCGGAGGCAACCGCTACGGTAGATGGAAAAGAAGGTAAGTTTTATCCTGTATCAAAGGGCGTAAGCGAAGGAGAGCTTGTAGTAACGGAAGCAAATTTTCTTATAGACTCCCAGAGTCAGATATCCGGTATTGCCTCAAGCGTCTATGGCGGCGCACTTGAGTCAGAGGAGAAAAAAGCGCCACCAATACATCAGCATTGATACTTTTTGTATCGTTTAAGCATAATCAGCATATTGTGAGGTATCGACATGATAAACAAAATTATAGAAATTTGTCTTAAGAACAGATTCTTGGTAATAGCAACTTTTGCCCTTATCATCGTATGGGGGTTTTCATCCATGAAAGAGACCCCTGTTGACGCGATACCTGATATCGGAGAGCTTCAGGTTTTAGTCTACGCCGATTGGCCTGGTAGAAGCCCGCAGGATATAGAAGATCAAGTAATCTATCCTTTAACAACCGGACTAATGGGAACACCGAGGGTCAAGGTAGTGCGTTCTACTTCAGCCTTTGGCTTTGGTTTGGTAAATATGATTTTTGCGGATGGGACTGATTTTTATTGGGCAAGGACCCGCGTGCTGGAGCGGCTGGACTTCGCGAGGAAGGATGTCCCGAAAGATGCCACTATTACTTTAGGGCCGGATGCCACAGCCCTAGGCCAAATTTTCTGGTATACCGTTGAAGGCGATGGTTACAATCTTGCCGAACTTCGTTCTATGCAAGATTGGTATGTCCGCTACCAATTGACCGCGGTAGACGGGGTTTCAGAGGTAGCATCAGTCGGAGGGTATGTAAAACAATATCAGATAGATATAGATCCGAATAAACTCATCGCCCATGATGTTAAAATCCACCATGTCATAGATGCTGTCCAAAAATCCAACATAGATGTTGGCGCAAAGGTATTTGAAGAAGGAGGCGCAGAGTTTATTGTCCGGGGAATAGGTTTTATCAAGAATGTTTCGGATATAGAAAATATCGTAATTGGCGAAAAAGAAGGTGTGCCTATTTATGTGAAAAATATTGCTACCGTCATTATAGGCCCTGAATTTCGAAGAGGCGCCCTTGATAAAGAAGGCAAGGAAGTAACCGGCGGCGTTGTCCTTATGCGTTATGGGGAGAACCCTCTAAAAGTTATCGAGAGGATTAAACAAAAAATAGAAGAGCTTTCCGTAGGATTACCGGAAGGCGTAAAAATTGTCCCCTTTTATGACAGGACAGGGCTGATACAGCGTTCTATAAACACGTTGAAGACAGCCCTTATACAGGAAATTATCATTACTATCTTTGTTATTCTTGTCTTTCTTTTGCACTTCTGGGGCAGCGTTGTCATATCATTAGTCCTTCCTATAGGAATTCTCATCGCTTTCATATTCATGAGGCAGTTTGGTGTAGACGCGAACATAATGAGTTTAGGCGGCATTGCTATAGCCATAGGGGTTATGGTAGATTCCGGCTGCGTTCTTGTGGAGAATATTTACAGGAGACTTGTAACTCGGCGCAAAGAATTGAATGTGGAGAAGCTTCCTACAGAAGAACGTTTGAACACGTGCGTTGAAGGCGCCCAGGAAGTTGGGAAGCCGGTTCTTTTTGCGCTTCTTACCACAATCATAGGCTTTATTCCTGTATTTGTTTTAACGGGACAAGCCGGGAAACTTTTCAGGCCCCTTGCTTTTACAAAGACATTTACTATGGCGGCCGCTGCTATTATCGCGCTGGCGCTTTTACCTACGCTTTGTTATTACTTTTTAAGAGGAAAATTGAAACAGGTCGAAGAGAATAGAACAGCTCAAGTGTTATTCAAAGGATACAATCCTCTTATAAGATGGTCTATTAAGCACAAAGGAATAGTCGTACTTATTTCTATAGGAGTAATAATTATAGGATTATTATGCGGCGCTTTAATGAAACAGGAATTTATGCCTCCTCTTAATGAAGGTGATCTTTTGTTTATGCCTGTGCTTCTCCCCGGCGCCTCCTTGACTCAAGTAATGGATGTTATGAAGAAACAGGATATTATCATAAAGAATGAATTTCCAGAGGTGGAATGGGTAGTAGGTAAACTGGGCCGGGCTGAAACCGCTACTGATCCTGCTCCTGTAGGGATGATTGAAACAATAATCCATCTTAAGGATAAAAAGTTCTGGCGTCGGGGCATGACACGAGAAAAGCTCATTCAGGAAATCCAGGAAAAGACAAAAATGCCCGGGGTGAGCCCTATAATGACCCAGCCCATACGTAATAGAATTGATATGCTGGCAACGGGTATTCAGACACCCGTAGGCATTAAAGTCTTCGGGCCGGATTTAAATAAAATTGTGGAAATTGCCACGCAGATAGAAAAAATAGTAGGCAAGGTAGATGGAGCTGTAAGCCCATACGCTGAACGTACATCAAGCAGGCCCTATTTTGAAATTGAAATAGACAGAGAAAAGGCGGCCCGCCATGGTATTAAAGTCGGTGATATACAGCATATCATTATGACAGCGATTGGCGGGATGAATTTAACTACAACCGTAGAGGGTAGAGAACGATACCCGGTACGCATACGATATATGAGAGAGTTGAGAGATACGCCTGAGGCGCTTAACAGGGTTTTCATACCGGCTGCTGGAGGTGAATATATTCCTTTGGCGCAAATCGCCGAGTTAAAACAGGTGCCTGGACCCGCCGTTATCAATTCTGAAAACACCCTTACTTATGCCAGAGTCTTTGTCAATGTTGATCAAAGCAAGGTTGGACTTGTCGATTTTGTAAAAAACGCTCAAGAGGCAGTGAAAAATAAAATTAAATCAGGCGATATTAAACTACCGTCTGGATATTTTATTTCATGGTCGGGACAGTTTGAATCTGAAATGGAATCGCGTAAAAAGCTCATTCCGTCACTTATAATATGTCTCGCCGTAATCATCATCCTTCTCTATATGGCATTTAAGAATTTCAGCATATTGCTAATTTTATCTACAGGCCTTCCAGTATCACTTATGGGCGGCATTATCCTTCTATTTCTTTTGAGGTTCAGATTCTCAACCGCCGTATGGGTCGGTTTTATAGCTCTTTTTGGCGTAGCTACAGATAATGCGGTTGTTTTGCTTTCAACGCTTGAAGATCTGTTTAAAAAGAAAGCGCCAAAGACGATTGAGGGTATCCGAAGTTTAGTTATCGAAGGGGGATTGTTAAGAGTAAGGCCCGCAATGATGACCACAGCTACGACTATAATAGCCCTTATGCCGGTTATGCTTTCAACTGGTACCGGCTCTGAGATTATGAAACCAATGGCTTCACCGACAGTAGGGGGCCTGGTTACCGCGACATTATCCAACCTTATTTTAGTTCCGGTGCTATATTGCTGGATTAAGGAAAAACAACTCGGGAAACAAGGGAACTAAAACCTTTTCCTTAAAAATTTATCATAAACCGATAAAAAACTCTTGACAGATTGACCGGCCTTTGTGACGCCAAATGTCTTAAAGATACTGCAGGATACCTTCGGTATAAAACCCATAACAGCTCCGGAAGAAGATATGAGGCAGTTGTTGGGAGAAGGTGTGCAAAAAGGAGTGTCTTAGTCAAAGATTTACTGTGGATTTACTGTGGATTTTGTATTGACATTACATGCGATGTTTGTTATACTAAATAACAATCTGGTTATATAAATATGAAAGAGATAGAACATTTATTCAAAAGTTTAGCCGATAAAAACCGTCTGCGTATACTTGGCCTACTTTCAAAACGCAAGATGTGCGTATGTGAGTTGGCCTATTGCCTGGGCGTAACCCAACCGAGCGTATCGAGGCACCTTAAACGCATGAAGAAGGTCGGACTGATCCAGGACGAACAAGACGGTTTTTGGACGAATTACTTTATAAAGTGCGAAGATAGAAAAGCGAAAATCATTATGGAATATTTACGTAAGTGGCTTAAAGAGGATAAGATTACCGTATTAGATTTTAGGAAGCTCAATAAAGTCAACCGTACTAAACTCTGTTGTAAGTAAAATTTTTTTAGCTAATTTATATAACCAAATTGTTAAATAAAACCCTTTGACAAGCTCAATGTTTTATCCCGAGTAAAATCGAGGGGTGAAGGAGGCTGGTATGGAGAAAAAGGCGAACAAAAAGAAAAAAAGTTTTATCTCCCGACTGATAGATAAGCTGGATAAAAAGATGGAAGAGAAAGCGAAGAAAACGCCCTGTTGCGATAGTAGTGCTAAAAAGAAAGGATCCTCATGCTGTTGAGATTCGCCGGCTGGCTTACTTACAAGGTTATAGGCTTAGACCCGGAAAGTCATTTGGGTGGGGCAGTAAACTTTTTCATTTATGATTCAGTGAAGATCATATCGTTACTTTTCTTCCTGATCCTCATAATCGGCTTCATCCGCACATATTTGCCTCAACATAAGATTAAACGCTGGATGAGCGGGAAAGGAGTAATAGGAAACTTTTTCGCTGCTATTTTTGGAGCCATTACGCCGTTTTGTTCGTGTTCGTCAATCCCGCTATTTTTGGGTTTCCTGGAAGCCGGGATACCCCTGGGCGTGACATTTTCGTTCTTGATTACATCGCCTCTCATTAACGAATATCTGGTTGTATTGATGCTGGGATTTTTCGGATGGAAAATTACAGCCATGTATGTCGTAAGCGGGCTTTTAATCGGAGTAATTTCGGGTGTCATTTTGGGCCGCATGAGATTAGAGAGATTCCTCGTAACCGATCTTATCGAGAGAAGAAACAACAACGATAATAACGTAGAGGAATATCCTACATTTATAAGACGTTTAAGATTTGGATATAGAGAATCGACTTCCATTGTGCGAAAAATCTGGGTATGGGTGTTGGTGGGTGTCGGTATTGGCGCGATTATCCACAATTACGTGCCCCAGGAAGTAATGGAAGGCATAATTGCCAAAACCGGCGGTTTTTCCGTTCCCATAGCCACTCTCTTAGGAGTCCCCATGTACGGAAGCTGCGCGGCCATAGTGCCGATTGCCGTTGTTTTATTCCAGAAAGGCATTCCTCTCGGTACGGCTCTTGCGTTCATGATGGCTATCGCAGCCTTAAGTTTACCGGAAGCAATCATGCTGAGGCGGGCGATGAAATTGAAGCTGATAGCTATTTTTTTCGGCGTTACTACGGCAGCTATCATTCTAATAGGATATATGTTCAATTTTTTACAAAGAATTCTGCTTTAATCAGAGAGGCACAAGATGAATAAAAGGAAAGTATTTTTTGTATGTGTCCACAATTCGGCTCGCAGCCAGATGGCAGAAGCCTTTTTAAAGCAATTAGCCTGTGATAAATTTGAAGTCGAGAGCGCAGGACTTGAACCTGGAAGGTTGAATCCGATTGTCGTTGAGGTGATGAAGGAAGTAGGTATAGACATCTCTCCGAATAAAACAAAAAGCGTTTTTGATTTCTATAAGCAAGGTAAGCAGTATGATTATGTCATTACCGTTTGCGATGAATCTCAGTCGGGTGCATGTCCGGTATTTCCGGGTAAAGGTGACCGGCTTCACTGGAGTTTTGCAGACCCTTCAAAATTTGAGGGAACGCATGAAGAGAAGCTCGAACAAACAAGAAAAGTCCGCGATGCCATAAAACGTAAGATAGAAAAGTGGATCGACACTAAGTAAGCCAATATTCCTACCACAAGGTCGTTACGAGGAACTTAAAACAAAAAAATTTATTTTTGCACTTGACAAGGTAAAGAAAGTAGAGTATACTTTACTATGTTGATAAGGTTAATAAGGATATGATACAATGAGGATTTCAGCAAGATGTGATTATGCCTGTAAGGCGCTTTTGGAGCTTGCGTTACACTGGCCAAGTAAAGAGCCGGTGCAACTGCATACCATATCTGATCATCAGGGGATACCGACGAAGTATTTAGTGCATATTTTAATTCAGCTAAAGAGAATGAATCTCGTTGAGAGTATGAGAGGGAAGCAGGGCGGGTATAATTTGACAAGGCATCCTAATGAGATAACGCTGGGTGAGGTAATACGCGATACCGGAGGGCCGCTCTTACCGCTGGCAAAAACAGCCGTAAAGAGCGAATCGGCATTTGCGGCTATTTGGGAAGAGGTCGAAGGCGTCATGGCAAAAGTTTTAGACAAGGTGACATTTGAGGATATTGTAAACAAAGTAAGAGGGAAGGAGAAAGCGCTTATTTATCAAATATAAGTAGATATTTTTTTGCCCTTAATATGCAAATAGGATTAGCATATAGTATATAAGCATTATTGATATGTAAACCTCGTTAGAAAACAGAGTTTTCTAACGGGGCGAAAAGGAGGAGAGAAGACATGAGTTTGCTACAGAATAGGGATGATGTAAAAGAACTTGTAAAAAACTTAAATTTTAAAGAAAAGGTGGAAAGGGCCCTTGCGCTTATAAAAGAAGCTCACGAGAAATACGGCGACGGTCTTGTAGTGGCTAACAGCTTGGGTAAGGACTCTGTTTGTGTTTGGGATCTGGCAAAAAAAGTAAGCCCAAAGATTCGCGGCTTTATTGTTACTACACGATTTAAGCCAAAAGTGACGATTCAATTTATGAAAGAGACAGTAGCGCAATATCCCGAGCTTAAGGTTTACAAGAACGATGAGCCAATACCGGAAAAACTTTACGAAACGGATCCTGATCAATGCTGTGATATATTGAAAGTACAGCCGACGCGCAGGGCTATTGAGGAAATGAAAGTTGCCTGCTGGGTTACAGGGCTTCGATGCACGGAAGGGAGAACGCGGACTGACTTTAAAGAGGTAGAGGAACGCGATAAGGACCTTGTAAAGTTAAACCCTATTCTTATCTGGAAAGAAAGAGAGGTATGGCAGTATCTCGCGCTTTATGGTGTTAAGGTTAACCCGTTTTATGCGCAAGGATACCGTTCTTTAGGTTGCTGGCCATGCACGAATATTACTACAGATGAGAATGAGCGCGCGGGCCGGTGGATCGGGACCAGTAAATGCGGCGGGGAATGCGGCATACATACGAGGCCTTTAAAAACAAACGTCAACGGTGACGGCATATAAGGAGTAGCAATTGGTTAAATTATGGATTCTGATAATTTTGGTAGTTCTGTTTGCCCTTAATATGGGAGGGGGTAATTTTGCAGCTTCTTTCGCGGCAGCGCATGGCGGCAGAATTTTGAGCAGGAAAAAAGCGCAGTTTCTTTTTATATTGTTCGTTTTACTGGGAGCGGTATTGGTAGGCCAGCCGGTTGCTAAAACTTTGGGTAATAAAATAATACCTCCCGAGCTTTTTACCATAGAGAATGTAATAGTTATTGTTTTTTCTGCTGGCTTGAGCTTGTTTATAGCGAATTTGCTGCATGTACCGCAATCGACGAGCTTAGTGACCGTTGGTTCGATAGCGGGGGTGGGTTTATATTTTAATCAGGTATATTCTAAAACCTTTCTATATTTAATCCCCTTCTGGATTCTTTTGCCTGTTTTAGGGTATGTCCTCACTTATTTATTGGGAAAACTAATATATCCTCCGCATAAAGGAAACTTTTGTATTTACGAAAAACTGGTAAACCATAAAGAAAGATTGAAGGTGTTCGTAATCGCGGCGAGTTGTTACAACGCGTTTTCTGTCGGAACTAATAATGTGGCTAACGCCGTAGGGCCGTTAGCAGGAGCTGGATTAATAGGTAAAACGTTAGGGCTGGCAGTTATTGCCCCTATTTTTGGGTTAGGAAGCCTTGCTTTCGGAGGGCCGTTAAAAACAGCAAGCGAAAAGATCGTGCCGTTAGGGCTTCTGACAGCGACCATTATATGTATTGTAACCGGAACATTAATGATAACCGCTTCTTTGTTAGGCGTTCCCCAGTCCTTTGTAATGATTAAGGTAGCGTCACTCTTTGCTATAAGTGGGCTTAAGAACGGACATAAACTGACATTCAGTAATCCTGTTACAAAGAAGACATATATAACTTGGATCGTAACGCCGATAATAGCAACCTTGATTTCTTATATATTAGCAGGGGGTGTAAATGCTTTATTTAAATAAAAGCCAAAAAGAAAAGCTGCTGGAGCACGCGAAAAGAGAGGCGCCCAATGAAGCTTGTGGGATACTAGCTGGCAAAAATCATAGGGTAGAAAAAGTCTATGAGATGATTAATACAGATAATAGCGCGAAGACATTTTTTATGGAGCCAAAACAGCAGCTAAAGGCAATGAAGGAGATAAGAAATTTAGGCCTAGAGATGATAGGGATATATCACTCTCATTTAGAAACAGAGGCTTATCCCTCGGCGCATGATGTGGAGTTAGCTTATTATCCAGAAGCTTCTTATGTAATCGTTTCAATAAGGGATAGAGGTAAGCCAAGCATAAGGTCGTTTAAGATTGTAGAAGGTAAAATTACCGAAGAGGAAGTAAGAATAGAATGAATTTTATTGTAGTCGGCGCAAATCATAAATCAAGCCCAGTTGAATTTAGGGAAAGATTAAGCCTCAGCAAGAGCAGGTTAAAAGACGCCATTTTATTTTTGAAAGAGAGAAGCGTTTTAGAAGGCGCGGTTATTCTTTCCACCTGCAACAGAGTGGAAGTGTATGCAAGTACCAGGGAATCAAAAGCAGGAATAAAAGAGATAGAAGATTTTATTTCCCGATATTACGAGATTGATAGAAATAGATTCTCGCATTACCTTTATAGATATGAGGGCAAGAGGGCGCTCGAACATTTATTTTCAGTGGCCTGCGGTTTGGATTCATTGATTATCGGCGAGACTCAGATCTTAGGTCAGATAAAAATTGCCATGTCTTTATCCGAGAAGGCAGGTTTCATGGATGAAACTTCATTTGAAATATTTTATTTGGCAATTTCTTTTGCAAGAAGAATACACCAATCTACCAGGATGTCTGAGGGCAAAGTGTCAGTTGGAAGCGTAGCTATTGATTTCATAAAAGAGAAGATAGGCGGCCTTACGGGTAAAAATTTATTGATAATCGGAGTGGGAAAGGTAACAGAGCTCGTTGTGAAATACCTGGAAAAAGAAAGATCCAATGTTGTTTTTATCTCAAACAGAACGTTTGATAAAGCAAGGCATTTGGCAGAACAAATCAACGCTAAAGTTGTCCGGTTTGACGAGGTAAAGCAGTATCTCGTAAAGGCAGATGTGGTTATAAGCGCGACCGCGAGTCCTCACTTTGTTATTAAAAAAGAGACTTTAAGTGAGAGCCCGAACCACAAGATCCTAATAATAGATCTTGCCCTGCCAAGGGATGTGGACCCTGTAGTGGGCGATATGGAAAACGTCGATTTATTTTGTTTAGAAGATTTAGTCACGGTTATTGAGAGGAATAAAGAGAAAAAGGCGCGGGAAGCAACACGACTTAAGGGGATTATAGATAGAGAGGCAGATAGACAATGGCAAAGGTTTACAAAGTTGGAACAAGAAGTAGCCCTCTTGCGTTAAAACAGGTAGAGGAGGTTTTAAACGCATTGAGGCAGTTTTATCCTGCTATTAGGGCGCAAGTCGTATGCTTAGACACCTATGGTGACAGGGATAAACGTATTCCTATCTCGGACATAGAAGGTTCTGATTTTTTTACAAGAGAGATCGATGAGGCGTTATTAAGAGGAGAAATTGATTTTGGGGTGCATAGCGCTAAAGACCTGCCTGACAGCTTGAGAAAAGGCTTAATTATGGCGGCTATAACGAAGGGTCTTGAGCCTCATGATGTATTGATTTCAAAAAGGGGCCTTAGGCTAAATGAGCTACCGCGAGGCGCTAAGATTGGAACATCAAGTAGACGAAGGAAAGAGGGATTGAAAGGCTTCAGGCCGGATTTAAACGTTGTGGATATACGAGGAAATATAGGAGAACGCTTGACTAAGCTGGATTCAAGCGATAT
>Ga0210017_1001720_pt1 | contig 19027 bp, 21 predicted proteins | sample CryGeyCG2014_020_FD_183966 | JGI IMG/M metagenome (GOLD analysis project Ga0210017, IMG submission 183966) | Groundwater microbial communities from aquifer - Crystal Geyser CG08_land_8/20/14_0.20 (SPAdes) (version 2) | ecosystem: Environmental > Aquatic > Deep subsurface > Groundwater | place... | reverse complement strand
AACATATACTTATGAAGTGGTTTTTTAAACCTACATTCTGCCGCAAAGTAGGAAAGCGCAAGGGTTATATTCCCAAAATGCCTATTTAATTAAACAATTGGGGGAACATGGATAAAAAAATCACAGGAATAGCGCTTGCAGCGATCATATGCATAATTGGAATAGCTTACCTATTTATTAACAATCCTGACTTGGCAAATAATTTGGTTTTACAATATGGGGTAGCAGGTCTTTTTATTGCAACAGTCATAGGTAATGCAACAATAATGTTTCCCGTTCCAGTAGATATCCTACTTTTTTTATCAGCTCAGATCGATTTCTTTAAAATTGGCATTTTTACCCCTTTAATTTTAGGTTTGATTTTAGGAATAGCATCTACAATAGGTGAATCCACAAGTTATATTGTCGGGTATTATGGCACAGAAAGTTTGGAGCAGATGACTAAAAAACAATTTTCAATGTTAGATGAAGCAAAGAAAAAAATCAATAAACATGGTGGAATAATTGTTTTTTTAGGGTCATTTACCCCATTTCCAATGGATATAATCGGGTTGGCAGCAGGTATTTTAAAATATGATTACAAAAAATTCTTTGTATTCTGTTATTTGGGAAAAGCAGTTCGTGCAATCATAATTTTGTATGCTGGTTATTATTCATTAACAGCAGTAAGAGCATTTTTCGGATTCTAATTAGTTAATTTATTTTTAGGCAAAATCTGCTGATTTCCATCTAAAACTCAAAAGAGTTTTAGAGGACCTTTTCAAACAATAGTTTGAAAGGGTCAGCAAACAAAGTTTGCTGGACCCATAAAATCCAAAAGATTTTATGTGGTTGCAACAGTAAAAAATCAAAAGATTTTTTACTTTATTCAAAAAAATAATTGCATTTATTTTGTTTAAAAAAAGAAATTGAAAACAAACCAAGCAATTATCATAAACAAGCATTGCAAGGGCAAGGCAGGCATTGCCATTTTCTTATTTTTAGTAATCCATAAAGTAATGCCTATTCCCAGCAAAGACATTATCAGAATTATTAGCCCAAGAACATTTGACATTAACCTATTTGCAGTTTCTGCATAAAAAGAACTCATTGCAGATACAACAAATACAAGTGGAATTACTAAATCCCCTGTGCCAATTAAGTAATTATGCTCCTTTGTGGGTATTGTAAAAGCCAATGCAAGATTTTTTTCTTTCAATGTTTCAGCCATTGCAACCATGTGCTTTGTAAAAAATACTGCAATAATGTCATAAATGGAAAGAGCAGCAACAAAAACAATTACCGGAATTATATTTAGTGAAACACCAAGCATGCTTCCAACAACAGCTGAAGAAATTATTGCAGAAATATTTCTCAAAAGAATGCTCTCAGGCAATAAAATTCTTAAAGCTAAAAATAAAACAGCAAATAAAAATGAAAGTTCTGGCACTATTAAATAAACAAAAATGCTTGTTGTTGAAAACACCACGATTTTTTCCATTAACGAAAGAATTTTGCCGGTTTTTGAAAATTTCATTATCAATAAAAAGATACCTGTGAAAATCAATATGTAACTGACCAAGCCAACAGCATTCCATATATCATCTGGATTGTCATTTACTATGATTGTTTTTATGTTTTCCTGAATGAATACATTTGCAACATATAATCCAAGCAACTGTGTTACTACAAAGAGAATTAGCATTTTCTGAAAAAGATTCATAGAAGAAAATAGCTGCAACCGCTTTTTAATATATTCTGCCTTATTCTATTTTATGACTGTTCAGAAAAAATCAGCAAAAGCACTGCCAGCAACCTGGCGTGTGAAAAAGAGATATCTGCTGTTCCAAATAATCTCTGAAAATAAATTTTCGCAAAAAGACGTTAATTATTCTTTGACAAGCCATTTACTTTCTTTGCTTGGCAGCCTGTTTTTTGCAGAATTGCACTTTTCTTTAATTATTTATGATTCAGATTCAGGCAAAGCTATAGTAAAATGTTCGAGAAGTGCCTTGCCTAAGTTAAAGGCTTCTTTAATACTCTTGAATCAAATAAACACTGCCAAGGTTTCGATAAGGCTTCTAAGGTCCTCTGGTACCATAAAATCGCTTAAATAAGCCTTAATATATTAATATATACAAAACCGAATCCCAGCATACTGTTTATATAGCTTATGTTTTACTTTTAGTAATTAGAGCGTTTATTATTATATTTATTATATTATTTAATTGATTGAAATAGAGGTGGGATTTTGTATCCTGATTCTGATGTAAAGACAAGCGGTTATGATCGCATAGCAACAATGTTTTCCCCAAAAGGAAGACTTTACCAGGTTGAATATGCCTCTAAGATTGTTGAACAGGGAACGTTGGGCGTAGGAATAATTTACAATAAAGGAGTATTGCTAGCAGCAGATAAGAACATTGTCAGCTCTTTGGTTATTGCTCCTTCAATTGAAAAATTGTTTAAAGTAGATGAACATATTGGTGCAGTAAGCTCAGGCCTTGTTGGAGATGCAAGACGTTTAGTAAAAATAGCAAGACAAAAATGTCAGGAAAACCGCATGTTATATGATGAAAAAATTCAAGTAGAGGCTTTAGTAAAAGAAATTGCATCAGTTAATCAATTATTTACCCAATATGCAGGAATGAGGCCATTCGGCATAAGTTTAATTGTTGGTGGAGTTTATAATGGAAAGTCCCAATTATTTGAAACAGAGCCAGCAGGTGCATTGGCAGAATATACTGCTGTTGCAATAGGCCAAGGAAAAAAGAAAGCAATGGAGATGCTTGAAAAAGAATACAAAGTAGGCACTACTTTGGAAAAAGCAATAAAGCTTGCATTGAAGATTATTAATGCTACTTCATATGAAAAGAAGCAGTTTGATGTGAATAATGTTTGCTTCGCATATATTGAGGAAGGCAAACCATTTGAAATAATCTCTTCAGATAAATTGCAAGCCCTGCTCTGAAAAAATACACAAAAGGATTAGCATGGTTTCGTTAGAGAAAGCGGTCATCGCAAGACATAGTTTAGCAGGACATAAATTTGAAATATTAGTGGATCCAAATTTAGCTGCAGAAGTGAAAACAGGGAAGGATATTCCAATTAACGATCTTATGGCAATTGACCGCGTATTTAAAGATGCACATAAGGGCGATGAACAATCACCAGAAATAATCAAATCTGCATTTAAAACAGAAGACCTTAAAGAAATAGCAAAAATAATTATTACAAAAGGGGAAGTGCAATTAACAACAGACCAAAGAAGGGCTTTGAAGGAAAGGAAAACACAGGAAATTATTGCTTACTTTGCAAGGCATTCAATTAATCCACAAACAAAAACACCAAATCCGCCACAAAGAATTGAAAATGCGATGGCAGAAGCAAGAATTACTGTTGATATTTTTGAGCCTGTGCAGGAACAAATACCAAAGATACTGAAGGAGATTAAAAAAATTATTCCAATTTCAATTGAGAATTTGGAAGTAGCAATAAAAATACCTGTGGCTTATGCAGGCAAAGGGCAATCATTTTTGCACAAATATAATATCAAAAAGCAGGAATGGGCATCTGACGGTTCTTTTATTGCCATGGTTGAAATTCCTGCGGGAATGAAAAACGATATAATTGGAGAAGTGAATAAATTTACGCAAGGAACAGCAAGCATAAGATTCATAGAAAAATAATTGCTGTTTTTTTGTAGATATTATTGAAATATTTGAAAAGGATGATGTGATTTTATGAAACGAATTGTAGTACCAGGAGAATTAGTTACTGAGGAAAGAAAGAAAGTAGGGGAAAATGTCTATGTAAGAGAGGGAAAAATATATTCAGAAACATTGGGTATAGCTGAATCGGATTCAGACTTTGCTCGCGTAATTCCTTTGCAAGGAAGATATATGCCTAAAGAAGGCGATACAATTGTCGGGCTTGTTGGTGATGAATCATTTGCAGGATATTCAATTGATATAAATTCTTTTTCTCCAGCATTTTTCAGGAAAGAAGGAGTAAGAAAAAAACTTAACAAAGGGAATATGGTTATGGCAAAGATTACCAGCGTAAATGAGGTTAATCAAGTTGAACTTGATGAGATAAAACCCTTTTTAGGAGGAGATCTAATTAATACAAGCCCGGTAAAGGTTCCAAGAATTATTGGAAAGAATGGGAGCATGCTTGAAGTATTGACAAATGGAACTGGTGTTCAGGTTGTTGTAGGAAAAAATGGCCGTATTTGGGTAAAAGGTTCCGAACAAGCAGTTGATTTGTTAAGAGAAGTGATTAAAAAAATTAATGATGAAGCTCATTTAAGTAATTTAACTGATAGGATGAAAGCCTATCTTGATGAACGAGCAGATAAGAAAGATTTGTCAGAACATCCAGAAGAAATTTTTGATAATAGTTCTGATGAAGGTTATGAAGAAAGGCCTAGGTTTGGAAGAGGCGGTTTTAGAGGAGGCCCAAGACGCGAGGGTGGATTTAGAGGCGGACCAAGAAGAGACTTCGGCCCAAGAAGAGAAGGTGGATTCAGAAGTGCACCAAGACGTGACTTTGGCCCAAGAAGAGATTTCGGAAGCGGCCCAAGAAGGGAAGGTGGATTTAATAGTGCACCAAGAAGAGATTTCGGAAGCGGCCCCAGAACTTTTGACAGAGGAGAATCAAGAGCTTTTAGACCTAGAAGACCAAGAGAAGAGTTTTAATATTTGAAAAAAAGGTGAATAAATGGATGAAGAATTAACATACGTGAACGATGCGGGCCTGAGATTGGACGGACGAAAGGTTGACGAATTAAGGCCGATAAAAATAACTCCTTCTGTACTGACAAGGGCAGAGGGTTCTTGCTACCTAGAATGGGGAAGAAACAAAATACTTGTCGGGGTTTATGGCCCTAGAGAAGCCTTGCCCCAGCATATACAAGATCCAACAAAATCAATTGTGAATTTTGTCTATAGGATGGCATCATTTTCTGTGCCGGAAAGAAGGAATCCGAGACCAGCTAGAAGAGATATTGAAATTTCAATGGTTTGTAGTAATGCTTTGGAAAGAGCATTGTTGGTGAATAGATTCCCAAATACAAAAATAGATATCTTCACTTACATAATGGATAGTAATGCGGGCACAAGAGTAGCAGCATTAACTGCAGCATCAGTTGCTTTAGCAGATGCAGGAATTCCAATGACTGATTTAGTATCATCAGTAGCAATTGGAAGAGCTGGTGGAACATTAATCACAGATTTAACAAAAGAAGAAGAAGATGCACCAGACGCAGTTGATATGGCATTTGCAATGTTGCCAAATACTGAAGAAATTGTATTGATGCAAATGGATGGAGAAATTACAAAAGCAGAATTTGATGAATTAGTGGAATTGGGATCAAAGAGCTGTAAAAAGGTTTATGAATTCCAAAAAGATGCTTTGAAAGGAAAATTCAAGCAAAACGATGAGAGCGTGAATTAAATGGAATCTGATAGCGCATTATGGGAACTTAAAAAAGAAAAAGTATTGGCAAAAATGAGGGAAAACAAAAGAATTGATGATCGTGATTTTTTACAATACCGAGATATTAAAATTGAACAAGGATTATTTCAGAATGCAGAAGGTTCTTGTAAAGTAACTTTGGGCGAGACAGTTGTTTATGCCGGGGTAAAAATGGTTCCAGGGGATCCATATCCTGACATGCCTGATGAAGGCACAATTTCTGTTTTAGCAGAATTTATGCCTTTGGCTTCCCCAACATTTGAACCAGGGCCACCATCCAAAGAATCAAATGAATTAGCAAGGGTTGTAGATCGTGGAATTAGGGGGGGGAAATGCCTTGACTCAAAAGCTCTTTGCATTAGAGCAGGAGAAAAAGTTTGGGTTGTTTTCATCGATATGTATATTGCAAATGATGGCGGAAATCTTTTTGATGCAGGATCATTAGCTTCAGTAGGTGCTTTGTTAAATGCAAAGATCCCGAAATATGAAGATGATAAACTTGTTCAAGGAGAATATTCTGGAGATCTTGAGGTAAAGACATTGCCAATATTGACAACTTGTGCAAAGATAGGCAATACAATTATTGCTGACCCTTCATTAGTTGAAGAAAAAGCAATGTCAGCAAGATTTTCTGCCACAACATTGGAAGATGGCAGAATATGTGCAATCCAGAAAGGAGGAGCCTATTCCTTTACAAAGGATGAGGTAAAGCGCATAATGGATATTTCAATGGAAAAAGGAAAGGAACTGAGGAATTTGCTGAGGTGAAGGACGTGGGTAGCACTAAAAAAGTAAAAATGGCAGGACGTTTTGGTAGCAGGTATGGCACAAAGATAAGGCAAAGATTAGTTGATGTGGAAACTGAACAAAGAAAGAAACATAAATGTCCAAAATGCGAACAATTCAGGGTTAAGAGATTAGGCGCAGGATTATTTAAATGCAGAAAATGCGGTGCAAAATTTAGTGGAGGGACTTATACCCCGGAAACTAATGTAGGCGTAATAATCTCAAAGATGGTTCAGCAGAAGCAGTTCTTCCCTTTAATGAAAGAACTTCTTGAAACAAAAGAATCTGAAGAAATAGTTGAAGAAGTTACTGAAACAAAAGAAGAAAAATCAGAAGAAAAAAAACCAAAGAAAGAACGTAAAAAGAAATCAAAAAAATCAGATAAAGTAGCAGAAGTTATGTTAGCTGATAAAGTAGAGGAAGGAACAGGAGAAGATGAATCTGTTGAAGCTGAGGAAGATTCTTTAGAATCTGAGGAATCAGAAGATTCTTTAGGACCTGAGGAATCAGAAGAAAATTCTTCAGAAGAATCGGAAGAAGCAGGGGATGATTCAGATGTATAAATGCATGTCTTGCGGAAAGCTTTTGGATGAATTGCCAAAGCCAATGATAAGATGCCCTAACTGTGCAGGAAAGGTTTTATTCAAACAGAGAGCGCCAATAGTTAAAAATTTAATTGCCCACTGACCGTCTTTTCTTTTTCTCTTTACAAAAGAGAAAAAGAAAATACAGGTTGTCAAAAGAAAAGAGAAACTAGTTGCCAAAAGAAAAAGAGAAACTAGTTGTCAAAAGAAAAGAGAAACTAGTTGCCAAAAGAAAAAGAGAAACTAGTTGCCAAAAGAAAAGAGAAACTATGGTTTGCCAAGAGAAAAGAAAAATGTAGATAAAATATGTTCAGTCTTTCAGTAAAACTTTTGTTCACAGAAAAGGATTTTGCAAATAAGGTTGCGAAATTGTTAAAAGTAGATAATGATCACAAGCAATTCAGGTCTAAATCAAAAATAGATCTGAAAAATAATTTGCTTTTAATAAAAATTAGTGCCGCTGATTTAACAGCAATAAGGGCAGCAATTAATTTTTACCTTAAAAGCATTATTCTCATCGAGGAATTGAAATCTTTATAATAAGGAGGTTTTTGTATATGGATGAAGCAGCAATGCAGCAAAAAGTAATGGATTTTAGAAAAAGCAGGGAGCAGTTAATGATGATCTCTGGGCAGAAGCAGCAGATTCAGGCACAGGTTTTTGGAATAAATGAGGCATTAAAAGAACTGAAAGAAACAAAAGAGAAAAAAGTATACAAAGCAGTAGGGAATATTTTAATTTTGAAAGATGTTGGTGCAGTAACCACTGAATTGGGGGATACAGCAGAAAAATTTAATTTAAGAGTAACAACCCTGCAAAAGCAGGAAGATACTTTGTTAGATAAATTAAATAAATTAAGAGCGGATATTGAGGGAGAAGCACAGAAGGCAGTTCCAAAAGAAGTAAAAGAAAAGGAAACAAAAAAGAGAAAGTAATGCCTTTAGCATTATTTAGAGGAATGAAATGAACCTAAAATTTCCATTTTCTTCATTATGTGGAAAAAAAGTTCTTTTGTTAACCCATAGATCTGCTGATGTGGATGCATTATCTTCATCAGCCTCCTTATATCTTATTTTTAAGGATAAATGTGACATAACCATTGGAATTCCTGATTCAATAAATGGTGATGCCAAGAAATTAGCACAGCATTATTCTATTCCTTACAAAATAAATCCTAATTTTGATAAATTTGATGCCATTATCCTTCTTGATTTAAATTCAGCTGAAATGCTTGCCTCCCTTTCCGAATCTTTTTCGGATTCAAAGGCAGAAAAATTCATTATTGACCATCATGAATTCTCAAAAAAACTCGTTTCAGATAAAAACAGTTTTATTGACCCTGATGCAATTTCCACGTCAACAATTTTATTCAATATGTTTAAAGAAAATAAAATTCCTTATGATAAAACTGTTGCGCAATTGCTTTTGTGCGGCATAATCACTGATTCTGGAAATTTCTATCATGCAGATAAAGAAATATTTATTGATGTTTATGAATTGCTTTCAAAGGCAGAGATGAGTTATTCTGAAATTTTGAATATGCTTGCTTTGGAACAACATTACAGCGAGAAAATTGCTCGTTTGAAAGCAATGTGCCGCTTGAGCATTTTCAGGATAAATGATTATATTATTGTTTTTAGCCATATAGGTTCTTTCAATTCTGACATCGCGCAGCTTTTTATTAAAATTGGCGCTGATATTTCCTTTGTATTTTCAGAGGTCTCAAAAACCGAGCTTGTTCTTTCAGCAAGGGCCAACATCACTGTACAAAAAAAAGAGAATTTTGACCTTGTTTCAGACATTATTGCCCCATTGCAGTCAAAATTTTCAGGCAGAGGCGGAGGGCACGCTGGTGCAGCAGCATTTGAATGCAAGGCAAAGCTCGAAGATGTTAAATCTTATTGTTTAGACCTGGTAAAAAAGAAATTAACAAAAGGAAAAAAGGTTGAATTTAAGGAATATTCCTATGATTAAATAATTTATGCTCACTAAAGCACATTGATTTTTATGGATTCAAAAACATTGAATATTATTGATGCAAATATTGACCGCGCGCTTGAAGGCCTTAGATTTATTGAAGATGTCTGCAGATTTATTCTGCAGGATAAGGAATTAAATGCTCGTTTGAAAAATAGCAGACATCAAATCATCAATACCATTAAATTATTAGAATTAAATCGCACAGAATTAGCGATTGCAAGGGCGAAAGGGAATGATGTCGGTTCAACCATCCTGCAAAAAGAGGAATTCACAAAGAATTTTGATGACCTTTTGCTCTCTAATTTCTCACGTGTGCAGGAATCTCTGCGCGCGCTTGAAGAACTTTCCAAGATTTATTCTACAAATGCAGCAAAATCATTCAAATCCCTGCGATTTGATAATTATAAAATTCAAACAGATTTTTTAATCAAATACAAGAAAGCCAAAAGGATGAAAATTTTTAATGATTCAAAAATTTATGCTGTTTTAACCCTTGAGGGTTCAAAAAGATATGTTCCTTTAGTGAAATCCTTGCTAAAAGCAGGCATAAAAGTAATCCAATTAAGGGCAAAAGGCCTTTCAGATAAAGAAATTCTCAAAATTGGAAAGAAGTTGATTTTACTCACTAAAAAATCAGATGCTTTGCTGATAATTGATGATCGTCCAGATATTGCATTTGTAATAGGTGCTGATGGAGTCCATTTAGGGCAGGATGATTTGCCAGTAAAAGAGGCAAGGGTAATTTTAGGGCATGAATTCATTGTTGGAAAAAGCACACATTCGGAAAAACAGATTGATTTAGCACTTAAAGAAAATCCTGATTATTTCAGTGTCGGGCCAATATTTGAAACAAATACTGTTCCATACAAACCAGTCGGGCCCTCCCTTATAAAATATGCAAAAAATAAGACGATTCCATTTGTTGCAATCGGTGGCCTAACTGAAAAAACAATGCACATAGCATTCAAAGCAGGTGCAAAAAGAATTGCGGTTGTAAAAGCGGTCTGCAATGCAGAAAATCCAGAAAAAGCAGCCAAAGAGATTCTGAAAAAAGCCGAAAAACTAGTAAAATAATTAGGTTCTATTTATATTTCTTTTATTACTTGAATTATTTTCTAGATAAGAAATATTTGATTTATTGATTTTTATGTCAACGCAAATTTTTTCAGCAAAAAAAGGGAAAATCACTGATGAAATCAAATTAGCTGCAATTTCTGAACGAATTGATCCAAAAAAATTAATGAAATCAATAGCAAAAGGCCATACTGTAATTACTAAAAACACAAAGCACGATATTGAACCAAAAGCAATTGGTTCATTAGTTTCTGTGAAAATAAATGCCAACATAGGAACCTCAAAAGCATTTAATGATGCAGAAGAGGAATTTGAAAAAGCCAAAATTGCAGTAAAATATGGCTCAGACACTATAATGGATTTATCTACAGCAGGAAATTTGAAAGAAATGCGAAAGCATCTTTTAGACAAAATTCCTGTTCCTTTAGGCACGGTTCCAATTTATGACATCTGCCAGAAAAAATCCTTTTTGGATGCAACAGAAGATGAAATTATTGATGTCTTTCTTTCACATATGGAATTAGGCATTGATTTTATTACTGTGCATGCTGGCATCACAAAAAATGTTGCTGAAAAATATTCAAAAAAAGGCCGTTTGGCAGGAATTGTAAGTAGGGGCGGAGCTTTGTTATATCAATGGATGTTGCACAATGACAAAGAGAATCCTCTTTATTCCAATTTCTCTGAAATCCTTAAAACTGCAAATGAATTTGATGTTGTTTTAAGTTTAGGAGATGCATTAAGGCCTGGCTCATTAAATGATGCTGGTGATTATTTCCAAATAGCTGAATTAAAAACATTAGGAAAGCTTGTGGAAATTGCCCACAAGAATAATGTTCAATGCATTGTTGAAGGGCCAGGGCATGTTCCAATTAACAAGATTGCAGAACAGATGAAGATGGAGAAGAAATACTGCCATAATGCCCCTTTCTATGTATTAGGCCCTCTTGTTACTGATATTGGAGCGGGCTATGATCACATTACAGCAGCAATAGGGGGGGCAATAGCTGCAATGAATGGCGCTGATTTCCTTTGTTATGTTACCCCTTCTGAACATTTAGGTTTGCCAAGCATAGAGGATGTAAGGGCAGGCACTGTTGCAACAAAAATAGCAGCGCATGCAGTCAATCTGACAAGATTTAAACATTTAGCAAAAAGGGATAATGAGGTTTCAAAAGCAAGGTTTGATTTGAATTGGAAAAAACAGTTTGAACTTTTGCTTGATGGTGAAAAAGCCCGTGAAATATATTGTAGCAAAAAATCTTCGTTTGATTCCTGCACAATGTGCGCTGATTTATGCCCGATGAAATTGTCTAAGATTAAATAAGTTTTTTAAGCAGGTTCTTCATAAAGGATAGTATGCCTACAGTATTTGTTGGAAGAAGGTATAAAGGAAGAAGAACTCCTACTTTATCTCAAGAACTTGAAACATTAAGAAGGTTTAAAACAAGGGCAGAAAGACATTCTTCAATTAGGAGAAGTAGGCTTGCCAGGCTTTCTTTAGATCATGTTACTCCAGGAGTTGCTCGCTTAATACATGAAAGAACAGAAGGTGGAAGAGGGTTAGCAGTAGGCTATAACCGCAGTAGAGGGTTAGCTGATTATAATCACGATTTTAGGGATTTTAAATTGCAGTCAGTTGAAGACCTAATTAATGGAAGCCCTAGAAATAAGGTTAGAGTTTTAGATGCCGGTGCAGGTACTGGTGAGCTAGGATTTCAAATAAAAACAAAAATTGAACTGCAAGAACTTCGGGGTACAGATAATTATGAAAACCTAATTAGAAAAAAGATTGAATATCATGGGGTTGATGTGGTAGCAAATCCCCGCAATAATGTAAGGGCTTTTGATTTGGTAACTGAAAGATTGTCTGAAAATTTTTATGATGTAGTTATTTCAGATTTTAGCCTAACATATATGACAGATAAATTAAAAGCAATAGAAAATATGGTTAATTCATTAAGGAAAGGAGGAGTTTTACAGGCGGTAAAAATTGGTGAAATAAGGTTAAATGGTGTTTCTGCATCTTTAGAACCAAGTGTTCTTGAAAGTCTTCTAAGAAGGCCTTGGCTTGAAGTAAAAGTAACAGACGACTCAGTATTCATAAGAAAAACAGAAAAAGGGAGGCTTATTCTTAATGCAAGGCTAGAGAAAGCGTTTGTTACTAGTAAAAGATCAGAATTAAAACAACGATTGCAGGCAGAGTATACCCCAAATACTGAAGCAAAGCTTACCTCAAGTTATTCAATAAATTAATATGCTAAATTGCTTTTAGTTTTTTATTTTACAACATCCAGCAAATCAATAATATCCTTCAAAATATAATCTGCCTTTTCTTTCCCTTTCCTTACCTGGCCATATTCTGCCAAAGCAGTTTTCATCCCCATTCTTTTTGCCCCAACAATATCTCTATTAGGATTATCTCCAACAAACAAAATTTCTTCAGCCTTTATCTTTAATTCAGTTATGGCTTTTTCAAATGGTGCTTTATTAGGTTTCTCAAATCCTGTGCCCCCAACTGCAATCACAATATCAAAGAAATCCATAAGCCTTAACTCAGCCAACCTTAACCAGGCCTGCTTTATTGGTGCATCAGAAACAATGCCTAATCTTATCCCCCTTTCTTTCAATTTAATCAACACTTTCTGAACATGCGGATATGGCGTTAAATAGCCTGATTTTACCTTTCTGTATGCAACAACCGCAGCAGCTAACATTTTGTAATCCAGATTGCCTTTATTGTTTTCTTTTATGAATTTGTCCAATATTGTTTGGTCTTCAAAGCCGTGCTTTTCATACATCCCAAACAGCTTTTCAATTGCTTTCTCTTCTTCCATGTTTAAGCCAGCATCAATCATTGCTGAGACAGCAGCCTCAGATGCCAGTTTCTTCATTTTCATGAAGTCAATAAGAGTATTATCCAAATCGAAGATTACTGCCTTAATCATATTACCAAAATATGACCCACAAAATAGTTAAATATGTTTAATGTTATTGATTTTATTATAATATGAAAATTCTTGTTGTTGGTTCTGGCGGGAGGGAGCATGCACTTGTTTGGAAGCTCTCCCAAAGCAAATTAGTGAAAAAAATTTATTGTGCCCCTGGAAATGCTGGCACTTTGCAATTAGCAGAAAATTTGGATATCGGTTCTGAAGATATTAAAAAATTAGCAGATTTTGCTTCTGATAAAAAAATTGATTTGACAATTGTTGGGCCTGAAGCCCCCTTGGTTGAAGGAATTGTTGATGAATTTAATAAAAAAGGATTAGCGTGTTTTGGCCCGACAAAAAAAGGTGCGCAGTTGGAAGGGAGCAAGGCATTTACAAGGCAGTTGTGTGAAAAATATGAAATTTCTGGCCCGGCTTTCCAAGAATTTAATGATTATAATGAAGCTTTGGATTATGTTGATACAATAAAAGGCCCGGTTGTTGTGAAGGCTGATGGATTGGCTGCGGGAAAAGGGGTAATAATTGCAGATACAAAGGAACAGGCACATGCTGCAATCAAACAATGCCTGGTTGATAATGACTTTAGCAAGGCAGGCAAAAAGATTGTGATAGAAGAAAAGCTTGTTGGGGAAGAAGCCTCTTATCTTGTTTTGTGTGATGGCCAGAATTTCATAGCATTCCCTTCTGCACAAGACCACAAAAGAGTCTTTGATAATGATAAAGGCCCAAATTGTTATTCAGCAGATACTGAAATTTTAACTGAAAAAGGATGGAAAACATTCGATGCTTTAAATAAATTAGATCGGGTAGCAATATACAATCCTAAAACTGAAGAAATCCTATTTGAGCAACCCGTTGAAATTCATTGGAAAATGTACCAAGGAAAGATGATTCATTTTAGACATAGGGCACTTGATTTGTTGGTTACTCCTAACCATCGTATGTTTGTTCAGAAGAGGAAAAGGAATAAAAAAAAGATAGTCCTAAGAGCAGATGCCATAAAAGATGAATGTTTTGTTTTTCAAACAGGAATCTGGAAAGGCAAATCTCCAACCTTTTTTGTACTTCCTGAATATGATTACAAATTTAATAGAAAAAGAAAATTAATTAAAATCCCTTTTTTGGATTGGATTAGGTTCTTAGGTATTTATCTGTCTGAAGGTTATGTTGTAAATACCTATAAAGAACACAGAGTTTATATATGCCAGATAAAAAAATCACCCCATTTTAACGAAATGAAAGATATACTTTCAAAACTGCCATTTAGGTATTCTTATAATGAAAAAAATGCTAAATTCAGGATAAATTCAGTACAATTGGCAAATTACCTTAAACAATTTGGTGATTGCTATAATAAATTTGTGCCAACTAATGTAAAAGGCAGTTCTCCGGAACTTATATTGGAATTCTTAAAAGCATTTAATATGGGTGATGGAGATATTCATCACGGCAGAATGCGTTTTTGTACAAGCTCCAAACAATTAATTGATGATTTGCAGGAGTTAATTATCAAATGCGGGTTTTCCAGCATAATTACTGTCGATAAACGCAAAACTATGGTAAATCCCATTAATAAAAAGAAATATTTGGCAAATCCAATTTACTCAGTAGAAATAAAACCTCGTGTAAAAGTTAGCATTAGAAAAAATAATCGGAAGGTCGTGGATTATGAAGGTTATATTGGTTGTGTTACGGTTTCAACAGGGTTTGTTTTAGTAAGAAGGAATTTTAGACATGCTATTTCAGGGAACACAGGAGGGATGGGGGCATATTCTCCAGCACCAGTTGTAAGTGAAAAAATAAGGCAGAAGATTGATAAGGAAATAATCCAAAAAACAATCGATGCTTTGATTGGCGAAGGCATTGAATACAAAGGAGTGTTATATGCTGGATTAATGATTAATAATGGTGAGCCAAAATTGCTTGAATATAACTGCAGATTTGGTGACCCGGAGACACAAGCAATTCTGCCAAGGGTAAATACCAATCTAGTTGAATTATTCCAAGCTACTATAAATGGCACTTTGAATAAAGTGAAAATGGATATTTCTCCAAATGCTTGCACCGCCGTTGTGCTTGCTTCAGGCGGTTATCCTGGCAATTATGAAAAAGGCATTCAAATTAATGGTTTGGATGCTGCCGCAAGAATGCCTAATACCTTTATATTCCATGCAGGGACAAAGAAATTTGGGAATGATGTTGTCACTAATGGAGGCAGAGTGTTAAGTGTTACTGCTTTGGGTGCAGATATTGAACAATCAATAAAACGAGCATACGTTGCAGTTGAAAAAGTAAGATTTGAGAAGATGATGTATCGCTCAGATATTGGAAAAAAAGCAATTGATTGGATTAAATTGCAAAAGAATAAGGAAAAAGAGGCCAAAAAATGAATTGCCCAAGATGTAAGGGAAAAATGTCTGTTGAAGGTTTAACCCAGGTAATAAATGATGAAACCTACCAGCAATGGGTTTGCCCTTCATGTGGTTATATGCACAACCAGAAATTAGGGGAAAATCTCCCAAATTAATTGTTTTTATATTAATGTAAAAATCTGCCTATTTAACCCTTTTTAATATCTAGGGAGAAATCAACTGTTCTCGCATTTTTTGTTAAAAAACCCAAAGAAATTAAATCAGGCTGAAGTTTAGCATATTCTCTCAAATTTTTCAGATTTATTCCGCCAGAAATTTCTATTTCTCCTTTATAGATTCTTCTTAATTCATTAATCGTTTTTTTTGCATTCTGCAGTTTGAAATTATCAAGCATAATTCTGTTTGGTTTTGATTTCGCAGCTTCCAAAGTCTCTTTCAGGTTTTTCACTTCAATCTCAATCTTTCTGCCCTTTGAATTTTTCTTTGCCTTAACTAAAGCCTCGGTTATTGTTTTGAAAAATCCCAAATGATTCTCCTTTATTAGAATCATATTGTTCAAATTAGTTCTATGTGGATTAATCCCTGCAATTTTTGCAGCTTTTTTATCAAACAAATTAAAAGAGGGCATTGTCTTCCTTGTTAAAGCCAATTCTCCTTTAAATTCTGGCAAACTTTTTCTGGTTGAATAGCAAATATTTGACACTCCAGACATTCTTCCTAAAATATTTAATGCAGTTCTTTCAGTTTCCAGAATAGTTTTATTTCTGCCTTCAATTTCCATAATTATTTTTCCTTTATTGGCCAATTGCCCATCTTTAACAAATGCTTTTGCCTTGCAGCCCTTTGTTTTAAACAGGAAAGTAATTTCTTCAATGCCTGCAATCATTGAGTTTTCATTAATTTTAATAATTGCTTTGCATTTCTTTTCAGGAACAAGAGCAGAAGTAACATCCTGCTTTCCAATATCCTCCTTAAGAATCTCAATCAGTTTTCTTTCCATCTCTTTTGTTAACATATTCTCACTTTTTCACTTCTTATTTTTTCATTTGCGTTATCTTCAGCATGCAATCTAATGGTTTGTATGCTTTATCGATAAGCCCTTTATCCAATTTTACTTCAAATTCCTCATTCTTTAATGCATTATACACATCTTCTAACTTAATCTCTTTCATTGCTCCGCAGATAGCGGTTTCACTTACAGGATAAAATTTCTTATTAGGAATTTCTTTTCTTAGCCTGTGTAATAATCCGTTCTCTGTAGCAACAATAAATTCTTTTGAATCAGATTCTTTTGCGACCTTTATCATGCCAGATGTGCTTGCAATGTAATCTGCTGCATCCCTTACTTCTTTTGTGCATTCAGGATGTGCAATTACTTTAGCATTGGAATATTTTTCCTTCATTATTTCAATCTCTGTTTTTGTAATAAACTGGTGTGTTGAACAAAAACCGTTTGCAGGAACAGGTATTACCTTTTTGCCTATTTGTTCTGCCACATATTCTGCCAGATTTTTATCCGGTCCAAAAAGCACAATATCCGAATCCATATTATCCACAATTTTCACAGCATTTGCTGATGTGCAACAGCAATCTGCCAGTTTTTTGCATTCTGCCGAGCAATTAACATAAAGGACAACCTTTGCATTGGGATATTTTTTCCTTGCTTCAGTAATATCTTCGGGTTTTAACATCGCTGCCATCGGGCAGTTCGCTTTTTTGTTTGGCCATAAAACCTTTTTAGCAGGATTTACAATTTTAGCAATCTCTGCCATGAAATCTACCCCGCAGAGAACAATTAAATCAGCATTAGTTTCCTTTGCCTTGAATGCCAGTTCTAGGCTGTCTCCAACAAAATCCGCAACATCTTGAATTTCAGCTATTTGATAATTATGCGATAAAATTACTGCATTTTTCTCCTTCTTAAGCCTCAGAATTTCTGCCTGCAATTTCTTAGTTTCCATATGTAAGTTTTGATGATAAGGTATTTATTGGATATAGTACAATAAGCTTGCTTAGTTAAGTCTAGTAGTCTGATGCATCAGCCATTTATTTGATTCTTTCGGGAAATCAGTCCTGTAATGTGTTCCCCTGCTTTCTTTTCTTGAAAGAGCCATTGCTGTAGTTAATTCTGCAACTGCCAACATGTTCTTTGTTTTGAAATAGCCAAAAGAATTGTCTGATTTAAGTCTTTTTTTAAGCAATCTAATTTCTTTCAATGCTTTTTCTAACCTGGCAGCATCTTTTTTAATGCCAACATTGCCCCACATCAATTTTCCTATTTTATCTATCTTGGATTCATAATCTTCATGTTGTGAATATTTTAGTTTATCATATTCTGTCGTGGCTTTTATCGCAGTAGTTTTTTTGTTTGCAATTGTTTGTCCAACAATTTTGCCAAAAACAACTGCCCCTAGTAATGAATTGCTTGGTAATCTGTTAGCTCCATTAATTCCGGAACAAGAACATTCACCACAGGCATATAAATTTTTAATTGAAGTCATGCCTTTTCCATTTACTTTGATTCCCCCGATGCAGTAATGCGCAGCAGGCTCAATTTTTATCTTGTCTTTTGAAGGATCTATTCCGTGTTCTTTTAAAAAATTGAATATTGAAGGAAATCTTTCCTTAAAAAATTCTTTACCTAAAGCAGTGCAATCAAGATAAGCAGTATGCTTATTCTGCATTTGGTCAAATACTGCCCTGCTTACAATATCCCGGCCAGCCAGCTCCCCAAGCCTGCTTTCCTTTAACATAAATCTTTCATTATTCTCATTTACTAAAATAGCACCTTCACCCCTTACTGCTTCTGAAATTAGATAATTGCGGTCTTTGGTTTTTACTGTTGTCGGGTGAAACTGTACAAATTCCGTATCTGAAATTATTGCTCCTGCTCTATAAGCCATAGCTATCCCATCACCTAATGAATTTTTTGGATTAGTGGTATTTTGGTAGATTGAAGCATAGCCCCCAGAAGCTAAAACAATATCCTTGGCATAGAATATCTTTTTTCCATAATCCTTTATCTCTGCTAATATCCCATAAGCAGTATTATTTTTAGTTAGAATATCGATCGCATATGTCTTTTTGAATATTTGGATATTTTTCTGTTTGTTTACAAGATTTTCCATAAATCTTACCAAACCAGCACCGGTAGCATCCCCGTTTATGTGCAATATCCTGCTGACAGAATGCATTCCCTCTTTTCCAAATTCTAATCCCCTTTCATCAGAATCAAATTTTAATCCTAGGGCCATTAACTCTTTAATATCCTTTATTGCATTTTTGACAAGTATTTTAGCTATTTTTTTATTAGTTAATCCGGTTCCGCAGACTACTGTATCCTTAAGGTGTTTTTCCCAAGAGTCATTTTTGCCCAAAGCAACAGCTATCCCGCCCTGGGCATTCATGCTGGTTGATCTTTCTTTTATCTCTTTTGTAATTAGCGCTATTCTTTTCTTAGGATTTTTGGAAGCATAGTATGCACAAACTAAGCCAGCTAATCCATTTCCAATAATCAGGCTGTCAAATTCTTCTTTATTCAAATGCTTAGAATTAAAGTTGCAGAGGAATTCTCTCATAGTCTATCCAAGCGGCCGAGAGTACTGGCTGGCTGAAAGGCTGCCAGGTGAACGGTCGCACTAATTTTATATTTTGAATAAACATACCTCACCTATCGGGCGCGGTGCCCAAGGGCACCATTTGGGACCCGATAGGTGACTAATATGAATGTAAATGATTTGAATAGCGTAAGCTCTAAAAAAGTATCTGAAGGGAAAAAAGACACAAGAAGCAACTGGATGATGTTCATGTTTGTGTCAAAGTG
>Ga0210017_1001716_pt1 | contig 19046 bp, 16 predicted proteins | sample CryGeyCG2014_020_FD_183966 | JGI IMG/M metagenome (GOLD analysis project Ga0210017, IMG submission 183966) | Groundwater microbial communities from aquifer - Crystal Geyser CG08_land_8/20/14_0.20 (SPAdes) (version 2) | ecosystem: Environmental > Aquatic > Deep subsurface > Groundwater | place... | reverse complement strand
TTTGTACTCGGTGTATTGCATCCTGAGGGACCTATCGCTGTTCTAATTGACCCGGATGGCTATGTGGATGGTTGTTTCGGGGTTCCCCTTGGCAATCTGTATAGAGAAAGTATGCTCAGTATTTTTCAACGTTATTTCACCAATCCCGGACCCATCATCAGCACGCTTCATAGAGAAGGATCCCTGGGACTGAAACGGCTTGCCGTTGAGCGGGGATTTAAAGCCGCCGATAGCTATTATGATGAATGTCATCTCTGTCATAAGGCGAGAAATTATTTAAAAGAACACTGTGTCGATGAGTTTGGTGAGTTTCTTAATCCTCCTGCCTGTTATCCTTCGATTGTCGATGATAATGAGCATCCATTTGAGGATTGGTCTCCGGTTGAGACAGAGAAACAATCTCAGACTTCCTTGTCCTTGAAATGTTTTTTGTCAACAAGAATGTAAATTATGCCCGCTATGCCTATTATGCTGAGAACAATGAAAAGTATGCCTACTGCTGTCATTTTATTATCTCCTTTCCATCTAAAAGGTAAGCGCAGAAGAAAAAGGTAATCATGGCAATAAGACCGCTTATAAAAACCCAGATTTTGAATTCTTCCGGTCTTAGAATTTGAAAGATTATTACCGTGCCGAATATGATTTTAACAATATCATAAAGAAGTTTTGATAAATTTTGTTTTTGTATCTCATTTTTGACTAGTTTCATGGCTCAATAATATGTTTTCCACGATGGGAAGTCAAGAGAAAAAGGGGTGTAAGGAGGACGTTGCCCATTTCACGAAAAAAGCTGACGGGTAGATTGAGCTTGAAATAAGGGAAGCTGAAGTGAGGGACCTTCCTCCCACGAGGGGAGGGGGAGGGTGTTGGCACTGGCGACCCTGCTGGTGGGGGTATCCATATTGGCGGTAGGAGCTGGCGATACGAATTCCGGATTCAAGGAGGTGATGAAAAAATAAGGTAAGTAGTGATTAGTGAACAGTGGACAGTGGACAGTGGACAGTGGACAGTGGACAGTGAACAGCGAACAGCGAGACTGCCGTTATCACTATCACTAAACACCTGCCACTGTTCACTGAACATCGGCCACTGGAGTGAACAGTTGTTTCCTGACCACTAAACACCGGTCACTGACAACTGCTCTTCTGGGAAGGTTGGCAAGTAGGTGGTCCTAAGCCAGGAGACCTCTCATTCCCAAAACCTCGATGAAAGGAGATTTAAAATGTATAAGATTTTTAGGATGCTGATGATGTTATTTGTTTTGGTTTCATTCCTAACTCTCCCCCTGCTCGGTTTGGCTGAAGAAAATACCACCGGGGAGGAGGTTAAGAAGGAAGAAAAGAAAGAAGAGGCTAAAAAAGAGGGAAAAGAAGCGACCAAATTGGAAGAGATGGTGGTGACGGCGACACGCGACATAAAGGTGCTTGATACCCCGGCATCTATTTCGGTGATAACCGCCAAAGACCTTGAGGGACAGGGTATAACAAATATAGGGGATGCCATTGTCAGGATCCCGGGCGTCTTCGACAAGAGTTCAAGTAGAGCATACTATAACATTGATATAAGAGGAACGCTCAGCCCTTCCGCAGGGGGACCGCTTGTACTGATAGATGGAGTACCGCAGGATATCGGCTTGTTCGGCTATAGTTACATCGGAACGATTCCTGTGTCGGATATTGAGCGTATCGAGGTCCTTCGCTCACCCGGCTCGACCGCCTTCGGCACTGATTCAGCGCGTGGTGTGATCAGCATTGTCACCAAAAAGGGCAAAAAGGATCAGCCCCTTAGATTCAATGCCACGGCATCCGGCGGGTCATGGAAAACATTCAATGAATCTGCAGCCTTGTCCGGTGGTGTGGATAAATGGGACTTTTCCCTTACCGGATCCCGCACTGACACAGACGGTTATGTGCATGATGTTGATAGGCGAAGCGCAACGCGTCTGAAGGCAGGATATAACTTTTCTAATCGTGCAAGACTGGGGATTAATCTCAGTTATGTTGATAACGAGTTTGATACTGCTGTGGGGAAGAATTTATATGCGCTCAATACGGACAGACGGGCTGCCGATTTTTCCGAATCGCCAACGGCAGAAAAAACGATGCACTCTGAGAAGGATCTGAAGATTTCAAGCTATGCAATAGATTACAAGTACAGAGGAGGGGAATTATTTTTAAATTCTCTTGCCGCCGTGACCGTTGTCGATGAATTCTACCACTACGGACGTTATACATATACTTCCCCCAAGAGTGTTTATAATGATGACCGTGATCAGAAAAGATACAAGTTTGATCTGTCTGGCGGCTATAACTTTGGCAAAGGTCTCTTTCAATACACGCCGACACTGGGATTCAGCATGGAAAAAACCTCTATGGAGGATCGTAGAGATTATTACAATGATCCCGTTGGCAAGGCCTCAAGCAAAAGAAAGGCTGATATTGACTATGATCAGGATAAGTACGGTCTATTTTTCCAGAATCGGTTTTTGTTAGGCGATCACTGGGAGCTGAACGCTGGCGTCAGGCGGGACCACGTAGAATACGATGTAAAAAACAAAAATGGGAACAGAACCGATACACACCACACCGAGTATTCCTGGTCTGTCGCTCCCGCCTACCACTGGAACGATCGCGCAACAACCTATGTGTCTGCAGGAAAATCCTACTGGTATCCCGTTGCTTATTATTACAAGGATGCCATGGAGAGGATGAATCCGGAAAATCTCCCGGAGAATCTGAAGCCGGAGAGCTCTCTCATATATGAGCTGGGTCACAAGCAAAGCCTGGCAGGATGGGCGAATGTTAGTCTCACGCTTTTTTGGATGGAATACAAGGACAAATTCGATTTATTCTATGATTCCACTCAAAAGTACGCCGGGACTAAAAACACCGGAGATTCGGAGCACAAGGGAGTTGAGCTGGCGGTGGACGGAAGGGTCTGCCGGTGGTTTGGTTACAGGCTGTCCGGAACATATATGGTGGCGAAATGGACCAGCGGCAGGGAGCGGGTTTATACCTGGGAAACCCTGACAAGCCAGGACTTCCGCAACCTTGACGGCTATGACCTGCCCAGAGTTCCCAATTACAAGTATATGGTGGGGCTTGATTTTTATCCCCTTCAAAATCTGAAGTTCAATATCGATGTCAATGGAGCCGGACCTTATTACGTGGATTATCTGAATCGAATCGAATACAGCGGAAAGACGACCGTTGATACGGGCCTTCGTTATGAGCTAACAAACTGGTCCTTCTGGGTCCTGGGAAAGAACATCTTCGATAAGAAGATAGAGTCGGTCTTAAATTCAACCGGTAAACTAAATTCAAGCGCCGGTGAAATAGAGCGAAACGGCAAGTACGCCAATAGCTACTATCCCAAAAATGGCCAGTATTTTGAAGCTGGTATTACATACCACTTTTAATTGAGAACAGCAAGGCAGGGTCAGGTTTCAAATAGCGCGGTATCTGACCCTGCGCCTGTAGGAAAAGAGGGTGGCCAAAACAAACATTGAAATAATAAAAGAGAAACATCCCTGTTTCAGCAATAGGGCGCATTTCAAATATGGCAGGATTCACCTGCCGGTGGCCCCGAAGTGCAATATCCGGTGCCGGTACTGTGAGATTAAATTAGGGTGTGTAGAAGACCGGCCAGGTGTGACGGAAAAGATACTATCTCCATTGGAGGCTATGGAGATGCTGAGGAATGCAGTTAAGCGGGATTATCCTCTCAGAGTTGTGGCTGTTGCGGGACCGGGAGAACCATTGGCTAACCGGCAGACCTTTGAAGTTTTAAAAATGGCGAAGGAGGAGTTTCCTCATCTGATAAGGTGTGTTGCCACCAACGGCCTTGCCCTGTATGAATGCGCAGAGTTACTTGAAAGGATAGGCATTAATACCGTTACAGTTACCGTGAATGCGATTGATCCTGAAGTTGGGGCAAAGATCTACGAATATGTAAGGGTTAATGGAAGGAAACATACCGGAATAGAAGCAGCAGAGATATTAATAAACCGCCAGCAGGAGGGGGTGAAAGAAGTCGTCTCCCGGGGTATGGTGGTAAAGATAAATACAGTGCTTATTCCGGATATCAATGGAGGCCATCTTACTGAGTTAGCCAGGGTATATAAACAATTGGGGGCGAATATCATGAACATCACGCCTCTAATTCCAGCAGGGAAATTTGCACATATGAGGCCACCGACCCCTGAAGAGCTTTCTCGTGCCCGTGTTGCCTGCGGAGAGCATATAGAGCAATTCAAAATGTGTAAACAGTGCCGGGCAGATGCCTGCGGCATTCCGGGAGGTGACGATGAATCAATGGGACCAGATTGCCTTTGAATATGACCCGAAAAGCCCTTTCAGGAGGGTGTGGACAAAACCGTCTGTCTTGATCAAGATGTTTGAAGATGCCCTGGACGGCTGTCATGAAGTTCTGGATGTGGGCTGTGGAGCAGGGTGTCTTGCGGTTCCGCTGGCTAAAAAATTCGAGGTCCATGGGCTGGATTTTTCGAAAGAGATGCTGAATCTGGCTGCAAGGAGATCAGGAGAATCAGATGTAAAAGTAAATCTTAATCATGGAGACAGCCAGGCCATGCCCTTTGACGACAATTTCTTCGATGGCGCCTACTGCAAATTTGCCCTCTGGCCTCTGAAAGACCCTGAAAAGGCATTAAGAGAGATGATCAGGGTGGTCAGACCGGGTGGCCGGGTGGTGATCATGGAGGTGGACAGGAAGAAGAAGTATGAAGGACATAAGATGTCATTCAAAAGCAAAATTTTCTATTCAATATATCGGATAATTACACGCACTTTGTTCGGGAAAAAAGATACGAAAAAGATATGGAAGGCATTAATGGCGGAGACAAAATCAAATCCCCTGGTAAACCTGAAGATGGTAAAAGAATTCATAGAAGGTCTGGGCTGTCGGATTCTTTACTATGACACAGAAATACAGGAAAAGACTTATACCTTCATCGGCAAGTTGATGAGTTCCGAACACGAAAAGTATTTTCTATGCGTAGCAAAGAAAGGAGGATAAATGAGTAATAATCAGAAACCGAAATTTTCTAAAGCCCTGGTCGGCGCATACGGCACAATAAGCATGATCGTGCATGCAATGGCCTGCCAGCCTGCCAAGAATGCCGGCGCCCTCGTGGCGGTCAATGCTATCTCTGATGCAGTCCCTCTGATCCATGGTCCTTTAGGGTGTGGAGGACTCCGAAAGATGAACTCTTTCGGTGTCCACTCACTTTTTCCTGATACCCCATGCACCAACTTAATGGAGTTGGAGCTGGTTTATGGGGCGGAGAAAAAGCTGAGAAGAGGAATTGTGGAAACGTATGAAAGGTACCGTCCTGCTCTTATTGTGGTCGTACCTACCTGTCCCAGCGATATGATCGGCGATGACCTGGCGGCAGCGGTAAGGCAGGCTAAAAAAGAGGTCGGCTGTGAAGTCGTTTACTCCACCGGAGAGCTGATCAAGGGGAGGCCCATCGGCTACCATGATGTCCTATGCTCCCTTTTTGACCAACTGCTGCCTGATGGGATGGAGATTCAAAAGATGGAGAACTCGGTTAACCTCATCACCTTTCCCATCCACAGCGTTAACAACAAGCTTGGCGAAATGGTGGATATCTTAGAAGAGATCGGCATAAAGGTGAATAAAATATTCTTTGACAATACATCTCTTAAAGATATCTACGACCTTCCCCGCGCAGTGCTTAATATCACTGACCTCCCTTTACCGTGGCTTGACCGGATGAAGGAACGGTTCGGCGTTCCCTTTTATGCTACTTCCTCCCTGGATCATCCCACCGACCCCAAGGAGATCAATCCCCACGGTATGGAAAACAGCGCCCGTATATTTTTAAAGATAGCCGACCTTCTGGGGAAGCGGGATAGGGCAGAAGCAGTGGTAAAAAAAAGGAAACAATATGCAGAGGAAAGGCTTATGGAGGAGACAAAAGGACTTAAAGGAAAGAAGGTGGCCGTGGTTGGGGGGTTCTTCTTCGGCATGGGGTTATTGCTGGTGAGGGAGATGGGCATGGAGGCAAGTGTATTAATCTACAAGACTTACGGCCTTGAAAGCCACGGGATGGGCAGAAACGCCCTGAAACAGATCATGGATATGGATCGGGAAGTGGCTAAACACTACGGATCGGAGCCTTTGGTGCTCATCAATCCGACTCATGGGGAGGAGATAAGGGCCATCAGAGAATCGGAAACCGATCTGGTGATCGCCCCGGGTGCAGACATCTTTCGTTACCATGGGGAAGGGATAAGGGCATTTGATTCCATGAAGTTCTATATGGACTCCCTGCGAATCGGGTTTGAATGCCCGGTAGAACTGGCCTTGATGCTGAAAAAAGCGCTTGAAAGACCTGCAAAGAAAAACCCGCTTCTTTCCATGCTGGACTATGACCGATATGAATCTAATCTTCACCCCTCCTGGGTAAAACTGGAAAATGTCTGGAGGGCGGTTATCGAAGGGGCGGATGGGGGGTGTTTATATGGGTGAAATTATTTATGATTCTTATCCGAATTCCAAATTGTTGGGAGCAATGAGGGCATTGACCGGTGTTCGAGATGCCGTGGGTATTGTGCATGGACGAAGCTGTTGTCATGCGGACAGCCTGCTCTTTCACGTTTTGACCTCACCCAATGACGATATAAGACTTGTTGGCAGCGGTATGCGGGCACAGGATATCTCTGTCGGCGGCCACCGAAAACTCTCGCTGGCTATCCGTTCTGCTTATAAGGAATTTAACCCGGCGTTGATAGCCATTCTGGTGGCCAGCGTGCCCACCCTAATGGGGGATGATGTGGATGGAACCATAGCTGCGATGGAAAGACAGATTCCGTGCAAAATTTGCAGTTTCCCCTGCGCCGGCTATCAAGGTCATATGAATGAGGGATATGAGGAAGTCTTATCCCGTCTTACGCAATATATGATCCCCTCCAGCCACATCAGCGATATGGTGAACATCATCGGTTTCAAGTCTGATGAGCCGCACGGGGCAGCCAATTTAGGAGAGGTCAAACGAATGCTTGCTGATCAGGGTGTAAAGGTAAACGCTGTCCTGACTTCATCCAGCTTTGAAGAGATAAAGACGGCCCCGAGAGCCTCCGTGAATGTGGTCCTGGGAGGCGATGGGCTTGGCTGCGCCCGTTTGATGGAGGAACAATTTGGCGTTCCTTATGTGACAGTTCCATATCCATTCGGATGGGGGCAGTCCATCGAATTTCTTGAGAGAGTGACCGGAGCGCTCGGCAAGAAGCTCAACCAGGAGATCATCTCCCAGGAAAAAGACCGGATCAAAGAGAAATTGCAGAAGGTTTATACCTACCTCCAGGGTATCTATGGGCTCCCTGCGGCTGTTGTGGGAGAAGGCGGAAGGGTCTTTCATCTGGCCAGATTTTTAAGTGACGAGATTGGCCTGAAGATAAAACTGCTTTCGGTTGCCTCCAAGAATCCGGTCCTGGAGGAGATAAAAAGGGAAGACAGTTACTTTGAAGAGCTGTTCATCACACCGGATCATTTCAGGATGGAAGAGGCCATCAGGGCCAAAGATGTGGAGATGATATTCGGCTCCACTGCGGAGAAAAGATTGTCAAAAGAGTTGAATATACCCTTGATCAGAACTGCATATCCGATCCTGGATGAAGTCGCGATCTCCGATATGCCGCACGTGGGATTCAAGGGAATCATAAACCTGACAGAACAGGTCATTAATGCGGTGATTAGTAGTTCATGAAAGGAGCATGTGATGGAGAATAATTTGCGGCAGATAGCCTTTTTTGGGAAGGGAGGAATCGGAAAATCAACCATTGCATCCAATGTGGCAGCCGCCCTGGCAGATAGGGGTTTGAAGGTTATGATGATAGGGTGTGATCCAAAGTCCGACTGCACCAGGAATCTGCGGGGCGATGTTGAGATACCTACCATCTCGGAAGTTCTGAGGGGAAAGGTGGAGGCCCAGCTTGAGCTGGACGAGTTTATCTACGGCAAGGATGTGAAGATGGAGGAGGTGGTTTATGAGGGTTACAAAGGTGTACTCTGCGCTGAGGCAGGTGGTCCGGAGCCGGGCGTGGGTTGTGCGGGACGGGGTATTGTGGTGGCTGTGGAGCTTTTGAAAAGGATTGGTGTATTTGCTGAATATAAGCCCAATGTGGTGATCTATGACATATTGGGTGATATTGTCTGTGGCGGGTTCGGCATGAATTTGAGAAAAGGCATGGCAGATCAGGCCATTGTTGTCACCTCAGCCGACTATTTGTCTATCTATGCTGCCAACAATATCTGTAAAGGCATCGCCCGCTATGCAGATCGCCAGGGGACGCCGTTAGGCGGATTCATCTATAATGTTCGAGGGGCTGTGGATGATTTCGAGCTGGTAAAAGAATTTTGTAAGCAGACTGGCGCCAGGGTTATTGGCTCTATACCCGGGGATATGAACATTACGGAAAACGAGATATACGGTCAGACCACTATTGAACGGCAGCCTGATTCAGATATAGCCCAAAGATTCCGTGACCTGGCGAGTCGGATCATGGAAAACACGGATCGGATTACGCCTGTTCCCTTAAAGAATGAAGAATTGATTGAACTGGCCAAACGGATACGGGAGAAGGCCAGAAAGCAAGTAGAACAAAAGCCAACTAACCGTGAACCGTGAACCTGACAACCTGAGCAGTTACAAAGATGAAAGACAGGAGGATTGATTACCAGAATGGCTGACAAGAAAAAGCGTATAGAGATTGCCCTCTATGGAAAGGGGGGGATAGGGAAATCGACTATAGCGTCGAATCTGTCGGCCGCCTTTTCCGCTCTGGGGCTTAAGGTGTTGCAGATCGGGTGCGATCCAAAGGCCGATTCCACACGCAATCTTATGGGAAGAAGGATTCCCACTGTCCTGGGGACCCTGCGGGAAAAGGGCTATTCGCAGGATTTCAAAGAAGAGGCATTCATATATTATGGCTTTTCCCATATCGGGTGCGTGGAGGCCGGGGGCCCTGAACCGGGGGTGGGCTGCGCGGGCCGCGGCATCATCAGCATGATCGAGACCCTGAAGAAACTGGGGGTGTTTGAACGGGATTGGGACGTGATCCTCTATGACGTGCTCGGCGATATTGTCTGCGGGGGGTTTTCCGTTCCCATAAGAGAGGGATTTGCCGAGGCCATCTATATCGTGACCTCCGGTGAATTCATGCCCCTGTATGCGGCCAATAATATCATGAAAGGGATCAAGCGGTTCTCCGATCGTGGCGGGTCCCTGTTGGGGGGCCTGATCCACAATTCCCGGGGAAAAGGCGGAGACAGGGACATCGTTGATGAGTTTGCGCAATTGACAGGGACAAGGGTGATTCAGACCATTCCGAGAAGTGATGAAATCCTATTATCTGAACTTGAGCAAAAAACAGTGATCGAAAGAAATTCAGATCCCGGCATAGCCCAGGTGTTCAAGGACATGGCGATGAGCATCATCAATAACAGGGATTATCGGTATCCAAGGCCTCTTTCCGACGACAGGATGGATGAGTTGGGGAGGTTTATTGCCGAAAATTTGAGGGATTAATCCTGAAGGGAGACAGGATCAATGGAAACAGATGTTTTTTCAAATTACATGTTCAAACCGGATTGGGCGGGCATGTGGGAAAAAGGAATAAAGAGCGCCTGGGCCGATGATATGGTGGCCAGACATGGCTCCATAAACAGGGCCTGGGATAATTATGCCGATGAGTATGAAAACGGCGAGATCAAATTCTCCAACCGGGCGGATCTCATAGGCAAGATCATCGCGCCCGGACCTGAGAGTGTTCTGGATATCGGAGGCGGTACGGGCGTTTTTGCCGTCCCCCTTGCTCGGTCTGTAAAGAGGGTGGTCGTGGCCGAGCCCTCAGAAGGGATGCTGAATGTCCTGAAGGACAAGGCCGGGAAGGAGGGCCTGGACAACATTGTCTATGTCATGAAGAGATGGGAGGACATAACCTGTGACGAGGCCCTTGGCCTGAACGACGGAAGACCCTATGACGCTGTTCTGACCTCCCATTCCATCTATTATATCGGCGATCTGCACAGGTCCTTTTTAAAGATGAACGATGTCAGCAAGGGGTTTGTCTACCTGTTCACCGGCTGTTCCGGCCATATGAGGGATAAGGCCTATGAAAAGCTTTATCTTGTCCTGCACAAGAAACCTCTCCCGCCATACCCTGATTATTCCTTCCTTTATATGGTAATCAGAGAAGTAGGCATACAGCCCCACATCGAGATGATTGAAGCAAGGGTGAAAAGGCCGATCAAAGACGTTCAGGAACTCGTTGACAGGTGGAAGAAATATCTTGACACAGATGAATTCAGCAAGAAACAGGAGGATGCCATCAGGGAATATCTATCTGACAAGGTAAAGGAAGAAGATGGAACATTTTTTCACTGCTATAATTATAAGAATGCCCTGATTTATTGGAAGATCGAGCAAAATGGCGTGGAGGCGGGGTCATGAAGAGGATTTATGAAGAGATCTGCACGGCCCGCCTCTCCCATGCCTGCCGCTTTAGCCTCGACTGCAAGATGTTCGGGGCCTATTGCTATCTCTCGGAGATCAGGGGGGCTGTTCCCCTCCTGCATGGTCCTTTAGGGTGCGCCTTCTTTCCCAAATTAGTGCCTCCGGATGCCATACGGATGCAGCTTCTCGGTCTGGACCAGCCCCCGCCGTTTCCCTGTACAGATATGGATGAAAGAGATGTGATTTACGGCGGGGCCGAAAAGCTGGCAAGGGCCATCATCGAGGTGGACCGATACTACAGGCCCGAGTTGATCGGGGTCATCATCTCCTGTCCCGCGGCTATCATAGGAGACGATATCATCGATATTGTAAACAGCGTAAGAGACAGGATAGATGCCGATGTGATCTACACGCCCTCTTCCGCGGGTTTTGCGGATGATGAGCGGACGGATGATTTCAACCGTCATGCCGATGACCTGATTAATATCTGGAAAAATCCTGATGAAAAACCCCAATGGGGGATAGAGAAATGTGGCAGGCTGGACACCTTGTATTCATTGATCGAGCAGTTGGTTGAAGAACCTGACAAAAGAATGGAAAACGCCATTAACATAGATACCTATGGGCGGTTCCACTATTTTGAAGACCTGGCAGGGGAACTGAAAGAGATCAAGACAATACTGGAGAAGATAGGGGTAAGGGTCAATACCGTGTTTCCCGGGTGCTCGGTCGGAGAGATAAAAGGGATGGCGCGGGCAAAACTGAATTTTATGCGGCGGAGTGAACGAAGCGCAAAATTCCTTAAGGAAAAATTCGGGATCGATTATATTTTTGACATCTTCGGGACCCGTTATATCGGCCTTAATGGAGCGAAACGCTTTTATCTCGACATCGCTCAGAGATTCGGCCTCGAAAAGCAGGCCGAAGCGGTGGTCAGAGAGAGGGAAAGATCCGTTCAAACAGAGCTTAAAGAGATAAAAAAAGAGATCAAAGGGAAGAAAATCGCCTATATCTGCACACCGCTTTATACCTCCCCTGAATTTATGAAACTCCTTGAGATGTTAGGCCTCAATATCCGTGTGCTCTGCATCAACACGGGGTGGTGGAGGCGGTGGGGGATGTCTGAAAAGACCGTTAAAAGACTGCTGGACGAATTTAGGCCCAAAGTGGGCGACATCGGCTCCGACCCGGAGATCTATGCGGATCTGACCATTGAAGACGAAGTCGAGATGTTAAAAGAAAAGGGCGTTGATCTCGTCATCGGCGATGTCCTGGTTTCGGACGCCTCCCGCACCATGTTTTATGAGAACCAGGGGCTCAGGTCTTTAAACCCCCATTGCATGGGTTATTCATCTTTTCGAATTTCTTTTTCCCAGATTATCCGGCTCGGCAGGATGATCGCCGACCGGTTGCATTCCCCGCTCCCGGAAAGGGATCTCATCTATCTTCGCTATCAATACCATCCGGGCAGATATCCGACACTGCTTTCGGATGTGAGCGATGAACTCAGGTGGGAAAAGATCATGAAGAAGGTTTGGCGGGACAAGGCGTGTAGCGTGTAGCGTGAATGTTAAACGAACCACAGACGAGGAGCATATGAACTCCATTAGCGATGTAAGTGATGTGAAGAACAACAATGCCCCCCATTTCATCGACCCTGTTCAGGGGGACAGGATGCTGGGCGCATTCCGGGCGGCCTGCGGGATAAGAGGCGCCCTGGTGCTGGTGCATGCCCCTGTCGGCTGTCACTGGGGCGTGAACTATATGGAGAGGTTGTCTTCAATCAGGACCAGCGGGACGGTTTCCGCGCTTCGGGAGAGGAGCGTCGTTTTCGGAGGAGAAGACAGCCTTAGAAAGACGATCGAGATCATTCTCAAGAACCGAAAAAAGAGATATCTGATCCTCCTGGCAGGGAGCGTGCCCTCCATTATCGGGGAGGACTGGCAGGGGGTCATTGATTCTGTGGGGTTTGATTTCCACTCAATCGCCCTGGATTGCGGCGGGTATCTGGGAAAAATGGGCGAGGGATATGATGCGTGCCTGTGCGAATTGTCCCAATGGATGGATGATCCCGCGGCGGGGCGCAGCGGATCCGCGCCAAAGGTAAATCTGATCGGCCTGCAGCGTGATATCGCGAGAGGCGAGGCGGATATAAAAGAGATAAGAAGGGCGCTTGGACTGATCGGGATAGGGGTTCATTCGGTATTTCCTCCGGCAAGCATAAAAGAGCTCAAAAAGGCCCCCGAGGCCGATTTGAATATCGTTTTCGGATATGGCCGCGATCTCGCTATAAGGATGGAACAAAAATGGGGCGTTCCCAGCGTGGTCTTTATGGAGTATCCCTATGGTCTTGCGGGGACAAGAGACCTTGTCCGGTCCATCGGCGAGAGGCTGGGAGTTGATTCAGGACTTATGAAGAAAAGGATTCAAGGCGAAGAAAAAAGGATGCTTGACATCATCAAGAGGGCCCATCTCTATCTCCCCGCCCTCTATGGATTGCCCGCGGCCGTTTCAGCGGATCTTCCACAGGCGATAGGCCTGGCACGGTTCCTTTCAACAGAGCTGGGCATGGATATGCGGGGCATCCATATCGTCTCATCTCCTGGCCGGGTTCAGGGGGAAACCGGGCTTGAACATATCTGCCCCGATATCCTCTTTGATGCCTCGTGGGAAGAGTTTGAAAGCCTGGTGGAAAGAACGGATCCAGGCCTGATACTGGGCTCTGACCTCGAACGTCGGATCTGCAACAGAGAAAGGCCCCTTATCCTCATCTCCTATCCGACGATGACCCGCATTACACTGACGGCCCATCCCTACATGGGCTTCAGGGGCGTCTTAACGCTGATAGAAGAGATTGTAAATAACGTGTAACGTGTAGCGTGTAGTCGTGTACGTTATACGTTACACGTTAGGAAGAGGTTCGACCAATCTCAGGGAGGCTTAGAGAATGATGACACGCAAACGGCGATTTTTGTACATATTGTTGATCTTTATCCTGTTTGTTTTATCGGGAAATAGTGATGCCGAGACAAGAACAGGTAAGATTACTCTTCGTGATAATACGAAGATATCCTATGAAACCAGAGGAGTCCCAGAATCTCCCCATGTACTATTCATCCATGGCTGGTCGTGCTCATCCCTGTACTGGCAAAAACAGTTGGAGGCGCTATCGTCCAGGTATTATACGGTAGCCATAGACTTGAGGGGGCATGGCGGATCAGATAAACCCTCATTCGGTTACACATTCAGGTACATGGCAAAAGACGTTCACGAGATTATAGAGAAACTCAACCTAAAAGATCTCTTCATGGTGGGCTGGTCAATGGGAGGCAGCATTGTCTTTGAATATTTTAAGGAATTCAAGGGAGAACATCTCAAGGGTATCTGCATCGTGGATATCGGCCCTTATAGCTGGAAGACCAAGGATTATCCCATTGGATACATGGACTATGAAAAGCGGCTGGAACTAACCAGAGAATACACCATGGCCTATCAGGAACCGGGGAAGGAGGGGGACAGTTTTGTTGAGAAGATGTTCATTCAGAAACCTGACTTCCATATGCTTAATCAATTAGAGGCTGAGAGCAGTAAAGTGCCTGCCTATGTTCGCTCACTGCTTATGCTGGAGCTATTTTGTTCTGACTATCGTGATCTGTCTGCACAAATTAATGTACCAACCTTAATTTTATTAGGTTCATGGAGTAAGAAAGAAAAGAACTACCCTGTCGGTGAGTATATGCAAAAAAACATTAAGGCTTCACGGCTTGTTTCTTTCTCAAAGAGCGGACACTGCCCATTTTTAGAGGAAGCGGATACATTTAACAAGGTGCTGTCGGACTTTATTGAGGCCAACCGTTCCCTAAGGAAGAATAGATGAAGGTGTTCAAGATGCCTCTGAACGTGGGAAAGATCACTAAGGAGATGATCGCCATGCTCTCGACATGGCGGTATTAAGGAAACAATGAAAGAGCTTATTCACAACTTATTCTTGTCGGGATGCATCCTTTATTTTCCGGCAATCGTTGCCGCTCTGGCAGGATGGAAGACTGCAAGGAATCTCTTTTACCTGGCAGCCGTCGCTTTAGTGTTTCTGTCCGCCGTCGTGAGGATTTACTACAACTGGCCTCTCATGTGCCTCTTTCAGGAGCCCTATCTCATATCGCTTTTTGTCGCCATCATTACACTCTATCTCTACGCAAGGAAGGACGAGAGATCCGTCGTCGCCGCAGGGATCCTTTCCGTGGCGATATCCATCTTTACCCTCCTCTTTCCCGGCGACATCTATACCTCTTTTGTGAAGACCAATTCCCTCTTCGCACATCTGTTTTCCGTTTTATCATCCCTGGCGAGGGCGGCTTACATGTGTTCCGGGGCTCTTTCTCTATGGATGCTTATTGTCGGAACGTTTTCCGGTAATGAAATAAAGGGCTCAGGGCAGGTTCTAATCAAAAATCTGATAATAGCAGGCTTCGCGCTGCATTCTGTAGGCATGTTTTTCGGCGCTCTATGGTCGTATGCCGGGTGGGGTATTCCAGTGCAATGGGAATCGCATCTGTTTCTGGGTATGGCCGGTGTTTGGTTTTTTTATTCTTTCTATCTGCATCTTCATTTGGCAGGCCGTGTCAAGCGCGCGAGTCTTTCTCTTGCCGCGTCTTTAGGAGGCATTCTTGTTTTTATTTTCACGTTTCTGCCTGATACAGGCAAGCTTCGATTGCCGGAGTTAATGCGATGAGTATGATAAGCAAAATGCTGCATGCTCTCGGCAGCATAAGATTTGCGGTTTACCTGCTTTTATGCACAGCGGTACTGCTCTTTACAGGGAGTGTGTGCCAGAATATCGAGCCAGGAATATTTGTTCCGCTTAATTCTTTAATGCTATTTGACTGGCTTAGGACGTTCGGTCTTGAAAACCCGTCGCGCACATGGTGGTTTTTTCTCCTTATAACAGTTCTGTTGCTGCTCGGCATCAATACATTTATATGCACCGCTCTGCGTACCGCAAAAATCATCGGCCTTAGAAATCATAAATCGATAATGGCCATGTTGTTTACTCTTTCGCCGCACATTATGCACTTTGCTTTTCTCATTCTCATGACGGGCTATTTTGTTCTCTATACATGCGGTATCAATTCTTATAACAACATAATGAAGCCCGGAATTCAAAGGCATGTTCCGGGTTCGGATATAAGAATGGAGCTACGGGAGGCGTCTTTTTACCCTGTTGACCATTCAGTCAATGAGTCTTTAAAGGACATGCATGTTGACGCAAAATGCACCGTTGTATTCTTTGATGGCGATAAGACCGATATGAGAACAGCCGGGCTGAACAGACCATGCTTTTATAAAAGGTACAGCATACACGTCGCCGATTTCAATCCCAAGAAGGCGAAATCCATGCCAAAGGACGTTTGGATAAATTTTACAATCAGAAAAAACGCCGGGATTCCGTTGTTTATCGCCGGGATTATTATTTTTACCGTCGGAGTTCTCTTGTATGTTACGCCGGTATTGAGCAAACGAAACTACTCAGGTTCAAGGTTCCAGGGTTCACGGTTCAAGGTTAGACTAATGAAATATGAAGAACGCAAGCCAACCCTTAACCCTGAACCGTGAACCTGACAACCTGAGTAGTTACCAAATCCTGATCATTGAGGAGGTTTTATGCCAAAGAAGCAGGTGATATTATTCATTGCGGTTATTTACGCGATTCTTTTCTCGGCTTGCGATATGGGGAATTTTGAATCAATCGGATCTTTTACGGTGAAGAAGCAGAAAAGCTGCACCGTCGTGAGTGACGGCATAGGCAGGAAGTTCATGCTTGTGCCCCGAGGGGAAAAGGCCCCCGAAAACACCGGGGGCGCAACGGTTATATACACACCGGTGAAGAGGGTGATCGCGTTTTCCACATGCGATGTGTCTTTTCTTGTAGGCTTTGGAATACTGCAGGAGGTTCTCGTAGGAGTAACACGGGAAAAAAAGGATTGGACCAACGAATCCATTCGGAAAGCCATGGACGAAGGTAAGATAGTGTTTATCGGTGATTCCACTCTCATAAATTACGAGCTGTTGAAGTCAGTAAAGCCCGATATTGTATTTACCTGGAATGCCGCCATAATCCCCCTCCTTGAAGACCTCAACATACCTGCTGTGATAACAAATGCCCAGACGGCAATGGGTCTTGAGGCACAGATCAAATATGTAAAATTCGTGGCCCCGTTTTTTCACAAGGAAAGGGAAGCCGGGGTCTTTTCGAATAAATTCCTGAAGACCGTGGAATATATCAAATCTAAAACTCCCGATGTCCAACAGAGGCCGAGCGTTATTTGGGGCGATGTGTACAACAAGAGGGTGCTTGTCGAGCCCAATAACGCCTGGGTTGCCCAACTGGTGAAACTGTCGGGAGGAAAATATGAGCTCGATGATGTGGAGGGCGCATCCTGTCTTGAGATAACGATCGAAAGGTTCTTCCTGGCAGGCAGAAAGGCGGATATCATGTTTACCTATCGTTCCCCGAAGACCGGCATAAACACGAAGAGGCAGTTGGCCATCGACAATCCCCTCATGGCGAGCATTCGACCTATGACAAGCGGGCAGATATATTCTCCGAAGGAGATATACTATGAATCCTATCACAGGCTCGACGAAATCATGCTGGAGATAGCCTCCATTTTGCAGCCTGAGGTTTTCGGAGTCCCACACTATGAATTTTTTCAAAAACTACAGTAGAGACTAAAGATGGAAGAGCAAAAAACAATAGAAAACAGAAGACACATATACATTTTCCCGGTGTTCGTGCTTGTGCTGGTGATTTCGGCAATATTCAACCTCAGTATCGGAACGGCAGAGATAAAGATATCCGAAATATTGGGAATAATAACAGGTCGCATCTCTCCCGAGATCGTTGAAAGCTTCATACTCTTGAAGATAAGAATTCCCCGTCTGGTCGCGGCCATTCTCGGCGGCGGCTATCTGGCTGTAAGCGGGCTTTTAATGCAGGTCTATTTTCGGAATCCGATAGTGGGTCCATATATCCTGGGGATATCGTCAGGAGCTACCCTAACTGTCGGCATCGTAATGCTGTCGGCTCTCAGTCTCGGCTTTGCCGGTGTAAGCCCTTACATGACCGTCTTTGCCGCCTTCGTCGGCGCCTGCATGGTGATGATTATTGTCATATCCGTGGCTTCAAGAATGAAAAGCGTTATTGCGCTTCTCTTAATAGGCATAATGGTGGGTTATATCGCCTCGGCCATGACCGATATGCTGGTTGCGTTCGCGAATGCAGAGAAAATAAAAGGGTTTGTTCTTTGGGGGATGGGAAGCTTCTCCGGGTTCAGTTGGAATGAGATATATATCATGCTCGTTGCGGGGGGGATTATGATTATAGGCGTCTATTTGATGAGCAAACCCCTTAATGCCTTTCTTCTCGGGGAAGACTACGCCCAATCCATGGGGGTGAACATCAAATTCTTCCGGCTGATTCTAATATTGTTATCTTGCGCCCTGGCCGCCCTTGTGACTGCCGGCGCCGGACCGATCGGATTTATAGGTATGGCCGTCCCTCATATGACAAGGATTTTGTTTAAGACACTGAACAACAGGGTCTTAATACCGGCATGTATGCTTTTGGGGGGAATCATGACCAGTATATGTGATCTCATAGCAAGAACGGCATTTTCCCCGGCAGAGCTGCCCTTGAGCTCGATTACGGCAATATTCGGGGCGCCGATAGTAATAGGGCTTCTCGTAAAAAGGAGATATTCACTATGAATCGGGTAGCGACTGGAATAAACAGCGTTGTTGAAATGAAAAACCTGACCGTCGGTTATGGCATAAAAGAGGTTTTGACCGGCATTCAGGCCAATATATCCAGGGGACAGTTCGTTTCGCTTCTGGGACCTAACGGGGTCGGTAAAACCACGCTGCTCAGGACGTTGTCAAGGCATCTTCAAAAGATTGAAGGAAATATATTCATAAACGACAGACCGATTGAGAGCTATGGACAGAGGGAGCTTGCCTGCAATCTCGCGGTAGTTTTGACGTCGAGAATAAATACCGAATTATTCACAGGTTTCGAATTCACAGCCATGGGCAGGCACCCCCATACGGGTTTCTTAGGCGCATTGGCTGATAGGGACCGGGAAAAGGTGTGGGAAGCGCTTCGGCTGGTGAATGCAGTTAACCTCGCGGAAAGGCAGATGGATCAACTGAGCGATGGGGAGAAGCAGAAGCTTTTTATAGCAAGGGCATTGGCTCAGGAGCCAAAAATCATCATCCTCGATGAGCCTACGGCCCACCTCGATTTAAAACATCAGATGGAGATCATGGCGATCCTGCGGGATTCCTGTAGAGAAAAAGGGCTTACCATCATTGCCTCCCTGCACGATGTGGGTGTCGCCGCACGGGTGTCCGACCAGGTAGCGCTCATCAAGGACGGCGCCGTTGTCGCCTGGGGACGTCCGGAAGAAGTGCTTACCGGGACAAACGTGTCCGAGCTGTACGATATTGACGGCGCAGTGTACGACAGAACGATTGGAACACTCGAAATGAA
>Ga0210017_1001715_pt1 | contig 19052 bp, 23 predicted proteins | sample CryGeyCG2014_020_FD_183966 | JGI IMG/M metagenome (GOLD analysis project Ga0210017, IMG submission 183966) | Groundwater microbial communities from aquifer - Crystal Geyser CG08_land_8/20/14_0.20 (SPAdes) (version 2) | ecosystem: Environmental > Aquatic > Deep subsurface > Groundwater | place... | reverse complement strand
GGATTAGGGGGGGTGAAGGGGGGCAAGGGGGGATTAGAGAAATATTGATTAATATAGGCATTGACCCGCAGAGAAGGCCCGGCACTCTGAGCATTGAGGAATTTGCAAGACTGGCGGATGTGCTATATAATTCACAGTAACAGAGGCAGAATATAGTATCCTCGCTCATTCTCGGTCGCTGAAGCGATAAATGACTCCTCCGCCCCAGCGGAGTCGCCTGAGGCGAAGAGGCTACAGGAGAACCCCTTCCAGAAGAACCCTGCTGTCGGTGCTTTAGGCCGTCTGGGAGGCTTAAATGGCGGAAAGGCCAGGGCAGAGAAGTGAAGCGCAAGGAAATAGCCGTAAAAGCTGCTAAGACCCATTGGGCTAAGAAGTAACCGCCTAAATCCTCTTGTTAGTAATTTACACATTAACAAAATTTTTCCTTGACAAACGTCTAACTCATTTAGTATTATTCCATATAGTGCTAACAAGGAGGTATAAGAATGAAGGAAGTTACAAGGGGCGTTGTAAATGTAGGCCAAAAGATAAAGGCATGGCTTAGTGAAGTCGTTAAATTAGACGAACAGATAAATCGCTCTGAAGACGCTATTAAAAATCATGAGGAAAAAATTAAAGAAACAGAGCAAAAGAAAATAGAGCTACAGGAAAAAATAAAATTTGGCAGAGAACTATTGGGGGAAACAATACCAGAAAACTCGGCAGTATCGCCTTTAGGCAGACGTAGAGGAGCAATCGTTCAAACTCTGCCAAAGGCTATAATTCAGATTGTTGATTCACAACCAGATAAATATTTTACTTCTCTTGAAATTGCGGAAACACTGATTGAAAAGGGTTTTAAATCGAAATCTACTAACTTTAAAGTATTAGTCCAGATTACTTTAAATAAGATGGCAAAGCAAGAGAAGATAGAAGTTGTGAGAGATGGGAGGTCTGTTAAATACAGAGCATTGAAAGGCAGTAAAGAAGAGACACTGAAATTAATGAAATAAGAAAAGGACAAAGAAAAAAGCGAATAAACTGGTCAGAGTTTATTCGCTTATGCCCCAAATAAAATCGAGTGACTCATGGGGCGCACTGGATACTACAGTCGGCTTTAGTATACCACAAAAATATCCAGTGTCAATAGGGTCACTCTGAAAGGAGACTCTATATGGCAAGATTTCACAAATCTCACCATAAGGCAATCAGAGGCTTTGTTACCCAATATCGTCATTGGCGTAGATGGAGGCAGGGATTACAGACCATGTGTGGAGTATTGAGGAGATTATGGGCTTATTAAAATAATTGATAGCCAACCCCTTGACAAATCTGCTATACTGGGTTTAAGGATGATTAGAAATAATCAGACACGGGGGAGAAAAAATGGCAAAACAAATTAAAGAAACGCCTATTTTGTCTGGAAGAAACGCCAAAAGATTTACGAAAATTATTGAAAAAAATAAAGAGAAGCAGGCATCTAAATCTGAGTATGACAGAGTAATGAATAATTACAACAAGTTAAAAGCAAAACTCAAACTTGATTGAACGATTCAACTTTCTACGTTTAACGCAGGCAACTGCCCTAAAACCTTTTGATTGTGATAATTCTGATTTAAATGAATTTTTCTTTAAAGATGCCAAAGAACATTTAGCTCATCTACTTGCCGTAACCTATGTTTTAGAAGATGACGACGAAACAATAGCTTATTATAGTGTCCTGAATGATAGCATTAGAGAAAAAGATACAACAAACAGCCGGTATAAGAAAATTTTGGGTTTAATTCCATATGCATTAAGAATAAAGTATAAAAGTCATCCGGCAGTTAAAGTCGGTCGTTTTGCTGTAAATAAAAAATACCAGTCTCAAGGTATCGGCTCTGAGCTAATGGATTATATCAAGGGAAATTTTTTAGATAATAATAAAACGGGTTGTCGCTTTATAGTTATAGATGCCCTTAATAATGACCGCACTGTTAAATTCTATAAGGAAAATAAATTTGATTTTTTGACATTAGATGATAAAACTGACGAAAACAGGCTTATGTTTTTTGATTTAATCACATTTGCTACCCACAGATAATTAAAAATCCCAAATTGACACTTGCCAGTCTTTCCGCTGACCGCTTCCGGCGGGAGCACGCATTTTTTTGTTATAATCCAAAATGACCCACTACCAAAAATTTGAGGTAATAGACATATCAGGCGATGTGGGAATAAGGGCTTTTGGCAAAAGCATTGAAGATGTCTTTAAAAATTCTGCTCTTGGCATGTACAGCCTGATAACTGACCTTGAAGGCGTAAAAGCGGAGAAGGACATCAGCATTTCCGTGGAGAGCAATTCCCTTGAAGGGCTGCTGGTTTCGTTGTTGAATGAACTCATATTTCAATTTGATGCGTATAATTTTATCGGGAAGAGAATTGATATCCAATCCCTAACTCCTAATCCCCAATCCCCATCGCTTAAGGCGATAATTTCAGGAGAGGAATTTGATACTGAAAGGCATGAGAGAAAATTATTGATAAAGGCTGCGACATATCATAGACTGAAGGTGGAGAAGGCAGGAGACATATGGGAGGCGGATATTATTTTTGATATATAAAAACCAATTTGACATCGGGTGACGTTTGTGTACATAATGTAATACACAAATGGAGGACAAGGCTATGAAATTTTTGAGTGTTCGGGACTTAAGAGGCAAATCAGCTCAGATATGGAAAGAGCTTCCCGGGGAAAGGGAAATGGTTGTTACAAGCAATGGACGGCCCATAGCCATCCTTGCGGCAATAACCGAAAAAAACCTTGAGGAATCGCTCGCGGCATTTCGTCAGTCCCGCGCAGTTGAAGCGGTTGTCTCTCTTCAGCGCAGTTCGGTAGAGCGTGGAACCGACAAGATTTCTATGGATGAGATTAACGCCGAGATAAAAGCTGTTCGTAAAAAGCGCTCACGATGAACATTGTGCTTGACACAAATGTCCTTGTTGCCGGTCTTTTGTCGCCGTTCGGGGTTTGCGGAGAAATCGTCCGCATGGTTTCATCCGGCGAACTGACGCTTTCTTTTGATGCCCGTATTCTTTCGGAGTATAATGAAGTTATGCGCCGGCCTAAGTTTAAGTTTGAAGAAGAAAAAGTGGATGCGCTTCTTGACTATATTGAGTATCGCGGACAGACGGCGGCGCCTTCTCCTCTGGCCAATTCGCTTCCTGATTCTGACGACGAACCATTCATTGAAACAGCCATTGCAAGTAAAGCTGTATGTCTTGTCACGGGAAATCAAAAGCATTTCCCTGCTGAACTATGCTTGGGAATTAAGGTCTTTTCTCCAAAGGAGTTCTTGATGTTTTACAAAAAACAGAAAAGACGCATGAAAGAATAATTTATAAAAGAACTTTTTTGTACCGAGGATACTGATTTTATGCTTCCAGAAAAACTTAAAAGGCTTGATGAAACAAGGGTAGAAGTTCCCTCAGACTACAAGCCGGGGATGAGGGTCAGGGGAATTATTTATGTTGATGAAATCCTTGAAAAAGACCTTGAACCCCAGTGTATTGACCAGGTTGCAAATGTTGCAACACTGCCGGGCATTGTAAATGCGTCTATGGCAATGCCTGACATCCATATGGGATACGGGTTTGCAATAGGCGGGGTGGCGGCATTTGACTTAGATGAAGGTATAGTCTCGCCTGGAGGCGTGGGCTATGACATAAATTGCGGTGTGCGCCTCTTAAGAACGAACCTGATGAAAAATGATGTTGCGCCGAAATTAAAAGAGCTTGTCGGAATACTTTATAATGAAATCCCTTCAGGAGTCGGTTCAAAGGGCAAGATACGGCTTACGCCTGACAGCGAAAGAAGATTGATGCTGAATGGCGCCCGCTGGGCCGTGGAAGAGGGATACGGAGAGATGTCAGACCTTGAAAGGATTGAATCAGGAGGGTGCATTGACGGCGCAGACCCCGGGCTCATAAGCAAAAAGGCTTATGAGAGAGGCAGGGCGCAGCAGGGGACTCTGGGCTCCGGCAATCATTTCCTTGAAATCCAGTATGTGGATGAGATATACGATGAAAAAGCCGCCAATGCAATCGGCCTGTTTGAAGGGCAGGTTACTGTGATGATACATACAGGTTCGCGCGGGTTCGGGCATCAGGTATGCACGGATTTTCTTGAGGTGATGGAGAGGGCTGTCAGCAAATACAAAATTGAACTTCCCGACAGGGAACTTGCCTGCGCTCCTTATAGAAGTCCCGAGGCTCAGGATTATCTCTCTGCGATGAGGGCTGCCGCAAATTATGCTTGGGCGAACAGACAGTGCATAATGCACTGGACCAGAGAAGCGTTTATGAGTTTTTTCAGTACAACTCCGAGGGAATTAGGGATGAGCCTGATATATGACGTGGCTCATAATATCGCGAAGGTTGAAGAACATATTGTAAATGGCAGAAAGAAAAAACTCATAGTCCACAGAAAAGGAGCAACACGGGCTTTTCCGCCGGGACATCCGGACTTGCCTGATGCTTATAAACAAATAGGCCAGCCTGTCTTGATACCCGGCGATATGGGCAGGGCGTCTTTTGTATTGATAGGAACAGAAAAGGCAATGAGCGAAACATTCGGCTCAACATGTCACGGCGCGGGAAGGGTGATGTCAAGGCATCAGGCAATAAAGAAGGCAAAGGGCAGGGCGATATGGCGTGAAATGGAAGACAAAGGAATAATAGTCCGCTCTGCAGGAAGAGAGACGCTTGCAGAGGAGATGTCAGAGGCGTATAAAGACGTCTCGGATGTTGTTGATGTTGTCCATAAAGCAGGCATATCAAAAAAGGTTGCAAGATTAAGGCCGATGGGAGTAATTAAGGGATGAAAATAATTCGCTAATTGACATCTTGACGTATATGAATATAAAATACATACGTCAGGGGGGTAAAATGAATACTAAATTGACATTGCGTCTTGATGAAAAGCTGATAAAAGATACAAAAAAGATTGCGAGTGCGAGGGACATCAGCCTTTCGCAGATGGTGGCTGACTATTTCATGTCCATCTCACCCCAAAAGAAAAAAGAGATAATAGAGTCGCCTGTTCTATCTGAAGTGTCAGGCATACTTTCTTCAAAGACTGATAAAGGTAAACTGCTTAAGAAATACAGAAAGCATATAGAGGAAAAGTATCTTTGAAAAGTGTCCTATGCGACATCAATTATGTTCTCGATATCTTTTTAAAACGCCATCCTTTCTATTATCCGGCAGCTAAAGTATTTAAGGAAATTGAAGATAAAAATATTAAAGGTTATCTTTGCGCTTTAAGTTTTCCAACGCTTTTCTATTTATTGTCAAAGGAAATTAACAGGGAGAAAGCCCTTAAAGCCCTTGAAAAGATAAGGATTGTGTTCAGCATTGCCCCTGTCAACGAGAAAGTCATAGACCTGTCCCTTGCATCTGATTTCAGGGATTTTGAAGATGCGGTGCAGTATTATTCTGCTTTACAGGTAAAGGCAGACTGTATAATAACCAGGAACAAAGGTGATTATATCTCTGATGTGATACCAATCCTGACATCTGATGAATTTCTGGTAATTATTGATTCCTAAGTGCTTATGCATTTGAACTTATGAAAAATATCCTCTCTATTATCCCTCTTGGCGGTGTTGAGGAGATAGGCCTCAACATGACTGTCATGGAATACGGCGATGACCTCATTATTGTAGATGCCGGGCTGATGTTTCCTGAGGAGGACATGCTCGGGGTTGATTTTGTCATCCCGGATTTTTCTTACCTCATAGAAAATAAGGACAAGATAAAAGGGGTTGTGCTCACGCACGGGCATGAAGACCACACAGGAGCGCTCCCTTTTCTTTTGAAAGAGATTGATGTGCCTGTTTACGGAACTCCACTCACGCTTGGGCTTGTCAGAGAAAAACTCAAAGAACATTTTCTTGAAAATGCCGCACTCATTCCCGTTAAGCCGAGGGATGTGGTGAACCTCGGAGTTTTTTCTGTTGAGTTTGTTCGTGTAACCCACAGCATTGTTGACGGTGTGGGCTTGGGAATAGATACGCCTATTGGAAAGGTTGTGCATACCGGAGATTTCAAACTGGACCCGACGCCTGTTGACGGGCAGTTAATGGATTTCCACAAGTTTTCCGAATACGGAGAGAAAGGCGCTCTCCTGATGCTTTCCGACAGCACGAATGCTGAAAAAGGCGGATATACATTTTCCGAGAAAGAAGTGCGGCGGGCCTTTGAGGACATCTTCTCTGCATCACAGGGAAGAATAATTATTGCGACCTTTGCCTCAAACATACACAGGATTCAGCAGGCGATTGACGTTGCAGTGAAGTTCGGAAGAAAGGTAATACTCTGCGGCAAGAGCCTGGTCTCCAACGCCCAGATAGCCCTGGACCTCGGTTATCTTCAGATACCGAGAGAGACCTGGCTCAGGCTTGAGGATTTAAAAAAGCTTGAAGACAGAGAGGTAGTGATTATAACAACAGGCAGTCAGGGCGAGCCGATGAGCGTTCTTTCAAGGATAGCGACGGATGAACACAAGCAGATAAAGGCAAAGGAAGGAGACACGGTTATACTCTCAGCAAAGGTGATACCGGGCAATGAGCGTTCCATAGGAAGGATTATAAACCATCTCTTCAAGAGAGGCGCAAATGTTATATATGAAAAAGTTTCAGAGATACACGTCTCAGGCCATGCGTCAAAGGAAGAGCTCAAACTCATGCTTAATATGGTGAGGCCAAAATACTTTATGCCGGTTCACGGCGAGTACAGGCATCTTGTGTATCACTCAAGGCTTGCAGAAAAGACAGGCATCCCGAAAGAGAATATATTCATGCTTGAAGACGGAGAGATACTTGAAATAACAGACGAGGGCGCAAAAAAGAACGGAAGGGTCAACTCCGGCAGAATTTTCATAGACGGCAAGGGAGTGGGAGATGTTGAAGGCATGGTTCTTCGCGACAGGAGAAGGCTTGGATATGACGGCCTTGTGCTTGTGATAATTGCAGTTGAAAAACTCACAGGCAGGCTTGTCTCCGGGCCGGATATAATCACAAGAGGCTTTGTCTTTGAAGATACGGTTCCGGACCTCATTAATAATATCGGGAGCCTTGTGTCAGAGACGCTGAAGGTATTGGACAAGGAGATAATGTTAGACCCGTCTCTGGTTAAGTCCAAGATACGAAGCGTATTAAAGAAATATCTCAGGAACACGATGGAGAAGAGCCCCATGATAGTTCCGATAATATTTGAGATATAAGAAGATTTGGAAGGAGGGATAAGTATGAGCAGGCAAATAATTTTTGTTGTTGTTTTAGCCCTTGCCATGTCCTCAAACAGCATTACCTTGGGCGCTGATAAAGAGGCGCCGCAAAATCTTATCATCAAAGAGATGGCTGCCCTTGATAAAGCCTTTAAAACAACAATTGATGCTGTTGTATTAAACCGGCTTGATAAGATTGCTCCTGCATTTGAAGAGGTGCACAGGGTAAGGGAAGAAGTTGAGAAAACTGTAAAGGAAGGCAAAAAAATAGCCCTTCCCAAAAATCAGGAACGCTTCAAACTTTTTGTCAGTTTAGATAACAGGTTTCATAAAGAGGTGGAGATACTCGTGGAATCAGCAAAGAAAAATCATACAGGCAGAGTCCAGAAACAGACCAACAGGCTTCTCGGCCTATGCGTCAGGTGCCACGCAATGTTCAGGAAGTAAGCAGCCGCTTATGGATTTGATACTTCTACTAAAAGGCTTCTTTCTGGGGATTGTGGAGGGCATAACCGAGTTCATCCCCGTCTCATCCACAGGACATTTAATCCTTGCCGGAGACCTTCTTGGTTTTAGCGATGAAAAGGCAAAGGTCTTTGAGGTGTTCATTCAGTTGGGGGCGATTCTCTCGGTCGTATGGCTTTACAGGGAAAAAATCTTCAGCGTGATGAAAGGGCTTCCGACACGTAAAGAGGCCCGCTCTCTTGTAATCAAACTTATCATTGCGTTTCTTCCGGCCGCATTCATCGGCCTGCTGACGCATAAGGCCATAAAGACTTACCTCTTCAACCCGATTACTGTTGCGGTGGCGCTCATTGCGGGAGGGCTTGCGATCTTGATAATTGAAAGGATGGAGCGCCGGTCACATGTAAAGGATGTTGATAACGTCACACTGAAACAGGCCATAGGAGTTGGGTTCGCTCAGTGTCTGGCGCTCTTCCCTGGAGTTTCGCGTTCAGGGGCAACGATCATGGGGGGACTTATCATAGGATTTGACAGGCTGGTTGCCGTAGAATTTTCCTTCTTTCTCGCTATTCCGACCATGTTTGCGGCAACAGGGTACGATTTGCTTTCGAACCTTCACGCTCTTTCGCTATCGGACATTCCGCTCTTTGCCGTTGGATTCGTTACATCGTTCTTCTTTGCACTGATTGTCATTAAGTCGTTTCTCAGGTATGTCTCGCGGCATAATTTTTCAGGCTTTGCGTATTACCGTATAGGATTCGGTTTGCTTGTCATGGCCTTTTACTGGCACAGGGGGTGGAAGTTCTGACATGGGGGTTTCTTTGTTTTTTCAGGACACGCTTTGGATATTTTTGTGTATTATAGATTCATGCTTGCAGTTATAATCATTGGAGGGATATGGCTGAAAGGATAAAAAGGGTAAAAGACGAAGTCCTGGGCATCGTCTCAATCTTAGGCGGCATTTACATCGGACTGAGCCTTGCGACTCATAAAACATGGGACCCCTCTCTGTTTACGTTTACCGGTTCTTCTCCAAAGAACTACGGCGGCATAGTAGGGGCTTACATGTCAGATGTTTTGCTGGCGGTTATAGGCCTATCAGCCTTTGCGATACCGTTGTTTGTAATTGTGTATGGCGTTAAAAGACTCCTCAGAAAAGAAGGCCGCAGGATGAATTTGATTGGCGTTCTGCTTTTTGTTCTCTCTTCTTCCATCCTTCTGTCTCTCATGTCGGCGACATTTAAGCTTAAGATTGAGAGTAATCCGGGAGGCGTTACCGGCATGTTTATTTCTGATTTTATGATGAGTCTTTTATCAATACCCGGAGCATATATCTTTTCGCTGGCAGTGTTCCTGTCTTCTGTGGTGCTTCTCAGCCCTGTGTCATTGGTATCGCTTGCATTGAGGAGAGAAAAGAATGAGGCGGGTGAAGAAGAACAGGTATCTGAGCCGCTGATTGAAGAGAACATTATTCAGGATGAATCTTATCTAACAGGTTCTGTCCAGCAGCCGATGCCTTTGTTCGGGCATGAAGTTGTAAAGCCGGGCAAGAGAGGCGACTATACGCTGCCTTCTTTAGAACTGCTTAATGTCTATGACTCAGGGATAAGGCCGTCAAAGGATGAGCTTCTGACAAGCTCTTCTCTGCTTGTGCAGAAACTTTTCGATTTTGGCGTAGAGGGTAAAATCACACAGGTGCAGGCCGGGCCTATCGTAACAATGTATGAGTTTGAGCCGGCCCCCGGGGTAAAGATAAACAGGGTTGTCTCACTGTCAGACGACCTGGCGCTTGCGCTCAAGTCTCATGGGGTAAGGGTGTCTCCAATTTCAGGCAAGTCAGCCATAGGGATTGAGGTTCCTAACAGGACGCGGGAGACAGTGTCCCTGAGAGAAATTATATCTTCCGAAGGCTTTATGAAGAGCCATTCAAGACTTGCTCTGGCGCTGGGTAAGGACATATTCGGCGTCCCTGTTGTTGCTGACCTGGCGAAGATGCCGCATCTTCTTGTTGCAGGAGCGACAGGTTCGGGCAAGAGCGTATTTATAAACTCTATGGTTATGAGCATTCTTTTTAAGATGTCTCCAAAAGAGGTTAAGATGCTGATGATAGACCCTAAACTTCTTGAGCTTTCCGCCTATGAAGGCATACCGCATCTCATCTCGCCTGTTATAACAAATCCGAAAGAGGCGGCAGAGGCGCTGAGGAAGATGGTTTTTGAAATGGAGAATAGATACAGAAGGCTTGCCGAGAAAAACACAAGGAATATAGAAAGCTACAATAAACTGGTTTCAGAGGACGAGCGGCTGCCTTATATCGTTGTCTTTATAGATGAGCTTGCAGACCTGATGTTTGCCTCTGCAAACGAGGTTGAGGACTCCATAGCAAGGCTTGCGCAGATGGCGCGCGCCTCAGGCATACACCTGGTTGTTGCAACACAAAGGCCTTCGGTTGATGTGATTACCGGGATTATTAAGGCTAATTTCCCTGCAAGGATTTCATTTCAGGTAACCACGAGGATAGATTCAAGGACGATACTTGATGCGCAGGGCGCTGAACAGCTTCTCGGCAAGGGCGATATGCTTTTCATGCTTCCGGGGACAAAGATAATGCGCATACACGGCGCGCTCATCACGGAAGAGGAGATAAAAGCCGTTACAGATTTTATCATGCCGCAGGGAGCGCCGGACTATTCCATATTTGAAAATATACAGATAGAGGAGCACGTGGATAACGAGCCCTCTGCCGAGAGGGATGAGCTGTATCACAAGGCAGTGGAACATGCAGAGTCTGCGGGTGAGGTGTCTATATCGTCAATACAGAGGCGGCTTAAGATAGGTTATAACAGGGCTGCGCGCATCATGGAACTGATGGAGGAAGACGGGCTTGTGGGTTCTCCGAAAGGCGCAGGCAAGCCCAGAGATTTTCTGAGGAGGAAAAGATGAGCAAAGAACAGGTTTCAGGTCTTAGGGTTCAGGTTTCAGGTATAGTACTATTTTTTATAGTTTTTATACTGTCACCTGTCACCTGTCACCTGTCGCCTGTCTTTGCTGATGATGAGGCTGCAAGGATTCAGGAGGCTTACAGGAATATAAGCGATATGAAAGCAGGCTTTGTCCAGAAGAATTATATGAAAGACCTTGGCAGAACAGACACATACAAAGGAGTTCTTTTTATAAAGAGGCCTTCAAAGATGAGATGGCAATACAAGGGCGAGAAGCCGCAGGAGATTATAATAAATAACGATAAGATTCTGATATATAAAAAGGCTGAGAAACAGGCGTTCAAGAGCGTTTTCAACAGGCAGACATACGGTCAGGCGCCTGTGGCCCTGCTAAGCGGTTTCGGAAATGTAAAAGAAGAATTCAACATAACCCAAAAAAATAAAAAACTGATTCTTGTCCCTAAAAATCCTATGGGGAATATTGTTTCCGTTGAGATAGAAACTTCCGATGAGGACTTTCCTATAAAATCTTTTATAATAAATGACATGCGTTCAAACAGGATTGAGATACGGCTTAAGAATGTAGAGCTGAACACAGGGATTAAAGATGCGGTTTTTGATTTTTCTTTGCCTGAAGGAGTGAATATCTATGAGCATAATTTTTAAGGCTCTCAAAAAAGCGGAAGATGAATCCAGGGTTGAGAAAGCGCCGCTCAAAAAGACCCAGGCTTACCAGTTCGCAGATAAGAAGTTCTTGACCGTAATTATCATCGGCATTGCTGTGCTTGCATTGTCTTCTTTTGCAGGCATTTATCTGGCTAAAAACAAAACACTCTCAAGACTGTTTGCAAAGCCTTCAAAAAAGGTGGTTGAGGTTCAGCCAAAGCAGCAGCCTGCAAGCATTCAACCTCCGGCAGTTCCACAGGCTCAAACACCGGCGCCTGTTTCTAAAGGCATGGATACAATGAAACTTCATGAAGATGCGATAAAGCAGATAAAAGGCAAAAATTATTCGGCTGCTGAAAGCATCTTGAGAAAAGCAATTAGTCAAAAACCAGACGATGCGGCAATGCACAATCACCTTGGACTTGCGCTAAAAAATCAGGGCAAATTTAAAGAAGCGGTTAAGGCTTATGAAAAGGCCCTTCAGCTTAAGCCGGATTATTACGAGGCTATAAATAATCTGGCTGTAACTTATGAGATGCTTGGAGACAGAAAGAAGGCAGCGTTTTTTTATAAGAAGGCCCTCTCCCTGAACCCCTCCTACGCTGAGGCTCATTTGAATTATGCCATGCTGCTTGAGGCTGAAGGCGACAGCCAGACCGCAGAAAGCCACTATCAGCAATTTCTTACTCTTTCGTCTGACGAATCCCTGAAAAACAAAGTCAAAGAGCGGCTTAAGGAGATTAAAAAGTAAGTCAGGCTGCCTCTCTGCTGAGATTGCGAAAATTGCAGTTAATGAGTTTGCTTTGAGAACCTCCTCTAACATAAAACCGTATTGACAGGAATCGTGGAATATGACATAGTAGCTACAAATATAGCCACATGGAGGAGTGCAATGAAATTCGCCAATGTCAGAGAACTTAAGAACAAGACGTCCGAGATATTGAGAAACGCAGAAAAAGAGGCTGTGATTATCACATCCAAAGGCAAGCCGAGGGCAATCGTTACCGCGATTTCTGAAGAGGATTTTGAAGATTATCTGCTCGAAAAAAGCGTTGCTTTGCAGGACATGCTTGCTGAATCGCAGGCAGAGTACCATAGCAAGGGCGGCGTAACTCTGGAGGATTACCTGTCAAAAAGGAAAAGAAAAAGTGGATAAGTTTCAGATTGTCCTTTCACCAAGTGCGAGTAAAGACCTTGACAGCTTTAGTGACAGTGTTTGTGAGAAGATTGTACTTGCATTGCAGACACTCAAGGACAACCCTTTCCCAAGAGGAAAGCTGATAAAAAAAATCCAGGGAACGAAGGCGAATTATTACAGGCTCAGGGTGGACAAGCATCGAGTGTTCTATATGCTTGAAGGAACCCGTGCCGTTATTTTGCGAATTCTCGGTAAAAAAGATGTTGAGCGGTTTATCAGAAATTTGAACTGAAAAAAGGCACTTTCTGAAAGCTGAAGGTTTGTATGCAGAAATTCTATGCCCATAGTGTTGAGGGAAAGCCGACAAGCGAATGGCAGGGGCTTGAGGAGCATTTGCGTAATGCGGAGGGGACTGTCCCAGATTTACGGACAGAGCGAAGCGTAGTCGTAGAATCGGGACTGTCCCCGGCTAAAAAGAGCGTGGCGATATTCGGGGATGAATTCGGCTCAGGAGATTGGGCGTATCTGGCGGGGTTGCGGCATGAGGTGGGGAAGTATTCAACAGATGGAAAATAGGAGGAAACAATGAATGAATTGTATGCGCATACTCCTAATGAAAAAGGAGATTGGCATTACCTTGAGTCTCACCTGAAAGAAGTAGCAGAACTTGCTCAAAAATTTGCGAGTAAATTCGGCGCGGGAGAATTAGCCAAGTGGATTGGATTATGGCACGATATTGGGAAGAGTAACCCTGATTTCCAAGATTACCTCAAAGCATGTCAGCGAGATGAAAGACACGAAAAAGTTCCTCATGCAATATGGGGTGCGATTCTGGCATATCAGCTTATCAATCGAAATGAGGGAAGTGATCGTTGGAAAGAGATAGCTCTAACGATTGCTGGACATCATGGCGGCATTGACCAGCCGGGATCACTTTCTCAGAGACTTGAGGAGCGCACACAAAATAATCAAGATCTATTCCAGAAAATTGTTGAGTACGCAAAGAAACTTCCTTCTCCACTACAAGTAAGCCTGCCGGAATTGACCCGCACACAACGAGAATTGTTTATTCGAATGGTTTTTTCTGCACTTGTGGATGCTGATTATCTGAATACGGAAAAACATTTCAAAGAGACGCAGTACATTTTGAGGCAGCAACAACAGCGCATCGAAAACCTCTGGAATATATTTGATGTAAATCAAAAACAGTTTATCAATGCTGTCCACTCTGAAACTGATGTCAACAAGGTTCGTAAGGAAGTTTATGGGTTGTGCGATAAAGTGGCATTAGGAAAGCCCGGTGTCTATCGGCTTACAGTACCAACCGGCGGTGGTAAAACCAGAAGCAGCTTGGCTTTTGCGCTAAAACATGCTGTCGAAAACAAGATGGACAGAGTTATTGTTGCAATCCCTTATACAAGCATCATTGATCAAACGGCAAAAGAATACAGGAAGATTGTTGGGGATGATGCAGTGCTTGAACATCACAGCCAAGTCAGCGTTCCTGCCGATGAAAGTCAGGATGTTACTCACATTTCATTAAGACTTGCCATTGAGAATTGGGACGCGCTTCTCATTGTGACTACAACGATTCAGCTTTTTGAAAGCCTCTTTTCGAATAAGCCAGGGAAGGTGCGTAAACTTCACAATCTTTGCCGGAGCGTTATTGTAATAGACGAAGTACAGGCTTTGCCCCCGGAATTATTGACTCCGACACTCGACGTGTTGAAGGAGCTTGTTGAGCGATATAGTGTTTCCGTTGTTCTTTGCACTGCAACCCAGCCGGCATTTGAAGACAGCCATTATCTGAAACCGTTTCAGGGACTACAGGTTCAAGAGATAGTTTCTCCTAATATATACAAAGAGCATTTTAAAAAGCTTGAACGGGTCAAATATTATCGGAAAGGAGAACCTATTTCATGGCAGGAATTGGCTGATGAAATATCTGTAGAAAAACAGGTTATGGTTGTACTGAACACTCGCAAGGATGCCTTATCTCTTATTGAGGCTCTTAAGGATAAAGGAAATGTTTTTCATCTTTCGACTCTCCTTTGCGGAATACATCGAAGGCTGATTCTCAGAGAAGTGAAAAAAAGACTTAAGAACGGGTTGCCTGTTAGACTTATCAGCACTCAGGTTGTTGAAGCTGGTGTTGATATTGACTTCCCAGTGGTCTATAGGGCGATAGGACCTTTAGACAGAATTGTACAGGCGGCTGGAAGGTGTAACAGGGAAGGAAAGCCTTCACCCGGACGTGTTGTAATCTTCGAGCCATCGGAAGGTCGAACACCGAGAGGCCCATATAAAGCGGGACTTGAAAAAGCAAAACTTTTATTGATGCAGCATGATATTTCCGAACTGCATAATCCTGAACTCTATCGGATATATTTTGAGAAACTATTTGCAGATGTTGATACAGACAGAAAAAAGATACAAGCCCATAGAAAGGTCCTTGATTATCCAACGGTTGCTTCTGAATACAGGTTAATTGAGCAAAACACAGTTCCTGTTTTGATTAATTTTGATTCAGCAACAAAAAGACTGAAGGAGTGGAAACGGCATCCTTGCAGAAGAACATGGCAGCGGTTACAGCCTTTGTTAGTAAATATGTTTGACTATGAAGTTCAGAAACTTAAAGCAGAAGGTTGGCTTGAACCAATATCGGACGGATTCTATCGTTCATTTGGTTTATATGACAAATTAAAAGGATTGGTTCCGGCAATTTATGATCCAAGTGATCTTATACAATAGGGGGTGAAAGATGAACAGTAGAACTTTTTTAATCAGAGTAGGCGGGGGCTATGCCTGCTTTACAAATCCAGGACTAAAGGTAGAGCGATGCACCTATCCTGTCATGACTCCTGCGGCTGCTAGAGGAGTTTTGGAAGCAATTTACTGGAAACCTCAGTTCAGATGGGAAATCAGAGAAATCAAAGTGATTAAGCCAATCAAACAGATCAGCATCATGAGGAATGAGATAGAGGAACGTCAGGATAAAAAACCGATTGTCATAGAGAAGAATCGACAGCAACGTGCCAGCTTGATTTTAAAAGATGTTGAATATGTCATTAATGCGGAAATAGTGCTTAAAGAAGGGATTAACAATATTATCGGTTACATTGAACAGTTTGAGCGTAAACTTAATAATGGCCAATGCCATCATACGCCATATCTCGGTACTCGCGAATTTGCAGCGTGGTTTGAACCGTCAACAGGCGAGGAAGAACCAGAGGAATCTATAAAAAATCTTCCATTAGGACAGCTTCTATTTGATATTGCTTACAGAGAAAATGACGAGCGCAAGGAAATTGATTTTCATCGTCATAAGGGTGAGGAAAGGCGGGTTGCAAGAGGATACGCCCACGCATTATTTTTTGATGCAGCTATTAAAGACAATGTACTGACTATCCCCCGTGAAAAATATCGTGAACTGTATGAATTGGAGGGCGTCCATGTTTAAGGAAATCATTGAACTCGGAGGTCGTCTTGAATCTGAAGGGAAACTCGTTCCAACGGGGTTTTATACATATTCTGATTCTTCACCAATTAAATGGGTTGTCCATATATTAAGCATGACACCGCTGCAATGTCATATGACTGAAGAAGATATAAGAAGGCCCCGCCCTAAGAGCGGGAGAACTAAAAGAACTGACCTTGCTCATCCGATTGCAGACGAGGCTGGTTATGTTTTCGGAATAGATCGTAAAAAAGATGGCATAGATAACGATGCTGAAAAAAAGCATAAAGCTTTTATGGCTCTCATAGACAAGATGTATCAAAACAATGAAATAAGTAAAAATGAGGAATTGAAGGAGGCAATTCTCTCTATTAAAGAGGTTTTAGCAAAAGGTATTTTGAAGTCTGATAAACGTTTCAATGAAATAATGAACAAGGATTGGGTTTCCTTTGTTCTTGAATCAGGCTCACTTGCAGGAAAGCACTTGTTTGAGCATCCTGAAATTAAGGCTTTCTGGGTTAAAGAGTTACAAGCAACTTCACAAAAATCCAAGAAGCGAGATTACGAAATTGAAGGAGATTGTTCTATTTGCGGGAAACCGAGACAATTGTTAAAGCGCATGCCCATAGGAGTAAAACTCTACAAACCAATTCCGCTTCATTCTTATAATGAAGATGCTTTTGTTTCTTTTATGGACGGGGCAGAAGTTTCCAAGAGAACGCATATAGGGCAGTGTTTTATCTGCGGCGATACGATTGCCAGAACATTGAATTATCTTACTGGAGACGAGCTTCATTACAAAATCATTGCACAGGATCGCAGGGACGGCAAACTCAATACGGACTCCGCACGCAATCAATTTGCTTTGTACTGGTTAAAAGATGAACAACCTATGAAAGTTGGGAAAACAACAATTAACCCTTCTGAACTGTTAAAAAATGTAGGTTCAGTTATGGATAGAGCCGACAAGGATACTCCGCCACCAGACCTGATGCAATTGGAAAACATGTTAAAAGTTCCTTGGTCAGGCAGGGACGCTTCTATCAATATTGCAGATAACGCTTTTTATTTTCTCGTCTTATCACCGAATAAAGGCCGTATCGCGGTCAGGGACTGGTTGGATATCTCGCTCGATAAATTACAGCAGAATCTCAGGACGTTTCTTGATGCGCAGAGGATTATTGATCCTTTGGGAATAGAAAAACGATGTTTCGGGATACCTGAAATTTTGAAAGCAGTGGAAGCTTCGAATATATCCAGAGAGCCATACAAAGCTGTTGAAATTGGCAATCCCAATGTGAGTCGTCAACTATTGAGAACTGCCTATTTGGGCGAACCGCCTCCGTCTGTTCTTCTTGAGGCGGCAGTGATGTGTATGAGAAATCCAAAAATATTTGATGAAAAGAAAAAAACTACACAACATGTTCTAATGGCAACGCTAAAGATGCTTTTAACCCACAAAAAGGAGGGAATAAAAGAAATGGAAACACTTGATACAATCCGAAACACAATAGGGTATTTGTGCGGCAGACTTCTATCAATCCTTGAAGAAGCGCAACTACGGGCAGCACGATGGAAAATTAATACTACCCTTGTCGAAAGGTTTTATGGCTCTGCCTCATCTGCGCCTGTTTCAGTTTTTGGAACGCTTGTAAGGAGAGCTACGACTGACCACTTCCCGAAGATGCGTAAACAGCAGCTTGGATATAAGGACATGGAAGCGTTGATGGAATCAGTTCAGTCAGACATTGACCAAGCTGGTGGATTTCCTAAAACTCTTTCACTGGCAGGACAGGCAGAGTTTTCGCTCGGATTTTATCATCAGCGTGCAAAATTCAGCGAAAGAAGAGCTAACAAAAAACAGAACGAAAATAAGGAGAAAAAAAATGAGCAATAGCATTTACATTGATCCAACAAAAAGGCATGACTTTGTATTGCTGTTTGATGTTGAGATGGGCAATCCTAATGGTGACCCTGATGCCGGAAATCTTCCACGCATTGACCCTGAGACAATGCATGGCATAGTGACCGATGTTTGTCTTAAACGCAAAGTGCGTGATTATCTGCAAATAACTAAAAACATCCCTATCTTCATACAGAGTGAAACAGCTTTAAATACTCTGATTTCTAAAGCGGCTCGTGATGAAAATGCAGAATTTCCGGAGATAGAAATCAAAATAGAGGAAGATAAAGAGAATGATGTTATTCAATGGTTTTCAGAACATGAGCCTTTTGAGTTGAATGATAATATTCTTTCATATTTTGGGGATTCATTTAAGCAAAAAGACATAGAAAAACACTTTGATGAAGTTGAGGATGCTGCGTTAAAAAGTAAACTTAAACCATATGCAAAACAACTGGCAGAATCAGTTAAGAAAAAAACGCTTAATAAAGACGATAGAGACAAGACCAAACAGCGACTTATTAAAGAACGATATGATATACGGATGTTTGGCGCTGTGCTATCAACAGGACTTAACGCAGGGCAAGTCCGAGGTCCGGTTCAGTTTACATTTGCGAAGTCAGTTGATCCTATTTTCAGACTTGATAATTCTATAACACGCATAGCCATTACAAAAGAAGCAGATAAGAAACGGAAAGAAACCGAGATGGCTCGTAAACCAATTGTGCCTTATGCCTTATATGTTGCTCATGGTTTTTACAATCCGTACTTTGCATTAGAACCCAAAACAAAGAAAGATGATCCAGATGACTTTAGGGTTTCTAGTGATGACCTCGCAAACCTTTGGGAAGCAGTTGAATGGATGTTCAATAATGATACCGCCGCAGCAAGGGGACGAATGGCAACAAGAGGATTGTATGTATTCACACATGACAACAAAAGAGGCAATGCCCCGTCTCATAAGCTATTTGACAGAATTAAAATACGCCTCAAAGATGAGAGGTTAAAGAAAGACGAACCGGCAGAACAGTTTTGTGATTACAAAATAGATATTAAAGAAGATGGTCTTTCAGAAATAGGAGTCAATTTAGAAAAATTGGTAGACGACAGAAAAGACTGCAATGTATGATGAATCTGATTTATTAATGCTCTCTTCCCTCCAGCACATCATGTACTGCGAGCGGCAGTGCGCCTTGATCCACATAGAGCAAGCATGGAGCGAGAACCTTTTCACT
>Ga0210017_1001712_pt1 | contig 19071 bp, 14 predicted proteins | sample CryGeyCG2014_020_FD_183966 | JGI IMG/M metagenome (GOLD analysis project Ga0210017, IMG submission 183966) | Groundwater microbial communities from aquifer - Crystal Geyser CG08_land_8/20/14_0.20 (SPAdes) (version 2) | ecosystem: Environmental > Aquatic > Deep subsurface > Groundwater | place... | reverse complement strand
TGGGCTGGGCAGGCAACCGGAACGACGGTTTAGCCGGTGGCAAGCATACAGCCCTGATCGATCTGAATGGGGTCATCGCGGCGGACAGTAATGCCAATGCCGACAACCTCATGTCCAGTTTGCAGGACGCGTTCCAGGACAAGAACACGGCAGGGGTCATCCTGCGCATCAACAGTCCCGGCGGCAGCCCGGTGCAAGCGGGGTTGGTGAACGACGAGATTCGCCGTCTGCGCGCGCTGCATCCCGAGATTCTCCTGCATGTGGTGGTGGAGGATATGTGCGCTTCGGGCGGTTATTACATCGCGGCGGCGGCGGACAAAATCTTCGTCAACAAGGCCAGCATCGTCGGCTCCATCGGCGTGTTAATGGACGGTTTCGGTTTCACCGGCACCATGCAAAAGTTGGGCGTGGAACGCCGCCTGATGACGGCGGGCGAGAACAAGGGATTCATGGATCCGTTCTCCGCCCGCAACCCGAAACACGAGGCTTTCACCAAAAGTCTGCTCGACGATATCCATCAGCAATTCATCGGCGTGGTAAAGCAGGGGCGCGGCAAACGCCTGAAAGAAACGCCGGAAATGTTCAGTGGCCTGTTCTGGACCGGCGACAAGGCAATTGAGATGGGATTGGCCGACGCATTCTGCAGCGTGGATTCCGTCGCGCGCGATGTCATCAAGGTTGAGAATATCGTTGATTTCACCGCGCGCGAAAATATCGCCGATCGCTTGGCCAAGAAGCTGGGTGCAGGCGTGGCGAGCACCTTTCCCGGATTCGGCGCGCAGACGGGTGGGGTGACGTTACGCTAGCCTGGTGCGGGGCGGTGGTTTGTGTCGGTCGGCATTTATCCCGACGCGGACGGTGAATCGCACAAAGCTGCCAGCAGCTTATCCAGATCGGTGATTGGCGGCAGGCACTGCGTGCCGCGACACAACCAGGCTGTTGTGGTTGAAGTGGCGGGTTTATCCAGAGAGGAGGGCAATCCGGTCTCCTCGCCCGTCAACATCACCGTCATCAGTTGCGGCCGATACTTCACCGCTACAGCCGCCCGCCAGGCGGCTGTTTCATTTTTTTCGCCGCAAAGCAGCAACACCGACGGCGGCCGGAGTAGCTCATCGAGGGCGGAGCACAAGCTGCTGAAATGGCTGGCTGATCGTTGCATGAGCGGGAAGAAGAGCATCAGACAGCGCTCGGCGGCCTCCGCATAACGGGCATCTCCGGTTAACACGGTTAATCGGATCAGTGCCTGCGCCGCGATGCCGTTGCCCGACGGGGTGGCATTATCCTGCCCGGCCTTGTTGCGCTGGATCAGCGCCTCATGGTCATGGCTGGTGAAGTAGAACCCGCCGTTTTGTTTGTCTTCAAAGCGCGCCAACAAGGCATCGGCAAGCTGTAGGGCGAAGTCCAGATCGATGGAACGAAACTCCGTTTGCAGCATTTCCAATGCTGCATTGAGCAAAAACGCATGGTCGTCGAGATAGGCATTCAGATGCGTCTTGCCGTCCTTGTGCGTGGCGAGCAATTTCCCATCGCACCACAATGTGCCGCGCACAAAATCCATCGCCTTTTGTGCCGAGCGTAACCAGTCTTCGCGCTGAAACACCCGCGCGGCTTTCGCCATGCCGGCGATCATCAAACCATTCCAACTGCCCAGTATCTTTTCATCCCGGCCCGGGCGGATGCGCTGTTCGCGCGCGGCAAATAACTTTGCCGCGGCACCCGCAAGCAATTCGGTCGCCTGTGTTTGATGCAGGTGCAAGGTCGCGGCAATCTCGCTCAACGGTTTGGTGACGCGCAGGTTCCATGCGTGGTGCTCGAAATTCGGCGCGCCATCGAGTCCGTAATAGGCGCCCGCGACCGCGTATTTCCCGGCACTCAACAGCCCGCGCGCCTCGTCACGCTGCCACACATAGAACTTGCCTTCCTCGTGTTCGGAGTCGGCATCCAGCGAGGCATAGTAGCCACCGTGCGGCGACTGCATCTCGCGCATGACCCAGCCGGCACTCTGTTCCACCACGTGTGCAAAGAATGGATCGCTGCTGCCCAACCAGGCATCGCAATACAAACCGAGCAACAATCCGTTGTCGTACAGCATCTTCTCGAAATGCGGGATGTCCCAGACATCGTCCACGCTGTAGCGGCAGAAGCCGCCGCCGAGCTGGTCGTACAAACCACCCAGTGCCATCTGTTGCAGGGTGAACAAGGCGGCGTGATGAGTCTGCGCGTCCTGTCCGGCATCAGCCTGCCGCAACAGCAAGTCCAGTTCAGCTGGATGCAGAAATTTTGGCGCACCGCCGAATCCGCCGTGGACCGGATCGAAATCCGCTTTGAGTTGCTGCACTGAGGAGGTGAGGGGGGTGCTGTCAAGCGTGACGCCCGCGCTGTTCTTTTCCGGTTGCCAGGCGGCGAGGGCGGTGATGACTTGTTGCCCTTGTGCCGCCAGCTCGCCGCGTTTTTCGCGGTAGGCGGCAGACACGCGCACTAAAAGTTCAGGGAAGCCGGGCAAGCCATAGCGTGCCTGTTTGGGGAAATAGGTGCCGCTGTAGAACGGCGTGCCGTCCGGCGCAAGGAACATGGTCAGCGGCCAGCCGCCGCTGCGCCGCGATAACAGGTAGTGCGCGTTCTGGTAGATCTGGTCGAGGTCGGGGCGCTCTTCGCGGTCCACTTTGATGTTGATGAAGTGTTGGTTCATCACCGCCGCGACCTCTTCGTCCTCAAACGATTCGTGCGCCATCACGTGGCACCAGTGGCAGGCGGAATAGCCGATGGAGAGCAGGATGGGTTTGTCCTGCGCGTGCGCGAGCTGTAGCGTTTCGGCAGTCCACGGATGCCAGTCCACCGGATTGTCGGCGTGCTGGAGCAGGTAGGGGCTGGTTTCGTGGATGAGGTGGTTGGGCATCAGCGGAGTATCGGTTTAAGTGAGGGCAGGATGTTTTGCAGGATACGGGATTGAGCCGCTGCATTGGGGTGGAGATTGTCGGCCTGAAATTGCTCCGGCGCGATGCCTTCCAGCATGAACGGAACCAGCGTGATCCGGTGTTTCTTTGCCAGTTTTGGGTAGAGCGCGCGGAAGCGCCGGGTGTAATCCGGCCCGTAATTCGGGGGGAGTTGAACGCCGATTAACAGTGTCGCGCTATTCGCCTTCTTGATCTGATCGATGATCAGACTCAAATTTCCTTCTATCTCGGCGATGGGCGAGCCGCGCAATCCGTCGTTCGCCCCCAATTCAAGGATCACCACAACGGGCTTGTGTTCCTGTATCGCGTGACTGATCCGACGCAACCCGCCCGCTGTCGTTTCGCCACTGATGCTGGCATTCACCACTTCGAACTGCGGATCAGTTATTTTCAGTTCGAGTTGTAATAAATTTACCCATGAATCCGTGCGCGCAATGCCATACCCGGCTGATAAACTGTCGCCAAAGACGAGAATATTCTGTGCGGAGTGGGCGCTGTTCGCCAGCGCCGACACGAGAATCAGCAAAAATATTTTGAGGAAGATATTCATGGCGGCGATTGTGCAAGCATCAGGCCTCACCAAGCAAGTGATGAGTGGCGATAGCCCCCTCACTATCCTGCACGATGTCAGTTTCGAGGTGGCGGCGGGCGAAAGCCTTGCCATCGTTGGGGCTTCTGGCTCCGGAAAATCCACGCTGCTTGGCCTGCTGGCCGGGCTGGATACGCCAACGGCCGGCAGCGTGCATTTGCATGGCACAGGTATTTTCGCGCTGGACGAGGATGGGCGGGCGCGACTGCGCGGTGAACTGGCTGGATTCGTGTTCCAGTCGTTCCAGTTGCTGCCGGCATTGAACGCGCTGGAGAACGTGATGCTGCCGCTCGAACTGAGGGGCGCGAGCAATGCGCGCCAGCGTGCCGAGCAGTCACTGGCACAGGTGGGTTTGAGCGCGCGCAGCCACCATCGGCCGCAACAACTTTCCGGCGGAGAACAGCAACGCGTCGCGCTGGCGCGCGCGTTCGTCACCCGCCCGAAGATTCTTTTTGCCGATGAGCCGACCGGCAATCTTGATATCGCCACCGGGGCGCAGATCATTGATCTCATGCTGGAGCTGAACCGTGCGCAGGGCACGACCCTGATCTTGGTCACCCATGATGCGGCACTGGCAGGACGTTGCAGCAGACAGTTGCAGCTGGAAGCAGGGAGCGTGGTGCAGTGACAGACCCGGCACGCCCCAACCCCGCTTCACCGCTCCTGCAAGTCGAAAGACTGGCGGTGCGTTTACAGACGGGTGCGACGATCGTCGATGGCGTCTCGTTCGGTATCCATGCTGGAGAGACCTTCGCCCTGCTTGGCGAATCGGGTTGCGGTAAATCGATGACCGCACTCGCGCTGATGCGATTGTTGCCGGATGGCGTGCAACAGTCCGGCGGCTCGGCGCAAATGGAGGAGGTGGCACTGTTCGACTTGAGCGAGCGGGAGATGCGCCGAATGCGCGGCGGGCAGATGGCGATGATCTTTCAGGAACCGGGATTGAGCCTGAATCCGGTGATGACTATCGGGCAGCAAATCAGCGAAGTGCTGGCATTGCATGCGGTGGGTCGGGTTTCAACCCGGCATTCAACTGTCGGGTTGAAACCCGAGCCGACCCAACGCTGCATCGAATTGCTGGACGGTGTCGGCATCCCCGATGCGGCGCGGCGCGTGAACGAATATCCCTTTCAGCTTTCCGGTGGCATGAAACAGCGTGTGATGATCGCCATGGCACTGGCCGGACAGCCCAAGCTGCTCATTGCAGACGAGCCGACCACCGCACTGGATGTGACGATCCAAGCGCAGGTGCTGCAACTGCTGCGCGAGACCCAGGCGCAAAACGGCATGGCATTGCTGCTGATCACGCACGATCTCGGCGTGGTGGCGGAGAACGCGCACCGCGTCGGTGTGATGTATGCGGGACAGATCGTTGAGCAAGCTTCGCGTGCGCAACTGTTCAGCCAGCCGCTGCATCCTTACACGCAAAAGCTGTTCGCCGCCCTGCCGGGCGCGACACGGACTGGGCAACCCTTGAGCGCGATCCCGGGCAATGTGCCGCCGCTGGGCAGCATTCAACAGGGCTGCCGCTTTGCCCCGCGCTGCGATAAGGCATGGACGTTGTGCCACGAACAGACACCGGAATGGACAGAATTGGCAGACGGGCACGGCGTGAGATGCCATCTGTATTCTGCGGATGATGTGGCGGCAACAGGGAAAAGTGAAAAGGGAGGTGCAGAAGCAGTGCCAGGGTTTGCTCCTGCTTCCTTCTCTCTTACCCATCCTCTGTTACAGGTGGAAAACCTGCGGGTCTATTTCCCCATCCGCAAAGGGCTGTTCCAACGTGTGGTCGGTCAGGTGAAAGCGGTGGATGGCGTCTCGTTGTCGATTCCGCAGGCTCGCACCCTGGCGCTGGTGGGTGAATCGGGTTGCGGCAAGACCACGCTGGGCAAGGCACTGTTGCGTCTGATTCCCGCCACGGCGGGCAGTGTGCGTTTCGCGAGAAACGAATTGATCGGGACGAACACCTCGCGCGCCGCGCTGCAGATGGTGTTCCAGGATCCATATGCTTCGCTCAATCCGAAGATGCGCGTGGCGGAGATCCTGGAAGAGGGTATGGGCGCTTTGCATATCGGGGCGAACAGCGCGGCGCGGCAAGAACAAATTGATGGATTACTGGACAGGGTGGGGCTGGCGCGCGACAGTAAATGGCGCTATCCGCACGAATTTTCCGGCGGCCAGCGCCAGCGCATCGCCATCGCGCGCGCGCTGGCGGTGTCGCCGCGCCTGCTGATTTGCGACGAGCCAACCAGTGCGCTGGATGTATCGGTGCAGGCGCAGATATTGAATCTGCTCAAATCTCTGCAAGATGAATTGGGGTTAAGTTATCTGTTCATCACGCACAATCTGGCGGTGGTGGAATACCTGGCGCACGAGGTGTGCGTGATGTATCTGGGTCGCATCGTCGAACGCGGGATGACGGCTGAAGTGATGCGCACGCCAAAGCATCCCTACACGCAGGCGCTGTTGTCCGCGGTGCCGCGCATTGACGGTGAGGGCAGGGCATATATCAGGCTCGAAGGTGATCTGCCGTCGCCCGCCAACCCGCCGTCCGGCTGCCCTTTTGCCCCGCGTTGCCCGCAAGCGATGGCGGTCTGTGCAACAAATTATCCCGGCGTCAGCAAAGTGGGCGATAACGGCCATATCGTGCATTGCCATCTATATCCGCGCAACGATATGAATTGACAATCCGATAAGGGGGGCATAAAAAGAGACTGAAATCGCAAGCCGTCCGCGACGGCGCGCATTGATGGAAAATTCGATTCACAACCCAAAGGAGAGAATCATGAGCACCAAAACAACAAGACCCGCTTTCGATGACAGCAAGGAAAAATTGGCCCAGGATCTGCGCACCGTGGTTTCGGATGCGGAAGATTTGCTGCGCGCCACCGCCGATCAGGCGGGCGAAAAAGCCGCGTCCCTGCGCGAACGGGCACAGGCTAATCTGTCTGGTGCCAAGGCTAGGCTGCATGAGACGGAACGCGCGATGATTGAACGCACTCGGATCGCGGCCCATGCCACCGATGAATATGTACATGAGAATCCCTGGTATGCGGTTGGGGTTGCAGCCGGCGTTGGTTTGTTGCTGGGGATGCTGATTGGGCGCGGACGCTAGGACATGGCGGAAGAATCGGGGCTTTTCGCTTCCCTGAAACGGGTCGTTGCCGGTTTGCTGGGAATCGTTGCCTGCCGCGTGGAGTTGCTGGCCAACGAGTGGGAGGAAGAGCGCCTGCGCCTTATTCAGGCGCTTTTCTTTGGATTGTTCGCGCTGTTTTCACTGTGCATGGGCATCCTGTTCGTGGCGATTCTGATCGTGCTGTTCTACTGGCACGAACATCCGCTGTTGGCGGTGGCGTTGCTGGCGCTGGTGTTCTTTGCTTTTGCCGCTTTTTTTCTGCACCTGTCGCGCGGCAAACTGCAACAGAAAACCATGCCGTTTTCCAATACCTTGTCCGAGTTGCAGAAAGACATCGACAGCCTGCGGGGCAACCATGAATAAACGCCTGTTTGCCGTGCGCCAGCGGCGCGGCGAGTTACTCGGAATCATCGCGGCCCAGCGCGTGGACTTGGCGGAGTCGGTCAAGCCGTTGCAAAATGCGCTGGCCGTGGCGGATAAAGGGCGGGAAGTGCTGGCTTATCTGCGCCACCATCCGCTATGGCTGGCGGGCATTTCAGGATTAGTCCTGTTGCGCTGGCGCAAGCTGTCCGGCTGGATCAAATGGGGCGGGTTGCTATGGCGGGGATATCTGATTTTCGCCGGGGCGAAGCACAAGCTGAACCAGGAGACCGCCCCTTAACCGGCAAGGCGCGTAGCCACCCCTGATGATGAAACGACTGGGGATAGCCTTTATGCGAAATCTCCGTTCGAGGCTGAAGTCGCTCCTGCCCTGTTATTTCAAACTATCCTCCCGGTGCGGGAGGGAGAAAGCGTGAAAGGCGATTCACGCTAACGGCTGTAGGTTTCGCTGTCGCGCCTAGCCAGAGTGTGTTTGACCTTCCTGCTGGAACTCCGCTGTTTTGACGCGCGCAGCGCGTTGAGTTTGCCCGAACTGCCGGGCAGAATGTTGAAGCGCTGACCGATGCGGAGGCGGTGGCTGTTCTTGTTCATTGCGATCAGGCTGCGCTGGCTGACGCGGAATTTTTTTGCGATACCTGAAATCGTGTCGCCCTTGCGTACCACATAGACAAAACCCGCCATTTCCTGCACCGCGCCCGCATGCATGTTGAAGGGTGAGAATTCTTCGGCGGCATCGTCTTCTCCAGACGGCACAAGCAAGGTTTGCCCGTTGCTTTGCACGGCGTAACGCGACAAGCCGTTCGCCGTGCGCAGTTGTTCCAGTGAAATATCGAAGCGTTTGGCGATCTCAATGAAGGTTTCCCCTTTTCTGCTTTCATAAGCGCGCCAGGAAACCAGGCGCTGGTCGCTTTTTTCCAGATTGGTGCGGAAGGTTTCAACTTTGTCCACCGGCAGCAACAATACTTCCGCCTGATCCTGCAGGATCACTGGCCGGTTGTGGCCGGGATTGAGGGCAAGGAATTCTTCCATTGAGACTTCGGCCAGTTCGGCCGCGATCTTTACATCCATCGGTTGCGGCGGGGTGACGGCGGCAAAATAGGGGCGATTCGGGATGCCTTGCAAGGCCAACCCGTATTGGGCCGGATTGTTGACAATACTTTTGATCGCCAGCAGTTTTGGCACATAGTTCTGCGTTTCGCGCGGCATTTTCAGATGCGCGTAATCGGTCGGTTTGCCGCGCCGGCGATTGCTTGCCTGCGCGCGCGCCACGGCATTCTCGCCCCAGTTATAGGCGGCCAATGCCAAATGCCAGTCACCAAACTGGTCGTGCAATTTTTGCAGATAATCCAGCGCGCCGTTGGTGGCGCCGATGATGTCGCGACGACCGTCATACCACCAGTTCTGTTCCATGCCGAAATGTTTTCCGGTTGAAGGAATGAACTGCCAGATGCCGGATGCACTGGCGACCGAGTTGGCGCCCGGATTGAAGGCGCTTTCGATGATCGGCAGCAGCGCGATCTCGGCCGGCATGCCGCGCCGTTCCACTTCTTCGGTGATGTAAAACAGGTAACGGCTGGCGCGTTCGCTCATGCGCAGCACGTAATCCGGGTGGCTGGCATACCATTTGGCGTGCCGTTTGATCAACGGACTATCCAGGTCGTTCATGCTGAAGCCGTTGCGGATGCGCTGCCACACATCCTCTTCCGGCAGCGCAGTCATTTCCGGATAGGCTTCGTCGTCAACTGCGGCTTCTGGCGCCGGGCTTTGCAGCACATATTCCGGGGCGACGATCATCGCCTCGCGAATCGGCGCCGGGGACTGGGTTTGAATTTCCGTTGTAGAGCGCGAGCTTTGCTCAATGTCTGCGCATGCGGGGGATATCCACACAATAAAAAACAGGGACGGCAACGCGATGCGTGCAATCCCTGTAGTTAATGCATGATTAAGAGATGTATTCAATGCCTGAAGCCCTGTTGGTATTTTAGAAAACGCCAACAGTTTACCGCACAATCCGCTGAAGTTTGGCCTTCATCGAAAACTGTCCCGGATTATTTGATCACTTCTTTCAGCTGTTCCAGAATGGCTGGATTTTGGCTACGGCATAACCTGAAGGTTAGCCTGCGCCGAAATCCATCCACTACTTAATCACTTCTTTCAGCTGTTCCAGAATGGCTGGATTTTGGCTACGGCATAACCTGAAGGTTAGCCTGCGCCGAAATCCATCCACTACTTAATCACTTCTTTCAGCTGTTCCAGAATGGCTGGATTTTCCAAAGTGGAGACATCTTGGGTGATTTCCTCGCCCTTGGAAATTGCGCGCAACAGACGGCGCATGATCTTGCCAGAGCGTGTCTTGGGCAGGTTCTCGCCAAAGCGAATTTCTTCCGGTTTGGCGATCGGGCCAATCTCCTTACTTACCCAGTTGCGCAGTTCTTCCGCCAATTTCTTCGCTGCTGCGGCGTCAGCCGGGCGCGCGCCCTTGAGTACAACGAACGCAACGACTGCTTCGCCTTTGAGTTCATGTGGCTTGCCGACGACAGCGGCCTCGGCTACCAGCGGGTTGGCCACCAATGCGGACTCGATCTCCATGGTGCCGAGACGGTGACCGGAAACGTTCAGCACATCGTCGATACGCCCCATGATCCAGAAATAACCGTCCTCGTCGCGGTGAGCAGAGTCGCCGGCGAGATAGGCGCCTTTCATTTCTTCCGGGAAATAGCCTTTTTTGTAACGTTCGGGATCACCCCAGATGGTGCGAATCTGCGAGGGGAAAGGTTTTTTGATGACCAGAAAGCCGCCGTGTTTGTCGTGCACTTCGTCGCCCGCTTCATTGACGATGGTGGCCATGATGCCGGGCAGGGGCAGGGTGCAGGTACCCGGCTTAATCGGCATCGCGCCGGGCAACGGGGCAATCATGTGGCAACCGGTCTCGGTTTGCCACCAGGTATCCACAATCGGGCAGCGCGACTTGCCAACCACGGTGTAATACCAGATCCATGCTTCCGGGTTGATTGGTTCGCCCACCGTACCCAATATGCGCAGGCTGGATAGGTCGTAATTTGTTGGCAGATCGCCGCCCAGTTTGATCAGTGAACGGATCGCAGTCGGCGCTGTGTAAAAGGTAGTGACCTTATGATCCTGGATCATTTTCCAGAAACGGCCGGCATTGGGATAGGTCGGCACTCCTTCAAAGATGACCTGGGTTGCGCCCATCGCCAGCGGACCGTAAGTGACGTAACTGTGGCCGGTGATCCAACCTACATCTGCGGTGCACCAAAACACATCGTCTGGTTTATAGTCAAACACCCATTCCATGGAAACCATCGTCCCCAGCAGGTAGCCACCGCTGGAATGTTGCACCCCTTTTGGCTTTCCGGTGGAACCGGAAGTGTAAAGGATGAACAAGGGATGTTCCGCGCCCACCCATTCTGGTTCACAGGTCGAAGACTGGTTATTGAAGAGGTCGTGCCACCAGACGTCGCGGTCGTCATCCCAAACGATGTCGCCACCGGTGCGGCGATAAACGACGACGGTATGGACAGCCTCGCATCCGCCCAAGGTCAGCGCTTCATCCACCGCCGGTTTCAGCGCCATTGCTTTGCCGCCACGGAATTGACCATCGGCGGTAATGACCGCGACTGCCTGCGCATCGGTGATGCGCTCGTGCAGGCTTTTCGAGGAGAATCCACCAAAGACGACTGAATGGATCGCGCCAATGCGCGCACAGGCCTGCATGGCGACCACTGCCTCAACGCTCATTGGCATGTAAATAACGACGCGGTCGCCTTTTTTGATGCCGCGCGACTTGAGCCCATTGGCAAACTGACAGACCCGGCCATGCAATTCACGATAGCTGACGTGGGTAACTTTGCCATCATCCGCTTCAAAAATGATGGCGATCTTGTCAGGCTGCGTTTCCAGGTGTTTGTCGAGGCAGTTGTAGGAGACATTCAGCTCGCCGTCTTCAAACCATTTGTAGAACGGGGCATTGCTTTCATCCAGCGTTTTGCTGAACGGTTTTTTCCACAGGATGTAGTCGCGCGCCAACTTCGCCCAGAACCCGGCATAGTCCTTTTCCGCCTCGGCGCACAGAGCAGTGTAGGCTGCCATCCCCGATACATTGGCCTGTTTGACGAAGGCATCGGAGGGCGGGAAAACACGAGTTTCATTCAGTATGGATTGAATATTGGACATCACTTTCTCCCTGGGTGTGTTGTTGATGATTTCAAATTCCCGCGATTTTCTTGAGGTCGAAACCCCATTGTGTCGGGTCCTCGGCGCTGACAATCGTTTCCTGCGAGCGGCTCAAGTCTAGCATTTCGGGCATGATCGGCGCATTCGATTTGGTCGAAAAGAAGACCTTGACCACAGGTGTGAGCAAACTTTTGCTGCGCTGCTCCAAAACTATAGCCAGCCTTCCTGACTTCAGTCTTACGAGAGAACCGGAAGGATAAATGCCAATGGTCTTGACGAATGCCTGGAAGACTTTTTCGTCGAAATGACCCTCGCGCCATTCCGCCATCTTGCGGATGGTCTCGGCGGGTTCCCAACCTGCCTTGTAGCAGCGGTTTGAGGTGAGCGCGTCATACACATCGCACAACGCCCCCATCCGCGCAAACAGGGTCAGATTGTCTCCGGAGAGGCGCTCAGGGTAACCCTTGCCATCCACCCGCTCATGGTGATGCAAACAGACGTCAAGTGCGATTGCGTTCGCGCCTTCGGCCACGTTTAACACCTCCCATCCCTTGCGCGGATGGCCCTTCACAACCTCAAATTCTTCATCAGTCAGTTTGCCGGGTTTGTTCAGCACCTCATTCGGAATCAATGCCTTGCCGACATCATGCATCAGACCGGCAATGCCGGCATCCTTGAGGTCACAGCCACTCATCCCCAACGTTTTACCCAGGGCGATCATCAGGCCGCACACGGCGACCGAATGCAGATAGGTGTAGTCGTCCACATTCTTGAGGCGGGCGAGGTTGAGAAAAGCTTCCGGGTTGCGCGCGATCGACAGACTGATCTCATCCACCAGCGGTTCAGCCTCGCTGACCTTGATCGCATTGCCCATACGTACTTCATGGAACATCGAGGTGATGGCCGTTTTGCCTTCAGCGAGCAGGGCGCGGGCGCGATCCAGTTCTTCATGCAGGGGGATTTTGGCGATTGCGGATGCGCTGATCCGTGCCAGTTCGTTTTCAACATCCTTGGCGACATCGTCCTCAAAGATGGCATGACTTCCAGCTTCGACATCACAACCCAGTCCGGTATCGATCCACACTTCGCTGATCGAGCTATTTTGCAAAGTGGCCAAATCTTTGTCTGATTCCAGGAGAAAGGACTTTTTCCAGAAAGGGTGGTCCATCCAGCTGCCGCACAGCTCCTGAATGTACATGCCGATACGGACATCGCTTACCGGAATTTTTTTATGCATGTGAACTTGGGTCGGGTTGCGTGTGAATTCGTTCCAAATTCTACCCCAAACCCGGATCGCCGCAGTGGATGATGTCGCCCGTGATCGTCGAACTCCGACTAATGCTCTTGGTGCCTGTCGTTGTCCCCGGTCCAGAGCTGGTGCGCGTCGAGCTGTAGCCGGTAGCGCGCCTCGTTGGCGTCCAGTCGCGCCGTGTTCTCGGCCAGTGCGGCCTCCAGAGATTGGCGGCGGGCAATCAGCGTGGCGTCCAGGCTGCTCTCGCCGAGGCTGTAGGCGCGGGCGACCAGTTCCGCGTTCTGATGCAGGGCTGAGGACGCATCGCGGGCCTGTTGCCAGATTTGAAAGGTGCTGACCGCGCGCGTGTAGGCGCTGAAAATATCGCCTTCAAGTCGGATGCGCAGAGCCTGTTCCCGGTCTGCGGCGATCACGGCGGTGTGTGAGGCGCTGTCGGCACTGGCCGAACGGGCGCTGTATCCCAGGGGGATCGAAAAGTAGATGCCCCTATCTTTTGCCTGTTGTTCAGTTGCGATGCATAACGCAGGCCGAGAGTGGGGTCGGGCAGGCGGTCGGCGCTGGCGCGTGCGGCCAGCCGATTCTGGAAGACGGCTTCCGACTTGGCCAGACCGAGTTCGTGGTTGTGTTCAAGCACGGCACCGCGCCAAAACGACAGCGGTTGTTCGATTGACTGCGGTTCGACCGGCGTGATCGCGGCGGGAAGCTTGATGGCTTTGAATTGGCGCTGCAATTGATCGGCGGCCAGTTCGGTACGCAATTGTGCCTGCCGCAGGGAGACGCCGGACATCGCGGCGGCGGCATTGATCTGGTTCAGTTCCATGCGCGGTGCATCTCCCGCCCGGATGCGTTTTTCGGTGATGGTCGCCTGCTGCCGGAGAATTTCCACCTGCTGCTGCCATTGTGCCGCCTGTGCCTGTTCACGCTGCCAGTCGAACCAGAGTTGCAGCAACAGGCGCGAGGTTTCGTGGCGCGCATCGCCCAATTTGTTCCGTCCGCGCTCGACACCGGCTTCGCCGATCTCGCTGTCGATCCACATCTTGTTGGGCAGCCGGAACGGGCGTTCAATCGCGACTTCCCAGTCGCGATAATCCACATCGTCGCCGTTTTCCAGCAGCCGGTCGCGGTACAGTGCGCCGTGCACGGTGAATTCGTAGTCGCCGCTCTCGCGTTTGCGTTGTTCGCTGTGTTCGATCTGCAATTGCGATCGGGCGTTGAGTACGCTGACATGTTCGTCCAAGGCGCGATCCACCTGGATGTGCGGCGGCAGATCGGCTGTGGCATGGGCCAGCAGGGCGGGCAGGTACAACAGGATGACGGAAAGCAGGGTACGCATTACGCTCATGCCAGTCTCCCGAATTCAAGCACCGGTACCAGCCAGTAGGCGATCTCGTGATTCGGCTCGGCCAGTTTCAGATGGGCGATGAGTTGATGCGCGTCGTCCAGATTCATCACGCTGTCGATCTGTACCCGCTGCGAACGGCCGCGCACCTGTTCCAGCATACTGGGCAGTTTCTCCCTCTGGCTGCCGCCTTCGATGTGATTGACCGAGAACCCGCGTACCCAGTCTGGGTGGGACAGCAATTCGTCAACCAGACGCTCTTCCAGAGACTTGTGACAAACCAGGGTCAGGCAGCAATTCATTTCCTTCATACGGACACCTTTGTTTTTTCCAGGCCGAAGCGACGGTACAGGATCGGCAGCATAATCAGCGTAAGCAAAGTCGAACTGATCAGTCCGCCGGTGACCACGATGGCCAGCGGTTTCTGGATCTCGGAACCAGGGCCGGTGGCGAACAACACCGGCAACAGGCCGAACGCGGTGATGCTGGCGGTCATCAGCACCGGACGCAGACGGCGTTTGGCCCCCTCGAACACCACCTGTGCCAGTTCCAGCCCTTCATCGTGCAACTGGTTGAAATAGGAGACCATCACCACGCCGTTCAAGACTGCTATGCCGAGCAGGGCGATGAAGCCGACCGAGGCCGGGACGGACAGATATTCGCCGCTGATCCACAGCGCGAACACACCGCCGATCAGCGCGAACGGAATGTTGGTCAGCACTAGTGCTGCTTGCCGCACCGAGCCGAAGGTGGCGAACAGCAGCATGAAGATCAAGCCCAGCGCGACCGGGATGACGACTGCGAGTCGCGCTGCCGCACGCTGCTGGTTCTCAAACTGTCCGCCCCAGGTCAGGCGATAGCCGCTCGGCAGATCGACCTGCGCCGCAACCGCCGCCTTGGCTTCTTCCACGAACCCGACCAGGTCGCGTCCATGCACATTGCTCTGGATGACCACCATGCGCTGTCCATCCTGACGGTCCACCTTGACCGGCCCGTCCGCGCGTTCCAGGCGCGCGACTACGGATAGCGGCACCGACTGGCCGTTAGGTAGCGGCAGCGTGAGCGCGGCGAACAGCGCGGGCGACTGTCGGATGCCGGCTTCGCCGCGCATGATTAACGGGGTGCGGCGGCCGTCTTCGATCACGGTGCCGAGTTGCCGACCCTCGATCTGGCTGCGCAGGGCGTGGCTGATGTCGTCCACGCTGAATCCCATGCGGCCAGCGGCCAACCGATCGATGATGACGCGGTAATACTGCACGCCGCTGTTCTGCACGGTGAAGACATCCTCGCTGCCGCTGACACCTTTCAATACTTTGACGATCTTCGTGGCACGGTCGTTGAGCATGTTCAGGTCTGTGCCGAATAGTTTGATGGCGACATCGCCGCGTGCGCCGGTCAGCATTTCGGACACGCGCATGGCGATGGGCTGGGTGAATCCGTATTCGACACCCGGGAAATCATCCATCACCTCGCGGATATGATCGATGATCGCGGCCTTGTCGCTGTCGCGCCATTCCTTCTGCGGCTTCAGTACGAGGAAGTTGTCGGTCTCGTTCAGTCCCATCGGATCCAGCCCCAGCTCGTCCGCGCCGGCACGCGAAACGATGCCCTTGACCTCCGGCACCTGGGCAATGATGGCGGCCTGGATGCGTTTATCCATCTCGGCCGTCTGGTCGAGGTTGACAGAGGGCAGTTTCGAGACCTGCATGATGATGTCGCCTTCATCCATCTCCGGCATGAAGGTCTTGCCCAGCAGCATGTACACGCCGCCGCTCACCAGCAGCAGCGCCAGCGCGCCGGCGATCACCGTGCGTTCCTTGTCCAGCGCGCGTTGCAGCAAGGGCACATAGATGCCCATCGCCTTGCGTACCAGCCACGGTTCGCCGTGGTCGGCCTGCTTCAGCAGGAACGATGCCAGCATCGGAACAAATGTCAGCGATAACAACAGGGAGCCGAAAAGCGCGAACACAATAGTGAGCGCGACCGGGATGAACAGCTTTCCTTCCAGCCCCTGCAAGGTCATCAGCGGCAGGAACACGATGATGATGATGACGACACCGGCGGCGACCGGTGTGATGACCTCTTTCACGGCGCGGTAAATCACGTGCAGATGAGGAATGTGCTCACGTTTGTGGGCGAGATGGTTGATGATGTTTTCCACCACCACCACAGCCGCATCGACCAGCATACCGATGGCGATGGCGAGGCCGCCCAGCGACATCAGGTTGGCAGACATGCCGAATTTCCGCATCAGGATGAAGGTGAACAGCACCGACAAGGGCAGGGTGAGCGCCACTACCAGTGCGGCACGCAGGTTGCCCAGGAACAGCACCAGCAGAATGACGACCAGCACGATGGCCTCGGCGAGCGCCTTGGAAACCGTGCCCACCGCTCGTTCCACCAAGCTGCCACGGTCATAGAACACGCGTGTGGTCACGCCTTTGGGCAGGCTGGGGGCGATCTCGTCTAGTTTGGCGCGCACCCCGTTCACCACCTTCTGTGCGTTCGCGCCGCGCAAACCCAGTACCAGACCCTGCACGGCCTCACCCTTGCCATCCTGGGTCACGATGCCGTAGCGGGTCAGGCTGCCTATACGCACTTCGGCCACATCACTCACGCGGATAGGGCTGCCCTGCTTGCTGCTGATGACGATGTCGCGCACGTCCTGCAACTGGCGGATGCTACCCTCGGCACGCACCAGCAGTGATTCGTCACCCTCGCTGATGCGGCCCGCACCATCGTTGCGGTTGTTGGATTCGATCGCCTGCTGCAGATCGGCAAAGGAGAGGCCGCGTGCGGCCAGTGCATTGTGGTTGGGGACGACCTCGAAACTGCGTGCCATTCCCCCGAGTGTGTTGACATCCGCCACGCCGGGCAGCGTCCGCAAAGCGGGGCGGATGGTCCAATCCAAAAGGGTGCGGCGTTCTTCGAGCGACACTCCGTCGCCTTCCACCGTGAACATGAACATCTCACCAAGCGGAGTGGTGATCGGTGCCATCCCGCCCGACACATCGGGCGGCAGGTCGCGCAGCGCGTTGCCCAGACGCTCGGCAACTTGCTGGCGCGCCCAGTAGATATCTGTTTCATCGCTGAAATCGATGGTGATGTCGGCAATGGCGTATTTTGAGATGGAACGCAGCACGCGCTGGTTCGGGATGCCGAGCATCTCCAGTTCGATCGGCGAGACGATACGCGCTTCGACTTCCTCCGGTGTCATGCCGGGGGCTTTCATGATGATTTTGACCTGCGTTGTGGAAACGTCCGGGAATGCATCGATTGGCAATTCTTGGAAGGCCGATATGCCCGCACCCACAAGCAGCACAGTGAGCGCAGCCGCCAGCATGCGCTGGGTCAGCGCGAATTCAACCAGCCTGGATAGCATCATTCGCCCCCGCCGATACCCATTGCGCCCGACTTCAATGCGGAAACGCCCTGTACGGCGATCTGCTCATCGCCTTTGAATGCGCCGCTGACCACGCTGCTTTGCGTGCCTTCAAACAACACGTTCACTTTTTCGCTACGGAATCCGGATGGTGATCTGACGAACACCACGGCCTGGTTGCCGAGGCGCGACAACGCGCTGTTGGGGATGTTCCATTGCTCGATACCGCCGGCGGCGGCGATGTTTGCCTCGACAAATTGGCCGGGCCGCAGGCTGCCCGCGCCCTTGTCTATGAGTGCGCGAACCAGAATGGTCTGGTTGCCGCCACTCAAACTGCGCCCGATGGCAGTCAATTTCCCGGTTGCGCCAAATGCCGGCACGGACACCGTCGCCCCGACTTTAAGGTTGCCCGCACTTGGCAGGGGAAGTTGTATCTCGAGCGCCAATGGGTTCAGTTGCGCCACCATAAACAAAGGCGTTGCGGCATCCAGGCGCTGACCGGAGCCGGCAGTTTTTTCGAGGACGACGCCGCTGATCGGGGAGGTGATGGAAAGCAGGCTGCTCAGATCGCTTCCGGACAAGAGTTGCCCGATCTCGCCCTGAGTCATGCCGTATAACTTTAGTGTCTGTCTGCGTTCGGTCAAAATCGCATCGGCTTCATTGCGCTGGCTGCGCGTTGCAAGCAGCCGGCTCTCGGGAATGATGCCGTCTTTCCATAATTCCTGATCGCGGATGAAATTCTCGCGCGCCAATTGGGATTGCATGTAGGCCTGCAGCAGACTGCGTTGTGCCTCCACAAATGCGGGACTCTGTAGTTTTGCCAGTACCTGTCCTTTTTTCACCGAATCACCCACGCCAACCAGGGTTTGTTCGACCATGGCCGCCAGCGGCGTGCTGATCGTGTATAGCCGATTGCCGGGGATCGCGACTTGTGCCGGAACACCCGAAAGTTCGCCGTTCTTCTTTGGTGGGAGCGGGGCGAGTTGAATGCCAAGCTTGCTCACCTGAATATCACTTAAGACAAGTTCCTGCGCATGAACAGGAAAAAGCAGTTGCGCAAATGCCAGAGCGGCCCAGCAAAAAATTCTCATCGTTTTGTATATCCTGATTGTGTGTCGGGTTGCGTTAAACCCAATAGAACTGTGTGCCTACTCGCCGCAGCGTGCATGAATCATTCTAGGGCGCCTCTATCTATTTCCGGAAATCATTTGCAGGTAGCCTGCTATTTCCAGACCCGTGGGCGCGACGTAGGCCACGAAATTTCGGATAAGTTCCTTCACGCCGTGGGCTTGGCAACAAATTGTATGCGGGAAAATTTCTTGACAAATTTTGATGCTCCCCTAAAATGCGCGCCTCTTCCGGGTCGTTAGCTCAGCTGGTAGAGCAGCGGACTCTTAATCCGTTTGTCGCAGGTTCGATCCCCGCACGACCCACCAAAAATACAATGACTTAGGCGTAATGGCCTAGGTCATTTTTAATTTTTGCCTACAAACGTGCCGTTATCGTGCCGTTAATTGGGTGTCTCATCTCTTGATAAATGGAAACGTCAGAATTGCTGCCATTGCGCTGTCTGGGCGGGAGCGTGTGCAGAATTCTGTGGATTTGCGCTGACGCCTTCGCATTTCAATGTTGAAGTTCTTTTGGCTCTGACCTTCCGGCAGCTTTGGGGAGATGTGACGGTCAGAACCTCGGCCTTATGGAAAGCTTTGCATAAGGCCGATTATGCAAAGTCGTTGATTATGTAAAGTAGCATATCGGAACACGCGCCAAGAGCTGCTTTACAGCGCACGGCGCGAATTTCGAGCTTTGCATAATCAAAGCGACTTGAGGAAGTTGATCAGCGA
>Ga0210017_1001711_pt1 | contig 19072 bp, 21 predicted proteins | sample CryGeyCG2014_020_FD_183966 | JGI IMG/M metagenome (GOLD analysis project Ga0210017, IMG submission 183966) | Groundwater microbial communities from aquifer - Crystal Geyser CG08_land_8/20/14_0.20 (SPAdes) (version 2) | ecosystem: Environmental > Aquatic > Deep subsurface > Groundwater | place... | reverse complement strand
AATTGGAGAGAATGCCGCCCAAGAAGGGTTATAAATATGACATTATTTGTTGACACAAATGTATTTTTACGCTTTTTTCTTAATGATAATAAGACTCATTCACCTGCAGTAAAGAAACTATTTCAAGAAGCGAGTAAAGGAAAAATATCCTTAGTGACTAATAGTTTAATTATAGCGGAAATCATTTTTACTCTTGATTCCTTCTATAAACTATCCAAACAAGATATCATAGAAAAAATACATGCAATCATGTTTTTTGAGGGCCTCGAAATTTTAGAAAAGAATATTCTTCTTAGAGCGATTATGTTTTATCAAGAAAAGAATATCGATTTTATTGATGCTTATGCGGCCGCTTTTGCTTTAGAAAATAAAATTGGAGTTTATTCATTTGACCGCGATTTTGATAAAATAAAGGAAGTGAAAAGAATTAATCCTGCAATTTAATTAACTATGACCTTTCAAGAAAAACTGGATAAGATTGTCAAAAAGAATAAATCGCTTGTTTGTGTTGGATTAGATAGTGATGTAGCCCGCCTCCGTCAAGACTTCGGCGAGGCAAAGCAATTTTTGTTCAATAAGACAATAATTGAAGCCACCCATGACCTGGTTTGCTCTTACAAGTTGAACACTGCCCTCTATGAGTCTATAGGACATGAAGGAATAAAAGCATTAAAAGACACTTGTGATTATTTAATAAAGAAATATCCGGAAATTCCCATTATCATCGATGCCAAGCGAGCTGATATTGGCAATACAAATAATGGTTATGTTCAATTTGTTTTTACATATCTTGGAGCCGACGCTGTGACAGTTCATCCCTACTTAGGAGAAGAGGCTATAAGACCATTTTTACAATGTAAAGACAAGGGGATTATTATTCTTTGCCGGACTTCAAATCCCGGAGCTGGCGAATTCCAAGATCTCTATCTTAGCGACGGCCGTCTACAAGATAGAAAACTACTTTATCAAATCATTGCAGAGAACGTTGTTAATAAATGGAACGCTAACAAAAACTGTCTGTTGGTGGTTGGGGCTACATATCCTGATGAACTACGAGAGGTAAGAAAAATAGTTGGAGATATGACGATTCTTGTTCCAGGGATTGGAGCTCAGGGAGGCGATTTAGAAGCAACTCTCAAGGCAGGTTTGAATTCCAAAAAGCAAGGACTAATGATAAATTCTTCTCGCGGAATTATTTTTGCCAAAAATCCAAGAGAGGAAGCAATGAAGTTAAGGAATGAAATAAATAAATTGATATAATTATTTATTAATTTATTACGAGTTTAGAGGGTTTAGCGAGTTAAATAAGAATTAAACTCGCTAAATAATTAACTCGTTAAATAAAAAATAATAAATAATTATATTTATGATCTTCGACAAAGTAATTATTCAATCCGGCAAAGAAGGAAGTAAGATTAACGTTACCCCTCTTCTTCTTGATCCTGATAGTTTCTTCGGCGATCACCAGGTTGATCATCTCGTTAAGTTTAAAGACTTATATACAAAAATAATCGGCAAATATCATGGCCAGTTTGGTCAATGGAATTTAAAAAATTTAGAAAAAAATCAAATCTTTATTTTGGAAAACTATTATCAAGACGCTAAATATTTGATGGATAAGATTAATGAGATTGCCCAAAAAATTGTTTATAACACCAGTTTTTATCATGACGAATCTGTTGCCAAGGAATATTATCTACTTGCTAAAGAAGGCTATGAATTACTTCGAAAACACGAAAAACAGTTTAAGATCGAGGATAAAAATTTGCCGGCGATTAGTTTGGAAAGGGCAGGATTGGTGACGACTCGGTTGGCTTTAGGAAAAAGTAAAAATGCAATACTTAAAAATGAAATCCGCGTCGTAACCAAAAGGACGCATTTAAAAAGAGAGTCAACGACTAATTTATCGGTGACAGTTTTATGGAGAAACAAAAATCAATTAAAACAAATAAATAATCAGCCGATTTTAATTAGTGATTTCGTCAATCCGGCCAGCGGTGCGTCAAGTGCGGCGTTTATTCTCGCCGCTCAAAAAGAGGGAATTAAACCGTCAAAAATATTTCACCGTTCAGTAAGTCTCACTCAAGCAGGTGTTTTATTGATGAAGAAAGCTTTAACAGAAATGAGGATAGAATCGGTCTTCTACAGCGTAGGCGTTGCTTCGGAACTTAGTCCAAACTATTATTTAATCGGCAATCGCGCTGTTGGCGACGCCGGACACATATTAAGACATTTCCTACCGAAGGAATAATTATTTTAAATGATTTTTGTTCCAAGTTCTGAAGCTTTTTGTTTGAAGAAAGATTTTAATTCATCTAAAGTTAAAGGCTTGATCATTTTTGGAAGAAATTTAATTTTCTCCGCATTCAAAAAATCCTCACCCAAAGAAATCAAATCAAGATCGAGCTTGAATTTAATCTTAGCGGCTTTAATTATATCCCAGATAGAATATTTTTCTTTTAAGATGAAATAAAGATCAACATAATCCTTAGGTTCTTCGGTTAAATTTAATAGCAGTAATTTGTTAGCTCCAATATCTCTTGGACTATCAATATCAACACTTTGGTAAATTAATCCTTTATCGATTCTCGGATAAGGAAAATTAAGAAAATCAACTTTAAGAGTTTCTTTATCTTTTTCCAGTTCAAACCACATCACCATCTCTTTTTTTGTCATTTTTACAGTAGTTCCTAACTGCCTGGATAAAGAATTTATAAACTTAATGATGATATTTTTATCAAATTCTTTTTCAGAAAAAAAATCAAGATCAACGGAATAACGATGGTTAAAATAAAAGACACTTAAAGCAGTTCCACCACCAAAATAAAACGTTTCTCTTAAATATTTTTCTTGAGAAATTTTATCAAAAATTAATTTTTGAAAAGGAGTAAAATCTATTTTCCCCATATAATAAATTTAAGAAAATTTTTCCTTCCCGGATCAAGTTTCAGTTTATTCCAGTATTTTTTTACATCATTAATTGGGATTTTTTGCTTGTCTTTCAGATAAACTCCAAAATTTATCATCCGTTCCAATATTTTGATTCTTCCTTCCTCGGTTTTTTCCAGTTCCTTTTTATCATAGTCCCAAAGATTATTCATATGAATATATTTTATCACAGATGTTATACTATTATTCTTATGTTTATTCCTTCAAAAAAAATTCTTGACAACTACGCTAAAGTGTTAATAGACTTCGCACTGGGAAAAGGGCAGGGAATTAAAGAAAAACAAGTAATCTATCTTCAATATGACACGGAAGCTTTACCATTAGCTCTGGCTGTTTATAAGAGAATTTTAGAAAAAGGCGCTTATCCGATGGTTAAAGGAATTGAGGAAAGTTTCCAAAAAGTGATGTTTGAAAATGCCCGGGATCATCAACTGAAATTTTTTCCCAAAAAATATACCCGCAGTTTAGTTGATACAATTGATCACCGGATTTATTTAATTGCTCCGATCAATCCGTTTCTTTTAAAAAATATTGACCCGAAAAAAATTATTACCGCCAACTCTGAAAAACAGATGCTTCGAAAATGGCTTTTTGAAAAAGAGGATCAAGGAAAATTAACTTGGACGCTTTGTCTTTATGGGACTGAGGGAATGGCCAAAGAATCCGGGCTAACTTTAAAAGAATTTTGGCATGAAATTATCAATGCCTGTTACTTAGGATCGGAAGACCCGATTGCTACATGGAAATCAACATTCAAACAAATCAATGGTTTAAAGAAAAAACTAAACGAACTGCCGGTAGAAAAATATCATGTGATTTCGGAAAAAACTGATTTATATATTTCAATGGGAGAAAAAAGAAAATGGCAGGGTGGGGGAGGAGCCAATATTCCCTCGTTTGAGATCTTTACTTCACCCGACTGGCGCGGAGTCAACGGAAAAATATTTTTTAATTTTCCTCTTTATCGCTACGGAAATATTATAAAAAATATTCAGTTGGAATTTAAAGACGGGATAGTTATCAAAGCAACCGCTGATCAAAACGAAGATCTATTAAAAGAAATGATTGGCCAAAAAAATGCTGACAAAATTGGTGAATTTTCTTTAACAGATAAAAGATTCTCCAAGATTTCCCGTTTTATGGCCAACACTTTATATGATGAAAATTTTGGCGGCCAGTTCGGCAATTCTCATTTGGCAGTGGGAACGTCGTATCATGATTGTTATAACGGTGATATTAAAAGTATGACCGAAAGAGATTGGGAGCGTTTAGGATTCAATGAGTCAGTAGAGCACTGCGATATTATCAATACCAATGATAAGACTATCGAAGCAATCTTAAAAGATAGGTCTAAAAAAATTATTTACAAAAACGGGCAATTTGTGTTATAACAGACTTATGCGCTTACTGAGCATCTTAAAGGAAAATAATATTATAAAAGTTTCACCCGAGGATCATCTTTCCCACGTTTTAAGTAAACTATCAACTTCACACGACGCAGCCTTTGTCTTTGACGATGATAAATATTTAGGAGTGATAAATCCCTATTTTACGATGATTAAATCTTCCCTCCCCGGGAATACTAAAGTTGCCCATTGTTTGACTCATACTGCAAAAGTTTATCTTAACTATCCTTTAGCTAAAGTTTGCGAACTTTTTATTCAGTCTAAAATCCATTACTTACCAATTCTTAGCCCTGCACCACTTGGGGTACAGGGTAAATACGAAGAAAAATTTTTGGGAATAATCTCAGCTCGTCGAATACTATCTTATTTTAAAGATAAATCAATTTTCAAAGTTAAAGTGGAAGAGATTATTAGAAAAAGATGGCAGGGTTTAATCACGGTTTATGAGGATGATACGATCAGTCAGGCGATTCATCTTTTTAGAACTAAAAAAATCTCCAAATTAATTGTCATCAATCAGACTAAAAAACTAAAAGGAGTTTTGAGTTATTATGATTTAATTCAATTAATGATTAGCCCAAAATATTCTAATCACAGAGGTGAAAGGAGTGATGACAAAATAAGCTTTTATAACTATCGTGTAAAAAATTTTGCCAAGAGTTATGTTTTAACTTTATCAAAAAATGAACTATTGATTGAAGTAATTAATCTAATTATCAATAAAAAAATTGGCAGCGTCATTATTGTTGACAAGGAAAGGCGTCCTTTAGGCATTATTACCACCAAAGACATCTTGCGTTTTTATATTAATAATGAAAAATTCGCGTTTATAAAATCTCTAAATCCGTTTAAGAAAATATTTAAGAAATAAGCAAGAACTCATGAAAAAAATATTAATTGGACTAACAATTATTTTGTTGGCATTTTTTTTCCGGTTTAACAATCTTAATTGGGACGCCAATTTTCATCTTCATCCCGATGAAAGATTCCTGACAATGGTAGGCAATGCCATGAAATTACCGACGACAGTTAATCAATATTTTAATCAAAAAACTTCATTGATGAATCCAGCCAACGTCGGCTATAACTTTTTTGTTTATGGGCGATTTCCTTTGATTTTGACGAAATATTTAGCGGTTATTTACAAATTGGATAATTATAACGACTTCACCATTTTAGGTCGCCAGCTCTCAGCATTTTTTGATATATTAATTATTTTTTTCATTATAAAAACTGTTGAGCTGTTAGAGAAAAAATCAAAAATATCACCATCAACTAAATATTGGGCAGGTTTTTTTTATACAATTGCCGTTCTTCCAATCCAGCTTTCTCACTTTTTTGCCGTTGACACTTTCTTAAATTTTTTTATGTTTGGATCGTTTTACTTCGCCCTGAAGTCAAGCGAAGCGCGTACTTCAGGGTTTTCAATGACTCTTTTGTCCGCCGTTTTTTTTGGATTAGCATTGGCCTGTAAGGTAACAGCAATTTTTATTTTGCCACTCAACTTGTTTTTTTTGATAAAGACTGTCTTTGAAAAAAAACTGTCTTTAGTAAAGACAGTCTTTATCGTATTTTTATATTTTGTCTTGGCTTACTTTACTCTTCGTTTAGCCGATCCATATTTATTTCAGACGAATAATTTTTTTAATCCAACTTTAAATACACAGTTTGTGGGAAATATTAAACAATTAAAATCTTTTGAAGGTAAAGATATCTGGTATCCGCCGGCAGTCCAATGGCTAAAAAAACCAGCAATTATATTTTCGCTGATTAATCTTATGGTTTTTGGAGTGGGAATTTTTTATTTTATTTTTATTGTGATTGGAATATTTAAAACTTTAATTTCTAAAAAATATGAATTATCAATAATATTAACTTGGATAACTTTATTTTTTCTTTACCAATCAACCCAATTCGTCAAGGCGATGAGGTATTTTATTTTTGTCTATCCTTTTTTAGCAATTTTCGCCGGAATAGGAATAAGTAAATTATTTGAGACAAAAAATTATCTGTTTCATGTTCTATGTTTTATTGTTTTATTATTTTGGCCTTTAATGTTTTCCTCAATTTACTTTAATAAAAATACCCGAGTTGAAGCATCCGAATGGATTTATAAAAATTTACCCAACGGCTCTTATATCCTGAGCGAATATTGGGACGATGCTTTGCCAATGCCGGTTGTCAATACTTACGGCAAGACATTTTCAGGCCTTCAGCTTAAGGTTTTTGACCCAGATACTCCGGGAAAATGGCAGCTTATTAATCAAGAATTAGCCAAAGCCGATTATTATATTTTGTCTTCAAATCGCGGATGGGGGAGTATAACAACAGTTCCGAAAAAATATCCTCTGATGTCTAAATTTTATAATGAATTATTAGCTAATAAAAATCCGAATTATAAAAAAATCAAGGAATTTACTTCGTATCCATCTTTAAAATATTTAAGTATCCCATTAGAACTTTCTGACCAGTGGTCTGATGAAAATTTTACTGTTTTCGATCATCCAAAAGTTATAATATATAAAAATAGCAATAAAATAATTAAGTCGTTTTAAATTTTATTTACTATTAAACAAATATTAACGGAAGACTTATTAAGATCTTTAATTTTATCCTTCAAAGAGGGAAATCTAAATATATAAGGTAAAATCGTATTTTTATTGTTGTTAAAATTAAAACGATCAAATTTTTCCAGGCCCAATTTTTCGACTAAATTTTTTCCTATGCCATATAGTAAAAAATGGGAGAATGGAATAGAATGATGAATGACTTTTTTTAATTTTACGACCTTCAAGTTAGATGCTGAAATGAGTTTTTTTATTTCGTTTACAGAATACAGCCTTTCATGACCGGCCCATATGCCCGCAAGCCACCATATATTTTTGTTTATATGTTTTTTAAAAAAACGCATCAACATGAAATTAAATGGATCCCAAAAAAAAGGAAAATTATAATTTGGAACTGTGATCGCAATAGTTCCATTCTTTTTTAATACTCTGTCTAATTCTTTAAGACCTCTTTTATCATCTTTTAAATGTTCAAGTAATTCTGAGCAAATAACAAAATCAAAATAACAATCCCCATATGATAAGTTATAAATATTGGCTTTTTTAATCTGTATTCTTTTATCTATACACGACTTTTGAGCCTTTTCCAAATATTTTTCATTGATATCAATGCCATGAATTTCCATTGGAAATTTATACAGACTTAAAGCGTTAAGATAAAATCCTCTGCCACAACCAACGTCGAGAATTCTTTTAGGCCTTCCTTGTTCTATTTGCTTAAAAATAAACCTTGCTCTTTTTGCAAAGGCAGGATCAATTTCATTTTGTAAAATATGCTCTAATTTTTTTAGCATTATTATTAATATTTAAAATTGATAAAACCTTATTTTTGTTTTTTAGTAAAGAAGCTTTTTTTCTAATAGAAATTATTATTTTATCTGCCAAGTCTTCGACATTATTTTTTTTGAAAATTAAGCCAAAACCTGTCTCCTTTACCAGAAATCTTGCTCCTGGAATATTGGAAACTATTGACGGTTTACCGTGAAGCATGGCTTCAGCTTGAACCAAGTTAAAACAATCAGATCGTGAAGGAATGACAATAAAATCTATTGAATGATAAAAATTCTGTAAGTCGGCTTCTTTTAACAAACCAAGCATAGTTAAATGTGATTTAACCAGTGATATTTTATTTTTATTTATATTGTAAAAGTTTTCATAGGTAATATTAAGATCTCCGGCAAAAACAAAATGAATATTGGGATTTTTTTGGATCACTTTCGGAATTGCGTTTAAAAGAATATCAAAACCCTTTTCCTCAACAAATCTTCCAGCAAAACCAAATATTATTTTTTTTCTTTTTTTTAAATTTAACAATTTTTTATATATAATATTATTTTTATCAATGCCTTTATTATCAATAATCACGGGCATTAATAGGGGAGTAAATTTTTTAATAAACGATTTAATAACGCGTGAATTTATCGCATAGTCCCTTGTATATGTACTGATCTTATTTGAGATAAGAAAAGAAAAATAAGTTGATATATCAAAGGTCTTTTCTAATATTTTATTTGTTATCCCTTTAGGGAGAATAAGATCCCCTTGATGAAAAATAAATAATTTTTTATTAAATATTTTTGTCAATAAAGAAATGGGTAATATGTTTGAGTAAGGAGAGTTTATAAGTACCCCGTCATAATTTTGAATGAGTGCAATAAATTTAAATATGACCGAAACTGAATATTTGACTCGACTCATGGAAAGAATATAGGGCTCCCTGTAAATCGTGGTTTGAAATATCTTTTCCCTGATCTTTAATTCTTTTTTGTATTTTGTTGTTAAAACGTCAAATTGTAACTCTTTTATCCTTGTCTTAACAAGATAGTATAACGATTTAGAAATGCCGGTCCAATGAGGGTAAAAATAATCAGCAACGATCAAAATCCTCATTTGATTATTTCTTTAATTTTTTTAACCGTTGATTTTAAGTTAGGAAATTTGTCTGAATAAGAATAATTTCTATCAAAGATATTATAAATCCAATAAATTTTTGATTTTAATTTTTTATTTTTTAAATAATTTACAATATCCCAATTGTCTTCAACAAAAATATCTAAATTTAATTTTTTAATCGTTCGCTCTTTAAATAGATGCGGTTGTTCATCTTTTTCGTTATAAAAAACACCGGCGAAATAATGACCGATATCAATTTTGTTTAACCATTTTTCTAGATCATTTTTTAAATAACTATAACGGGCAGTGATAATATAGGCCTTGATTTTTTTTGTCCTAATCAATTTTTTTATATCTTCTAAACCGGGAGCAATGAATATACTGGATTTATGAAATAGCCGCCAAAGTTGCTTTTCCCAATGAGTATGAGGGAAATAGAAATTCAGCCCTTTTTTTTTAATAAAAGATTTTTTAATAAGGGAAATAATTGGTCTTATAATTCTTGCGGGATTATAAAGTAGAACACCGTCAAGATCAAAGCCAACTTTAAGTATTTGTTTTTTCATTGATGATAAATTATACTAAAAACTATGTTGCCAGTACTTCTAAATCTAGGTTTTATAAAAATCTATACTTTTGGAGTGTTTTTGGTTTTAGGATTTTTTTGGGCGGCTTTTTTATTATGGAAAAATATTCGTTTAACGTCATTCAAAGAAGAAGATGTATTTGATGGATTATTCTTATCTTTATTGGGGGCTCTATTTTTTGGCCGACTGGTCTATGTTATTTTAAATTTTAAAGACTTTGGTTTTAATCTTTTAAAATTTATTCTTATCAACGGTTATCCGGGCATATCTCTCTATGGATCAATCTTTGGCGGTCTCTTGGTTTTGTATTTGTTTTCCACCTCAAGAAAAATAAACTTTAATGAACTAATTGATTATTTTGTTACCCCACTTTTTATTGCCTTGATTTTTGGTAAAGTTGGCGCTTTTTTTTCCGGAGTTGAGATAGGGACAAAAACCAATTTTTTATTGAAAATCAAATATGTAGGTTTTGATGGTTTTAGACACTTAGTTGGTCTATACGAAGGTTTAATTCTGATTATCGGCGCCCTGATTGCTTACAAAATATTATTTGAAATAAGGAAAGAAAAGTATTATAAGGGATTTCTGATAAAATTTTTTATTTGGTTTTTGGCCCTGACGATTTTTCTGTTTGACAAAATTAAAGACAATCGTTTATACTTCGTAGGTCTTAGTTTGGATTTTCTGGTTTCATTAATAATTCTCTTGACAACCAGTTTTCACTTTGTATATTATTTTAGGAACGACATTTTAAGTTTTATAAAAAATTATGGACAAAAAATTTTTAAAACAGTTCGTTCAAGATCAAAAAAAAAAGTTGGAGGAAGAAAGGAGAAGAAGTCTTAATCAGATAGAAGAGCTCAAAAAAGACGATCCGTTTGCCGATCCTGACCACGTTGCAGATAATTCAGCCGTTGATACCGATGTCCGGGAACAAGTAGGACATGCTACCATAGAAGCTCAAGTTAACGATATGCAAAAACGAGTAGGAGAGATTGATAATGCCTTGAGAAAAATCAATAAAAATCAATATGGTTATTGTGAACGCTGCAAAAAGCCGATTCCTCAAGCCAGATTAAAGCTTATTCCCGAAGCTTCATTTTGTATTGACTGCGAAAAGCATTTGAGAAAGTAATATTTGCTATACTCATATTCATGGGTGAAATCTCGACTCCAATCGTCTTTAGTTTTTTTATTTATCTTTTTGTTCCGTTTATCTTTGGAGCCTTGGCAAAGAAGATAAAAATTTCTCCTTTAATCGGCTATATTATTGGCGGACTGGTATTGGGAAATTTCTTTCCTGGCCTTATTGATGATCAGGCGATAAAAAACTTTGCTTACTTCGGAATTCTCCTGTTACTTTTTACTTTAGGTTTGGAAATAAACTTTTCTCGAATTTTAAGTTTTAAAAAAATTATTATTACGGCCGGTTTATTGCAGATCTCAATTTCTGTCATATTAATCAGTCTTTTATCAACTTTATTTCGATTCAATCTTTTACAATCATTTTTAATTGGAATTGCCTTAGCCTCTTCATCAACGACCCTGGTAGCCAAAATTATTCAAGATCGGGGAGAGGAGCAGTCTTTTATCGGTGAGATTGCGATAGGCATGCTTCTCTTCCAAGACATTGCTTTCATTCCTTTTTTAATAATCTTTACTTCAATTAGCGGTAATAACATTTCTCCTTTGGCAGTCACCCTGGATATTTTTGTTAGCTTTGCAAAATCTGCCTTAATCATCTTCGGGCTTTACTATCTGGGCTTAAGAATTATTCCTTGGGTGTTTAATAAAATTGCCCGGAGTTCCCGCGAACTTTTAAATTTATTTATTATTCTTTTCATTTTTTTTGTCAGCAGTCTTTCCTTAGTCTTAAAAGTCCCCACTTTAATTGGTGTTTTTATTGCCGGAATTTTACTGGCCCAGACTTTAGAGCACTATCATATTTTTTCCGAGGTTAGACCGCTTAGAAACTTATTGGGAGTGATTTTCTTTGTTTATATCGGCTCTAATATAAAGTTATTGACGGTGGCCGGTTTTCTTCCGCAAATCTTGTTGTTTACGATGGGAATAATCTTAATAAAGATTTTAGTAACTTTTATTATCTTTTTAGTCCTGCGTTTTCATTCTAAAACCAGTCTCAGTTTGGCTTTATATCTTTTTCAAGTGGATGAAGATGCTTTTATTTTACTTTCATCAGCTCTATTTAACAAGGTAATTTCTTATGAAAATTATTTATTTGTCATTACTTCAACATTAATTACTCTTATCTTAACTCCGATTATTATTAAAAATAAAAATAAAATTTATACATTAACCAGGGTCTTTATAAAAAAATATCTGCCTTTTTTGGAAAAATTTATCGCTTACCGGATTGATAGTAACCAGTCGCCAATTGACACTCTGGAAATAAAAAATCATGTGGTGATTTGTGGTTATGGCCGGATCGGCGGCTACATTGGACGCTCTTTAATGCTAGCCAATATTCCTTATGTGGCTATAGACTATAGTCTTTATCAGGTGGAAAAAGCAAAAAAGCAGGGAGTAAACATTATTTATGGTGACCCGACTGATATTGATATTCTTGATTATGCTCAGGTTGACGAAGCTCTAATACTGATTTTGGCTTTACCGGAAAGATTAGCTCAAGAAGCGGTTGTTCTAAACGCCAGAAAACTTAATAGAAATATTTTTATTATCAGCCGGGTCCACCTCCAATCCGATCAGACGAGAATGAAGGATCTGGGGGCTGATTTAGTGGTTCAACCCGAATTTGAGGCCTCTTTAACGATAATAAAAAAAATCTACCTTTGGCATAAAATGGATAAACAAGACATTATTAATAAGATAAGAAGGCTTAAAATAGAACATGGAATAGCCTAAGTCAAAAGTCAAATGTCAAAAGTCAAAAGTTCAAGTCAAAATTCAAAAGTCTTTATCCTTATTTTTCTTTTTATTGGACTATATTTTGTCTACAAAAACGTTACTTCTTCGGTGTTTTTGAAGGGAAGAGATAAGATTAACGTAATTTTTTATGGAGAGAATATTCGTTTTTATTCATTAGACCGGAAAAATATTAACTATTTATTATCTTTCCCCAGTTCAGTCAAAGTAATTGTTCCCGGTGGTTATGGTGAATACAAAGTTGGAGCGGTTGGTAAATTAGCCAGTTTGGAAAAAAACCCGGAGATTATTAGGAAGACTTTTTCGGCTGTCACGGCCACCTTAGTTGATCTTTATTTTTATCCAAAAAAAACTACTATCTATCATCAAGATAGTCCAAATAATTCAAATGAAATACCAACAATTAGAGAAATATTTTTAACGAATTCTAATGCCAACTTCATTGATCGACTGTTTCTCTCCATATATTTTTTTGCGACCAGTAGTCAAGAAGATTATCAAATTATAGATCTAAAACCTTTTGAATTAGGAGATAGTAACAGAATCTTTAACTATAATGGTTTTTATAAAAAATTTCAGGGAAGTTTTTTTCAAAAGACCTATAGAAATTATGATATCAATGTTCAAATTGTCTATACAAAAAGCTATAAAACTGCCTTTTTACTTAGCCAGATGATTGAAGGTGAAGGAATTAGGGTAGTAGATTTGTCCAGTCAAGGAGAATTTATTAAAGGCTGTTTATTGATTACCAATAAAAAAATTAGCACAACAAAAACTTATCAGCGATTGGCAGATTTTTTTAAATGCAGATTAAAGATAGGGGAAACAACGGTATCTGATATAATTTTGGTATTAGGGGATTTAGAGAAGGAATGGGCCATCAATTAAATAATCAAATAAACAAATACTACAAATAAACAAATGAATGATTAAATAACTAAATAAAGAAATAAATAAATTTATTTCAACATTTGCTTATTTTTTTATTTATTTGACTATTGGATTATTTATTTATTTAATCATTTATGGTCATAATTTTTTTGCTTATATTAACTTTGGCCTTTATTTTTGCTCTAATGTCTATGAAGGATTTTGATGTGCCAGGTGAGATAAAGAAAATTATTTCAGCCAGGAAGATGAAGGGAACGATTATTCTTACAAAAAAGAAAGCCATCCATTATTCTTCCGATTCATCGGCTTTTTCCTCAGGATCAAAAAGCAGATAATCTTTTTCTTCGCTGTTTAATTTTTCTGCCAGTTTTTCCAGATCAAGCAGGCTGATTTCTTCTGTATCTTCTTCAGATGTGTCTTCTCCGGAAGAACCTTCTAAACGGGAAAGATTGACATCGGAATTAGTTGGAAAAGTAACAAATCTTAACATTCTACCACCTTTTTTTTCTTCTTTAAGGAGGACAACGGTGTTTTTCAAGGAAGTTTCCTTGACATAAACGGAAAAAAGACAGCCGTTTTTTATAAAAATTGCTAATCTTTTGGAGAGATCATCTGGGAGACAGCCGGCATACTCTTTATCTTCGGTTCTTATTTCTATTCTTCTCTTTTTACTATTCAAAAAAACTCGTTGACCAACTGTTAATTTAGCTAAAACGCTTTTTGGACCACAATTTACTAAGCTAACCGTTTTAGTTTTTCCCGGAATATCAATAAAAAGTAAAGGATCAAGTGAGGAAGTCTTTAAATAAGTTAATTTTTTTGATTCTAAAATTTTTATTTTTTCAAGGTTTTTTTTAATAAAATTATTATTAGGTTGTAACTTTAAGGCTTTTAAATAGCATTCTTTTGCTTTTTTTATTTTATTCGTTTGAAGATAAGCAAACCCTAACCTGAGATAAGTTTCGACATTTTTTTTATCGATTTTAATAATGGCTTCATTAAAATTAATTGCTTCTTTCCATTGACCGCTAACCGCATTATCTATTGCTTGTTTCTCCAGTTGAAAGATATCTTTCATAGTTATGTGTACCCAAGTATATTTTAAAATTAATAATTGTCAAGTATAATTAGAACCAAGTCAAAAATCAAAAGTCAAAATTCAAAAATACAATTCAAAAGTAAAAACTTTTTACTTTTTACTTGCACTTTTGACTTTTAAATTTTTACTTTTTAATTTATGAGCGGACATTCAAAATGGGCTAATATTAAGAGAAAAAAGCAAGCCAATGATCTGGTTAAAGGTAATGTTTTTGCCAAGATGTCTCATTTGATTACTTTGGCAGTATTTGAGGGTGGGGGAATGATTGAGCCGGAAAATAATATAAAACTTCGTTTGGCGATTGATAAAGCAAAAGCCGTCAATATGCCTAAGGAAAATATTTTACGTGCAATTGAAAAAGGATCGGGACCGAATCAAACGATGTTAAAAGAGATTATCTACGAAGGTTTTGGCCCATACGGCGTTTTTTTGCTAATTTTATCTACAACTGATAATCCTAATAGAACTTCCTCCGAGATCAGAAATATGCTGGAGAAAAATTCCGGCAAACTTGGCACTCCCGGCTCAGTTTCATATCTTTTCAAAAAATGTGCTTTTGTCAGTTTTATGAAGACAGAAGTTAGTGAAGAAGCGGTTTTCAAGATAGGAGAAGAATTACAGGCTTTTGATATTAATGAAGATAACAGTCATTTTTTTGTTTTTTTCCCTTTTAGTAATTTTGGCTTATTAAAAACCCATTTAAGTAATATTAAGTACGACTTAGCCGAGATAAATTATCTACCGACTATGCCAGTTGTTCTTGATTCTCCTGAGAAAGAAAAAAAAGTTTTAGATATTGTTGAAGCCTTAGAGAATTTAGATGATATTCAGCGGGTCTATACAAATTTAGGTTGATAATATTATGTTTAATCTAAAAATTTTAAGACAGTCTTTTGAAAAAAAGGCAATGAAGATTGATAAAAGATTACGTTTGGTAATTTCTGTTTTAATTTTAGGCTTATTAATGCTTATTTCTACTTTCTTTAATTTTGATAAAGCGTTTTTTTTCCTGCCGGTTTTTGTTGTTGTTACTTATTTTTTAAGCTATTTTTCATTGCTTGAAGGGATAAAAAAGATTGGCTGGTTTGGTCTTTTTTTGATGCCGGAGTTAATTACCTTGTTTTTTTATCTATTCTATTTTCTTTTTCCAGGCCGATGGTTAACCCGCTTGCCGTTTATTTTTATTTACGAAGTATCAATCTACGCAGTTTTGCTTTGTGCCAACATTTTCAATGTAGGAGTAGAGAAGAACCTACAGCTTTACCGGGCCGCTTTTTCTATTAATTTTTTTTATCAGGCCTTAGTTTCATTTCTATTTTACAATGTTCTTTTTTCTTTAAAATATAATTTTTTTATTAATATAATTGGGGCGGGGATAGGCTCTTTATTATTAAGCTTGCAGCTTTTTTGGACAATCAGACTCAATAAGTACCTAGAAAAAGATGTCCTTATTTATTCTTTATTTATGGCTCTTTTAATGTCAGAAATAGGTTTGCTGATTTCTTTTGTCCCCTTGAGAATTCCTGTCTATGCATTATTTTTAACAGCTACTTATTACAGCCTAACGGGAATAATCTGTCATTATATTGATCAGAAATTATTTAAAGAAACGATCAAAGAGTATGTGAGCGTGTGGGTTTTTGTTATGATTATTACTTTATTATCTTTAAGTTGGTAAACCCGCCTTCGCTAAAAAGCTTCGGCGAGGTAAATCGGGGATAGGGAAGTGGTATAGTTTACGAACGTGAATAAATATCCTATAGTAATCATGTGGATAATATTATAAAATAGAGGCTAAATTCATTATTTAGATTATAATTACGCGCTAAATATGATTAGATCTTCATTCTCTTTTATCAGATAGACGCTATCTCTGACACTTTTAGCTTCAAAAACAATAGTTTGGGACTATAAGACGAGCTAAATATTTATCAGTCTGACTAATACTAGGAGAAGTGGTTGATTTTAGTATTAATACATTAATAAACTCGTTAACTCTTTAACTCGTTAACAGTATTATAAACATATTAATCTGAGAGAAGCATACGTCTTTGTTCTCTAAAAGATATTTACATAAATACCAATAAGTCATTAGGGTGAATTAATGGAGATGTATTGCCGGAGAAAAGAACCTATATAACGTCGTAAATTATATCTTTTACGACGTTAACCACGGTTGGCGAAAGAGGAGTGGTATATTGTTATAACAATCTAAATAAGAAAAAAATTGTTAAATATTAAATCTTAAATATTAAATAATTCTTAATTAATCCCCAATTATTCCCCATTCTGTTTATTGGCTTTTGGCTTGATTTTGCAAGTATGAATCCCCTATTAAATATAATAGTTTTAATTGTTATAAAGACCTAAAAGTAATAATTAACTATTTTTGAGATAGGTCTTCCCTACTTTTTTTGATCAAAAGGAGTGTTTAGGCTATTCATTGAAAGAACTTAAGAAGCTCATCTTTCAGCTTTGGGTGGCAGGAAATGACATCGTATGCCAGCTTGGGGTTATTAAGATCAAAGTTGACTGGACGACCTTTAAAGTCAAACATAACGCCTCCGGACTCTTCTACGATCATTTTTGCGGCCGCAATATCCCAGATAAAGGTATGACCGTTGGCAATGATATTAAAGATATTTTCCGCTAACAAACAATTACTTAAAGTTATACAAAATAAAGATCGAAACCCGGATATATGGGGAAAGATATTTTGGTAACTTTTAAACAGTTGAGGATACTTATCTGGTCTTGAGCTAATAACGCCATCAAAGACACATTGTTTTAATGGTTTATAGACTACTTCTAGCGATTGGCTATTTTTATAAGCACCTTGATTTTTTTGAGCATAATAAAAGTCTTTAGTAGTTGGACGATAAATCAGACTGGCAGTTAAAATGCCTTCATGAAAATAAGCAATGGAAATAGCAAAAAAATCAAATCCTGAGGCAAAGTTTGTTGTTCCGTCTAAAGGATCAATAACAAAAAGATGCTTTTTATTATTTCCAACTGACAGATTTTCTTCACCAATAAAGCCAATTTCGGATTCTTTGATGCCTTTTTTAATTAAAAGCTTAGTAATTGTTTTTTTAATAATCTTTTGGCTTTCAACATCAGCTATAGTATAAAAGTCCTTGTGAGAAGTCTTATAGTTTAGAGTCAGGTTCTTCTTATAGTACTTTAAGAGGATAGTCCCAGCCTCAGTTGCGGCAGATTTAAGAATATTGATCATTTAAATTAGATTATATAACAAGTTCGTTTAATTAGTTTGATTAGCCAACCATTTTTGCAAAGTAGCTGGGGAAAAGCTCAATATGTCAGAGGTAGAAGCAAAAATAATTATACTTCCGAGTCTTGAACCAGGTCGGGCGGCTTTTTTTGAAAGAGAATTAACAAACATGGCTCTTTGTTTTGCGCCGGTTTCTTTAATGACTTCCATAATTTTAATGGCTCTTTCTCTGGGAATCATCCACATATAGGCCATATCGAAAAGAAAAACTGCATTTTTATTAATTTGAAGTAATTAATTTATAAAACCTCTTAGGTTTTCCGGGTCATATGATTGAGCATTGGGATTATTAGCTGGTGTAAGTAATACCATGTCAGGAATCGATCCATCCTCTTCCATATATTTTGCCAATCTTTCCGCCGTTAATTCATTTCTCGGCAAATCGGAATTATCTAAATATTTTACGTTTACCTGATCATCTTTAATTGCCTCGACGGCCATGCTAAAGCCAACCGAAGGAGCTAATAAAATTGCAGATCTACTAAAATTTTGAACAAAATAAACATTAACTGATCTAGCCGCTCTTTCAATTAAATCTCCACCGCCATATCCCATCCAAACTTGGTCAGAAGAGGCTTTGAGACCGATTTGCCAAGCCTCCTCAACAACTATATTTCGAACCTCTTCAGTTCCCTTGCCTCCTTGTGGGTTATATCTTGTCAATGCGATACCTCTTTGTTTATATCGTCTTCTAATTTCTCTATCGTTTGCTTGAAGTTTTAAAAAATTGGGTCCATCCGGGTCAAGGGCAAGTTTGTCAGATAAATTTTGATACCTTTCTTCAAATGGGTCAGGCTCATTATTACGATTAAAACCTAACCTCCAAGGATCAATATCGCCAATAGTCGCCGGCAATGGAAATGTTTCTGGATCAAGTTTTTCTCGAGTTAGTTTTTCTTTCAATTGATTAACACATTGATTGATAGCTCTAATTTTATTTGGAAAATTGGGAAGAATATCTCTAACGAATCTATCAACAAATTCACTTCTTATAGCTTTAGTTTTTTCCAGTGATGAAAGTTCGGCAACCATTTGAAAGCCATTGTATCATTGTGAGGCCCTTTTTTCAAATATATGTATAAATTTTGAATTATCTTATCGACGGCCGTCTACAAGATAAATTATATATCTATCATCAAATAAATAGTTTCTTCACAATCTGAATGGATACTTTTGTAGGTTATAAGCGGTTGACAAGACTTTATAGTATTTTAAGATTGAATTATTATAAATTATCTGTTTAAATAAAATCCTATGATTACCGATGCTGATATTAAAAAAATGAAAAAAGTTTTCGTAACTAAGAGTGATTTAAAGTCTTTCGTAACTAAGAGTGATTTAAAGTCTTTCGCAACTAAGGATGATTTGAAAGCTTTTGCTACGCAAGAATACGTTGATAAAAGATTTGAAAGGCTATTTAAATATTTAGATCATCGATTTGAGCCGTTAGATAAGTTGGTAAATGGATTCGATGAATTTAAGGA
>Ga0210017_1001709_pt1 | contig 19089 bp, 19 predicted proteins | sample CryGeyCG2014_020_FD_183966 | JGI IMG/M metagenome (GOLD analysis project Ga0210017, IMG submission 183966) | Groundwater microbial communities from aquifer - Crystal Geyser CG08_land_8/20/14_0.20 (SPAdes) (version 2) | ecosystem: Environmental > Aquatic > Deep subsurface > Groundwater | place... | reverse complement strand
ATTATTATCGGGGTGGGCGGACTTGAACCGCCGACCTCTGCGTCCCGAACGCAGCGCCCTAGCCAACTGGGCCACACCCCGTGTAAGAACCTTTAAATATCAAAAAAAGGGATTTAATTCAATCACCGGAAAATCCGGCGTCAATCCTTTGACAGCATTTTAAAAATCGCCTTAAGATCGCCCTTCACCTTCTTCAGCATCTCTATCGCCGCAGGATTCTGTTCCATCGGCAGTTCAATCTGCGGATTCAGTTTTTTGGCTTTGATGATTTCCTTCTTCGCACCGGCTATCGTGAATTTTTTTCTGTAGAGAAGTTCCTTGATCTCTTCAATTATGTGGATGTGGCTCGCTGTATAGCGCCTCTGTCCGCTCTCGCGGCGGACAGGTTTAAGGAGCTGGAATTCTTTTTCCCAATACCTGAGCACATGCGCGGGTATTTTAGTTATCGCGCTCGTTTCTTTGATCGTGAAATATTTCTTTCCCGGTATATGCATCTCGCCGACGGCTATATATCCGTCTTTCTCCTGTCCTGTTTTCTGCGGTCTGGGCCGCGGCCGCCGATGAACCTCCGTTCTTTCACGGGATTTCTCCTGTCCGTGTTTCTTTTATCGGAAGCCCTCTCCTCTTTAGACAGCCCGCAGTCTATGCAGTCCTGTATGGTTATGGATTTTGAAACATTGCCCAGCACGCATATCATCCCCCGATATTTCCTGTACCTGCAGGGTTCAAGGATTTTATCTTTATCTGTCATTTCTCACATCCTCATTGAAAACTCCGGGGGAAATCGTGAATTTCACGACATTCCTCGGAGGCACATGCACCTTTTCGCCTGTCCTGGGATTGCGCGCGGCGTAAGGTTTTTTCAATCGCACATGAAAAGAACCGAAATTCTGCACAACGACCTTCTCTTTCCGGCGCAGCGCCTCCGTTATCACCTCAAAGACTTTGTTCACGGCGTCACTCGCTTCGCTTTTGGCGCAGGTCACGCCGCTGACGGCCTCTATTATATCTATCTTGTTCATAAATCAAACACCTCCGTCATCATCCCAGAGCCTCGTTTTTTACCGCTCGTCCCATAAGCCGGCCTATAGCATCCTGCGCGCTCCTGCCCTTGTACATTATACCAAAAAGTTCCATTGTTATGGGAGCGTTTATTTTCCCTTTGGCGGCTATTTTCGCCAGCGCCCGCACCGTTTCAGCGCCCTCGGCGGTGGTCTTCACTTTTTTCTTCGCCTGCTCAAGCGTCATACCCCTGCCCAGCGCTTCGCCGAGATTCCGGTTACGGCTGTGTGTTGAAAAAGCCGTCACTATAAGATCGCCGACGCCGGAAAGCCCGCTGAATGTGGCGCGCTTACCGCCCATATAAATTCCCAGGCGCGTCATCTCCGCAAGCCCGCGCGTAACAAGCGCGGCCTTCGCGTTGATACCAAGGCCCAGCCCGTCACAAACCCCGGCGGCCGTGGCCATAACATTTTTAATGGCCCCGCCCAGCGCCGCCCCGCGTGTGTCACTCTGTACATAGGGCCTGAAATAACTCCTTGTAAAAAGTTTCTGCACATCCGCGGCGAAAACGCGCTTCTTTGAAGCCACAACAACGCTCGTGGGCTGCCTGACAGCGAGTTCTTCCGCGTGCGAAGGGCCTGTCATAACAGCGACGGGGACATTCCTTCCAAGCAGCTCAAGACAGACGGCGTCCAGACTCTTGAGGGATTTTATCTCTATGCCTTTGCTCAGCACAAGTACGGGAATGCCCTTTCTTTTGACAGCGCCCGCGATTCGCGCAAGCGCCGGCCTCAGAGTCTGCGCGGGGACAGCGGCGAGCACAAGATCTGTGCCTGACGGTAGGTCCAGATCATCCGCGAATTTCACGCCGCGAAGTTTAACATAAGGAAAAGACCGGGGGTGCCCCCGCTTTCTGAAATATGCCCGCCGCGCGGGATCTATCTCCCATATGGTTATAGACGCCCTGCCTTCAAGCACGGAGGCCACAGCGGCCGACCAGCAGCCGCCTCCCATAATAAAGATATTGTCAAACACCGTCCCCCTGCCTATGCCTTAGGTTTTGTAAAGGCTTTCAGGATATCTATCGGCACGGGAAAAACCGTGACAGAATTATTCTCAGTGGCTATTTCGGTCAGCGTCTGAAGATATCTCAGCTGTATGGCCGAGGGCGACAGGTCTATGATCTTGGCCGCTTCAGTAAGTTTCACCGAGGCCTCAAATTCACCCTGGGCGTGTATGACTTTCGCGCGGCGGTCGCGCTCGGCTTCCGCCTGGCGGGCAATGGCTCTCTGCATATCCGCGGGAAGCTGCACATCTTTTATCTCAACTCTTGATACCTTGATGCCCCACGGGTCGGTGGCCTGGTCAATTATTTCCTGCAGTTCCGTGTTTATCTTATCCCGCGAAGACAGCACCTCGTCAAGATCCGCCTGACCGACGACACTTCTGAGTGTTGTCTGGGATATCTGGCTCGTCGCCATTATAAAATCCTCTATTTCCACAATCGCTTTTTCGGGATCCAGCACCCTGAAATAACACACGGCGTTCACCTTCACAGGCACATTGTCTTTCGTTATCACTTCCTGCGACGGCACATCCAGCGTTACCACACGCAGGTCTATCTTTTCCATTTTTTCTATGCCGGGAACAAGAAAAAAAAGTCCGGGTCCTCTCGCGCCCACAAGCCGGCCGAGGCGGAATATAACGCCCCTCTCATATTCTTTGACTATCCTTACGGCGTTGACAACTATTATAACAACGATTACCGCTAACGGAAAAAAACCCATAATACCCCCCTTACTTCCCGCGGCTGAGCTTTACCCTGAGCGTGGCGGGAAACTTCCCTTTCATTTTTTCCTCAGCTTTCTTGGCCGCGGTTATCGCGCGGGCCTTCACCAGAGGTTCATAATCCTCAATAAGGATCTCAAGCGTTTCCATAACAGACAACTGCGCTATTTCGCCCGCCGCCCAGGCCGCCGAGAGCCTGTCCCACTTACTCTCCGACGCTGTCATATCCTTGAGCGCGTTTTCCGCCGCGGCGGGATCAAACCTGAACATCTCCACCGCCGCCGTGGCGCGCACCCTGTTATTGCCGTCATTGAGGTAGGGCGCCAGAAGCCGCGCCGCCAGAGACGGATTGTTTATTGTCTGCGATATTGAAACCACACTCTTTGCCCTGGACCTGTTGGAAGCTGTGACATCCGTTATCACACGCCTGGAACAGACATCGTCAAACTCCACATTATGCACCGCCCCGTCGGAGGGCCCTTGAGCCTGCTCCACGACTTTAATAAGATTTTCCGTCTGGGTAAAAAGTTTTTCCTCCATGGGATTTGAACGCTGATTCGCAAGCTGCGAAACCATCTCCGCCTGGGCGTTTTTTAACTCGTCCAAAGATTCCGTCGCGTTGCTTTTCTGCGCGAGATCATTTACAAGATCCGTCATCCGGTCGGAACTGTCGGCAAGCTGGCGGCGGGTGCGCGCGGCGATATTATCAACTATTCTGGATGAGATATAATAACTGACCGCTATTGAAAGCAGCACCGCTATGGAGAAATATATCAGCCACTTCGTGGCTATCATGTTGGTCTGCTGACGCAGGATTTCTATTTCCTCTTTCCTGTCCAGTATTTCCTTGCTCTGGCGGCTAACCTGTTCCAGCAGATTTTTTTCCCTTAATTCGCGTTGCTTCCTTTCGGCTCCTAATTTCTTGTCGTATTCTTCCTGCTGCGTGCGCCGTGCAGCGGCTTCTTCCCGTTGTCTCTGCTCGGCATAAGCTCTGCGGCGGCGGCTGTCAGCATCCTTGTCCGCGATCTGCCTGATCTCTTTCTCTATTTTTATTTTCGTGTCCGCCGCATCCTTGAGTTCGGGCGCGTAAGTGAGCGCCTCATCAACGACACGCAGTGCCTTTTCCAGTTCTCCCTTCCCTGCCATATCGGCGGCCTGAGCGTTGAGCGCACGGCCAAGAAGACCCACAGCGCGGAGGTTCCCGGGGTCGGCGGCGACAACTTTCTTAAGATCTTCTACGGCGCCGGACCAATCCTTGGCAAGATATTTGTCAGCTCCGCTTGAAAAGATTCTTTCCAGTTCCGCCGGGGTGGCGGCGTAAGAAAGCGCCGTAAAACCGGAATATAAAAAAGCGGCGGTTAAAAGCAGTAAACACGCTAAAAGCGCAGGGAAGCCGGATTTTTTTCTTACTATCACATCAATAATTTTCATACCGCAGATTTTAGCAATTTTAGCGCCTGCCGCGCAAATGCGCTTGCAAGACGATCTGACATTTTGCCATGTAGCTGCCGCATTGCTATGCGGCCTTTTATGGCGGGATTGTAGCTGCCGCATTGCTATGCGCCTTTTTATTGCGGGATAGCAATCCCGCCGCTACATTGCGGGACAGCAATCCCGCGGCTACTCAGCATTGCTATGCGGCCTTTTATGGCGGGATTGTAGCTGCCGCATTGCTATGCGGCCTTTTATGGCGGGACAGCAATCCCGCGGCTACTCAGGGAGTGATTCTTTTCTCGACGGCATTCAAAACCGACAGGAGCATGTCCGAATAAGTCATACCCGCGAGTTTTGCCATTTTTGCCATGTGTCCATCCCAGCACCAGCCGGGATTCGGGTTCACTTCCAGCAACCTCGGATTTCCCGCCGCATCCATGCGCCAGTCAAAACGCACATAATCCCGGCAGTCCAGGCGTTCAAATAAACGCAGTGAATATTCGGCTATGGATTTCTCCATTTCTTCCGGTATCTTCGCCGGCACCGACTTGATCTTCCAGTAAGGTGAATCCGGAAGCCATTTTGCCTCATAGCCGCATATTTTTGGAAAGCCTTCAGGCAGGGCGGAATAATCCTCTTCAAGGATAGGCAGTATCTTATAGGAGTCCGGCGGGTTTCCCATGACACCCAGCGTCAGATCCTTACCGCTGAGAAATTCCTCAACCAGTATCTGGTTATCATAGCCGAACTTATCCCTGATCTCGGCGACGGCATTTAGAAGTTCTTCCAGGGTGTGGGCCACACTCCTCTTGTTGATCCCGAAGCTGGAATCGCCGCAATTCGGCTTGACTATGACAGGAAAACCGAAAGGGAGCTCAAAGGTCGCATCCTCATGCTTGACAAAAAAAGCCTGCGCGACAGGAATGCCCATTTCCTGCGCTATGCCTCTTATCAGCGATTTGTCATAGCAGAAAGCGAGGCACTGCGGGCCCGATCCCGTGTAATGTATTCCCAACTGCTCCAGAAGAGCCGGCACATGGAGCTCCTTGCGGGGATCATTGCCGTAGCCCTCGTCGCATAGATTAAACGCGTAATCTATGCGCCCGTTCAGTTTAAGCAGATCCTGAAAAAGGCTGTCGTGATTATCCAGATAATGGAACCTGTATCCCTTCAGGTCTTTCAGCGCCGATTTCATCTGATCTATCGTGTAAAAATCATCGTCATCAAAAACACAGAGAGGTTTCAGGGGATCAGGTTTATTGGGATCGCCTAAAAGAACCGCCACCTCTTTCTCTTTCTTATTTTTTGTCACACACTCGGCTGTCCATTCCTTCCGGACCATGGCCGAAGCCACAATGCGCTGTTGCATCATCCCGAGGTCCTGATTGCGCAGGGAATCAGTTGAAATCTTTTTATGGAACTTTATCTCGGAAAAACCCGCGGCTTTCAGAAGTTTTGTCATGCTCTCCGGCGTATAAAGCCTTTCGGCGTAAAATTGATCGGCACTGACGCCCTTTTCGGTGTTTGTGATGATCTCGCGGGATATAAGGCTTTGCCCGTCCAATGACAGGGAGCGCTCTCTGCAGACAAAACATTTTTTATCTATCCATTCCCATGTCCTGGACTGATAGTTTTCTTTTAAATAATCTCCGTCGCTGATGTCTATGAGGAGCTTCCCCCATGGTTTAGAAATCCTGAATATCTCTTTCAGCACCCGCAAATCATCCTGTATGGTTTCAAAATATCCGAAACTGTTGCCCATGACCATCACCGCTTCAAAACTGTCCGGCTTATACGGCAGTTTCCGGGCATCGCCTTCTCTGAATTTAATTGAAAGCCGCTCTTTTCTGGCGGACATCTTGGCCTTCTGTATCAGATAGCGGGAACGGTCCAGCCCCTCCACCTCAGTGAATCCTTTGCGGCAGATCTCTAAAGAATGCCGGCCCTGGCCGCAGCAGAGGTCAAGAATCCTGTCCCCTGAATCAAGCTTCAATATATCCAAAAACGCCGCGACTTCTTTTTGCGTTATGATGTCATCATCTACGACATCGCCGTCGGTTTTCAGATAAAATGAATTGAATATTTTCCGCCACCAGTCCGGACGGACATAAGCCTCCAAATTGGCCACCGGACCCAAAGACCTGCGGGGTTTTTTGCCGAGCCGTTCGCCCTGCGAGGAATTGCCGTTCTTATCGTTCATAACTTATTCTCCCTGCCGCCATAAAGCGGCAAACCCGCGCGCGGTTTCTCCGCAAGCTCCGTATGAACTGAATTAAAAGCGTGTGCTTAACGGCTACTCCGTATCCTCTTCATCTTCATCGTCATCTTCATCACAGCCGCAATCGATCGGATGACCGCAAATCGGACAACTCTCTTCATAATAGCGCTCTTCGCAATGCGGGCAATAAGCCATAACTCCTCCTTCGGGGACGGGCTGAACACCGCCACGCTCCATCACAAAAGCCGCAACAAACTATTGGCTGTTTCATTTCAATATATTTTGATTGTGCGCGGGAAAACGGGAAAGTTTTTCCGTCAGCATGCGCGCGCGACGCGTTGTTTCAGAATTCATAAATTCCTTTGCAACAGGCCATTCCAATTTAAGACAGCATAATCGCACCAGCATTGTACTAAAGTTTTTTGCCTTGTCAAGCTCAGAAAGCGGCGTATGTGTTCACGAGATAAACGCAGAAACCGACCAATGACGAAAAAACCAGAGATATAATCCCTCTATAGAGCGGCTGCCTTCTCATGCCCGAGAGCCGCAAAAGAAAAAGGCAGGGCATAAGAAGATACCAAAGCCCGCTTTTCATTACAATAATGACCACAAGAGCGCGCTCAATAACGCCGTAACTCCTCTCAAATCTGTTAAGCTCATCTATCTCCACTTTATAAACGCTCTTGTCCATATAGTAGAGCAGCACAACCCCGCCCCATCCGGCAAGAAGCGCTCCTGAAAGAATATTCAGAAAAGCGGTATCGTTGTACAGAATCAGCCATTCGGCGGGAAGCAGTCTCCCGTAGTAAGCAACATCAGACGAAAAAGGGAACAGCAGCGCGATGAAAATGAAAGCGACATGCAGAAACTGGTCAATAAGAAAATATGATATTTTGTCATCTTCCGGATTTTTCCAGAGATTGACCTTTGTATAGTCCTGATAACTGTGAACGGCGATTAGAAGAATTATGTAAGCCCAGAAGGAATATGACCTCAGTCTCCCGAGAAAAAATAACACCGTCATGGCGGCATGGATGACGCTGTGGGCAAGACAACCTGCGTAGCTCCTCTTCTTCCAAGCGAAGACCCCGTCAAACTGAAGCGGAAAATCCGCTACGACATGAGCCAGGAAAAGCCGTGCTAAAGCTGCCATTTCTGCTCCTTGAGCCGGCTTTTCATGAGATCCTCCTGCTTCGTCCTCAAATTAATTATGACAGGGTTTATCATATTGCATATCGTTCCCACAAGTATCCTGTCCTCAAGAGCCGGATCTTTTTCGGAAGCGAGGGCAATAAAACCTGCAAGCCCGTCTTCCCCCGCTATGGGCGCGAAAAAACGCATACCGGGAACATCTTTTACATTGTCATCGCAGAACGCCTCGCCCGAGGCAAGCCTGAGGATAAAGGGAGTGTCGCCGGAAATTGACACATCTTCCATCGCGGGAATAGCCGCGATGAGATTATACTCATTCTCATATAAGCTTCGCGTGTACAGGGCCGCGGCGGAAACAGGAAGGGAATTAATGAGCTCCGGCAATATTTTCTCCGCAAGCTCTGCAAGGCTGGCGCAGGTGGCCATGATTCTGGCTGTTTGATAGAGTGTGGTGAAATACCTGTCCATGTTCCGCAGACGCGACGAAGATATCGCGAGCATCTTCATAAGCATACTGAAACTCTTGCGCGGCTTGTCCGAAAGAAACGCCTCAAAGGCCTCTCCTTTGATACTGAGAATGTCACACTCCATTGGAGCGAAAGCGTCCGCCGAACGGGGGGCGTTCTCAAAAAAAGACATCTCGCCGAAGAGATCCCCGTCGCGAAGCACCGCCAAGGTCTTGAAACCGGAAGATATCTTTTTTCTTATGCTGACCACGCCGCTGACAAGAAAATAGATATCCTTGCCGGTATCACCCTCGGAAAAAACGAGAGAACCCTCCTGATATGTTTTTATTTCCGAGATTGCCGCCAGCGCCTCAAGTTCGTCCTCATCCAGCGCCGCGAAAAGAGCTATGCTCTCAAGCTTTTTTTTCAGCATCAGAACTTCCTCACCTTTTTTTCAGCTTCCGGCGCCGACTGCGCGAGAGGGCCCGTCGTCTTTATTTTTATTTTCAGGTCGTTCGGATTATTGCTTATGCTCATCGCCTCTTCCTCGCTTATCTTATCCTCGGTTATAAGGCGGAAAAGCGACTGGTTGAGCGTTGCCATTTTGTAGAAAGAAGCTGAATCCGCTATAAACTGCTGTATCTTACCCGGCTGGTTCTCCTCTATGGCCTTGGCAATCACGGGGGTGTTAATCATGATTTCGTGGGCGGCGACGCGGCTCTTACCGTCCTTTGTCCTGCAGAGCCTCTGCGAAATAATGGCCACCAGCGTCAGAGCGAGCTGGTGGCGCACGAAATCATGGCCGTCCGGAGGAAAAGAATCGACTACCCTCTCTATCGTCTGTTTAGCGTCGTTGGTGTGAAGTGTGGAAAAAACAAGATGGCCGGTTTCCGCCGCGCTCAGGGCTATTGATATAGAGTCCGCGTCCCTCATCTCTCCCACGAGTATGACATCCGGATCCTGACGCAGAGCTCTTTTCAGAGAGCTCTCCCATGAAACGGTGTCCATGCCTATTTCGCGCTGATTCACGATGGACATGGCGTCTTTGTGCACAAACTCTATCGGGTCTTCCACGGTTATTATGTTGAGTTTTTCTGTTTTGTTTATCTCGTTTATCATCGCAGCGAGCGTCGTAGATTTACCTGAACCCGTGGGGCCGACGACAAGAACCAGACCGTTGGGTTTCCTCACTATTTCTTTGAGAACCTGCGGGAGCCCCATCTCATCTATGGATGGTATGTTTTCGGGTATCAGCCGGAAGACGCCGCCGGGCGAGCTCTTCTGGAAAAAAAGATTTCCTCTGAATCTGCCCATACCTTCTATCGCCACGGCAAAGTCATATTCTTTTTCCTCAACAAATCGGAAATATTTTTTTTCGCCGACAGCCGATTTAAAAAGATCTTCTATATCCACCGCGCTTAAAGGCGGCGCGTCACTTTTGGTGAGATGGCCGTTCACCCTGTATATGGGCGGCTGGCCGCATTTCAGATGTAGGTCGCTGCCGTTCAGCTCCACCAGTCTTTTAAGATAGTCGTTAAGTTCATTCATATTTCCAGTCTCCTTTGCGATTCTAACATAAGACGGCCTTCGTCCGCAACCCAATTTTTCTGCAGGAGGGGCAAGAGCATCAGAAAGGCCTCTTGGCGGGGCCGCCTGCTGCGGCTCCAGGCATTCCTCCTGACATTCCGCCGCCGCCCGTTCCGGGAGCCCGGCCCAAAGACGCTATATACTGATTCAACATATCCGGATTGCCGGCTTTGGCGAGCGCGGCTTCCTTGGTCACCTTTCCCGCCTTCACAAGCTGGGCGAGGGCCTTGTCCATGGATATCATTCCGAATTTCATTCCCGTTTCCAGGGCTCCGTAGATAAGATGAGTTTTCCCGTCTCTTATAAGGTTGGCTATGGCGGGGGTGACGATGAGGATTTCTCTGGCCGCGACGCGGCCCTTCCCGTCGGGCGTGGGCAGAAGCTGCTGTGTTATCACCGCTTTGAGCGTCACCGAAAGCTGGGTTCTGACCTGGGCCTGCTGATGCGAGGGAAAAACATCTATTATTCTGTCAACCGTCTGGGGAGCGTCGGTGGTGTGAAGCGTACCGAAAACAAGATGGCCGGTTTCGGCAATCGTCAGCGCCGCGCCTATTGTTTCAAGATCCCGCATTTCTCCGACGAGCACTATATCAGGGTCTTCCCTGAGCGCCGCCCGAAGCGCGCCGGTGAAACTCCGTGTGGAGGCGCCAACCTCTCTCTGGGTAAACACACAGCCCTTTGACTGATAAACGAATTCTATGGGGTCCTCTATGGTAAGAATGTGGTCCTGCCTTTCCCTGTTGATGGTCTCAAGCATCGCCGCCAGCGTCGTAGATTTCCCCGAACCGGTGGGACCGGTGACGAGCACCATTCCTCTGGGGTATTTCATGCACTCCATCATGGCCGGCGTGAAAGCAAGGGCTTCCGGCGACGGTATTTCCGACGATATGACCCTCAGCACAGCTCCGACACCGTCTTTCTGCATGAGAACATTGACCCTGAACCGGCTGATATTTTCTATCTGGAAAGAACAGTCAAGTTCAAGGTTCTCCTCAAAATGGCTCTTCTGCTCGTCAAGAAGTATCCCGTATATGAGTGTTTTGGTGTCATCCCCCGAAAGAGGCGTTTCCTTGTATTCCGGAAGAGGTGTCATGGCTCCGTTTTTCCTGACCATAACAGGTCTCTTCGGCACCACATGAATATCGGAAACACCCATCTTAACCGCCGCTGTCAAAATGTCTATCATATCCATAAAGCAAAACCTCCCTAACTCAAGTCAATCAGCCTGTATGACAAATCATCCGTTTCAAGCACGACCACGGATTTCTTACCTAAAAGCCAGGAACCGCATTCCCCGGGATTGATTATAAGCGCGCCGCCCGACTTCCTTATATCGCTTTTGTGGGTGTGCCCGTATATGACGATGTCATAATTGCCTTTGGACGCTATATCCTCAACGAAATCCGGCACATGCACCATGAATATCCTCCGACCGCCGCACTCGCCGGAGTAAAAATCATAGAATTCGGCAAGGCCCCGGAATTTCTCCCTGAGGTATGCCCTATCGCCGTCATTATTGCCGAAGACGGCTATCATGGGGCATTGAAGCTTTTTAAATTCGGCATGCATTATGGGAGATATCATATCTCCCGCGTGAAACACCTTCTCCACCTTCTCGCTGTTGAATATCTTCACGGCCTCGGCTATCGCCGGCCTGTTTTCATGCGAATCCGACATGATACCTATTTTCACACATCCCCCTTTCTCACTATTTCTCTGGCGTTCTCAAAGGCTGTTGTTAAGACCCTGGCTGGATCCGCGAAGCGCGAGGCTCCAAGGATCTCCATCATGAACACGCCTTTGAAACCTGACGCGTAAAGAGCCGAAGCGAATTTCTTCCAGTCTATTTTGCCTTCCCCCGGCGGCAAATGTGAAGAATAATCGCCGGAATTATCCGACACATGCAATGCCGTAAGGCGTGGCGCTATTTTTTCAAGATACTTGTCCGGCGGCTCTATCAGGTTCGCGTGCCCGGTGTCAAGACATATCCCCAAATGCTGTTTTGGAAAATCCTTTATTATTTCCATGAGGTCCTGCGCCCAGCCCCCTAAAAGGTTCGGCGAGGGATTTTCACAGGCGATCTTCACCCCGTGAAGCATGGCATTGTCAAGGATATCCGCCAGGCTTTTTTTCAACTGACTGATCTTTTTTTCCACAAACACCCTGTCCGTGAGAGGCAGGGCCTTAACGGCGGGATGCACGATAAGATGATCCGCTTTGAAAAATTCGCAGAGCACAACGGCTTTTTTGATTTCGCTGACGGCGATGCTGCGCTGTATCTCATCCACCGAAGATATGTCAAGATTCTCGCTGAAAGGCGCGTTCACGGAACATATATTCATTTTTTTGAGCGACACTGTCTTCTTGATCTCTATGAGCGCGTCTTCATCGTTATAATCAAAATGTGTGTTTTTGCCCCAGTCACCGGCCCCGGCCCAGAGCTCTATGTTCTGAAAACCCGCGCGGGATAATCTGTCAAGGCAGGTTAAAATATCCTTGTGATAAAAAAGTCCGGTTGAGATGCCTATTTCCATTGCTATTTTTCCCCCTGTATCCGCCGGGCCGCGACGACGGACTCGCTGATGAGTTTTTGATACAGCCTGATGTATTTCAGCGCGGATCTTTTCCAGGAAAATCTCTGTCTCATGCACCGGACGGATAATTCCCTGAAAGAGCCGGGGGCGGCATAAATGCTCATGGCTTTTCGCAGAGCCTGTTCAAGGGCGGAAGCGCTGTAATCCCTGAGCAAAAAACCCGTGCCCGTTTTTTTAACAGGAGAGTATTCGGAAACAGTATCCATGAGCCCTCCGGTCTTATTGACGACAGGAACCGCGCCGTACGAAAAAGCTATCATCTGCCCAAGTCCGCAGGGTTCATACTGCGAGGGCATAAGAAAAAGATCGCTTCCCGCGTATATCCTGTGCGCCAGATCGTTGTCAAAATCCAGCCGCAATGCGAAATTTTTTGGGAAACGCTTCGCAAGCGCAGTCAGAACGCGATGATAATAGGCGTCCCCCGTGCCGAGCATGACAAACTGTATTTTTCCTGATATTAATTTCTGAAGAGCCGGCACCAGTATATCCATGCCCTTCTGCATGGCAAGCCGACCGACAAAACTCACAAGCATAGCATCCGTCTGCGGAAGGTCCATTTCCTTCTGGAGAGCCTTTTTGCATTTGTCCTTACCTTCCGGAGAAGACGCGCTGTAAGAAGCGGCGATGGCGGGGTCGCTCTGCGGATTCCAGAGACTGTAATCAAGGCCGTTCAGGATGCCTTTGAAATATTGACCTCTTTTTTTCAAAAAATCTTCAAGGCCGCAGCCGAACTTTTTGGTTTTCATCTCTTTGGCGTATGCGGGACTCACAGTGGTAACGGCGGAAGCGTTGCTTATGCCGTAGGCGAGACAGTTGAACCTGCTGCCGTAGAGCAGCTCACTCTTTTTAAGCCCCGCGTACCTTGCCAATTTCGCGTCGTATTCGCCCTGGTAAGCGAGATTGTGCACCGTAAGAACGGTCGGCAGACAAGATTTTTTTGAGATAAATTTCGGCACAAGGGCGGTCTGCCAGTCGTTAAGATGTATCACATCCGCCTTTATCTTTAAACTTTTCAGGGAATGCAGCGCCGCTTTCTGAAAAAAAATGAACCGCCCTGCGTTATCGGGGTAATCGCCGAGCGAAGATCCATATATGCCCTCGCGGTCAAAAAAGGTTTTCTGTTTGATAAAATAAAAACTCACGCCTTTCTCTTTTTTCCCGCAAATCTCATAGACATATTTTTTAGCGCCCAAACTCAGTTTGAGTGTTTTTATTTTTTTTATGCCGGACTTTTTTGTCTCTACAGTGCCGTATAGCGGCATGAACACATTCACTTTGAGGCCCGCTTCGGCCAGCGCGTCGGGAAGAGCCCTTCCCACATCGGCGAGCCCGCCTGTTTTGGCAAAAGGCACCACCTCGGATGAGAGAAAAACAACTTCCATGATTTAGGCCAGCTCCTTTTTAAGCATCCTGTATATTTTCTGGGGAGATGAAGGCGCGACGCGCGTCGCGGCGAGTGTTGTCATAAAATTGGTATCTCCCTTCCAGCGGCCGACCACATGAGTGTGCGTGTGAGCGGTGAATCCCGCGCCGGCCGCTGCGCCCTGATTCACCCCTATATTGAAACCTTCGCAATGGAACAGTTTTTTCATAGCGGAAACGGCTTTAGAAACCATAGCCGCCATCTCCGCCGCCTCCGGAGCGCTGAGCATGGTCACATCGCCCGTGTGCCTGTACGGCGCGACCATCACATGGGCGTTTGTGTATGGGAAAAGATTGAGCATCATAAAACATTTCGCGCCCCTCAGGACGACAAGATTCTCAGCATCTTTCTTAGCTTTGGCCGCCTTGCAGAAAATACATCCCGACTGTTTCATGTCAAAATATTTGTCTCTCCATGGCGCCGAAAGATGTTTCATTTAGGAATTAAGAAGTTTTTTGACAAACCTCTTCATTGCCCAGCGCTTGAAAAAACCCTCGACAATGAATTCCACTCCGTAGGAAAAAGTACCCGTTGAGCGGGACACCCTCTTGACAACGGCGTCTATCACATATTCCCGCTCATCCTGCATTTTGAAAACAAGGTTTATCCTGTCGCCGAGATTGAAACGATATGTGGCTTCTAAGCCCGCGCCGCCGACACTGATATCAGTCAGGCAGGCCCGGCAGGCCGGTTGAAAAGCGCCGGGCTTGTACACATCCAGAAGCAATGTGTCTTTTATTCTGTCATGTTTCCTTTGCGATTGCTTTATTCCCATAGTTGAATTATATACAAGAAAGGCCTTTTAATGCAAGTTGATATTTATCACAGACAAGTAAAATGGCAAGGCCTTGATTTTTACGGGGGAATTTACTAATTTGCTGTTGATTATGGCTGAACAAACATTGGTGCTTATTAAACCGGACGGTCTGAAAAAATCCCTCACCGGGAATATTCTGACGCGTCTCTCCGAGACAAAGCTGGAGATCGCCGCGGCAAAAGCCGTCTGTGTGACGAGAGAACTGGCGGGCGAACATTACCGTCACATGAAAGATAAGCCTTTTTTTAACGAACTTCTGGATTACCTGATGGGCAATCTGCACAACAGAAAAAAAGTGCTAGCCCTGGTCTATCACGGCGATAATGCCATAAAGCTCGTGCGTGATATCTGCGGCGACACAAACCCCGAATCGGCCGACCCGACCTCAATACGCGGCTCGTACGGCCGAATAACCACCAAGGGCCTTTTTGAAAATATAATACACGCGTCCTCATCTCCCGAAGAAGCGGAAAGGGAAATCAAACTCTGGTTCAAACCCGAAGAACTGGTCTACCGCATCTACCCCGTAGAGACGGAAGAAAAAGTCACACAAACGCTCGTCTGGGCATAACTGTCTCGGAATTACCCCCGGAAGAATATGCGGTTTGCCGGGAGCGACCACGCCGGAGATATATCAGGATTTCGTTGTTTTTGAAAGAACGGGAACAAACTCTATTTTCCCGTCTTTGACTTCCGCTTTCAGTTCGGCGCCGGGAGCCAGGCCCGAGGACAATATGCGCTCCGAGAGGGGGTCCTCAACAAGCTCCTGTATCGTCCTTTTCAGGAGACGCGCGCCGCTGAATTTATCAAAGCCTTTTTCGGCGAGGAAATCTTTTGTTTTCTCATCAAACTCAACGCTGATATTTTTTTCATCAAGACGGCTTTTTAAACGCGCGAGGAGCATATCCACTATTTTCAGGACATCCTCTTTTGACAGATGCCTGAACACGACAGAGGCATCTATCCTGTTGAGGAATTCAGGACGGAAATATTTCTTCAGCTCTTCTTTTATCTCATTCTCCATTTCCTTGAAATCATATTCAGTTTTCGCGGCAAAACCTATGGTCTTATTCTCATAAGCGCTTTTAACGCCCATGTTGCTGGTCATCACCAAAACGGTGTTTTTGAAATCCACCCTGTGGCCGAGAGAATCCGTCAGAAAACCCGAATCCATTATCTGAAGAAGTGTGTTGAACACATCGGGGTGCGCTTTCTCTATCTCATCCAGCAGGATAACCGAATAAGGCTTACGGCGCACCTGGCCGGTCAAAAGGCCGCCTTCGTCATAACCCACATAGCCGGGAGGCGCGCCCACCAGGCGTGAGACACTGTGCCGTTCCATATATTCCGACATATCCAGTCTTATCACGGAATCCTCGTCGCCGAAAAGGAATTTCGCCAGGCATTGCGCGAGATAGGTCTTGCCCACGCCCGTGGGGCCGAGAAAAATAAAGGAACCTATGGGCCGTCCGGGCTCATGAAGTCCCGTCCGCGCCCGCCGCAGTGCCCTTGAAACAACGCTTATAGCCTCATCCTGAGAGACGATATCCTTGTGCAGCTCCTTTTCCATATTTAAAAGCCTGAGGGATTCTTTCTCGGTCAGCCGGAAGACAGGTATGCCCGTCACTCCGGCCACGATGCGCGCCATGTCCTCTCCTGTCACTTCCGTGACTGTTTTATCTTCCTTGACGGCATCTTTCATTTTTTTCAGCTCATCGGCGAGGAGGCTTTCCTTTTTTTTCAGCTGCGCCGCTTTCTCAAATTCCTGACCCGCTATGGCTTCCGCTTTTTCCGAGCGTATTTCTTTCAACTTATTATGCAAGGCCCTGAACTCCGGTGAGCGGGCTGATTTCTGGATTCTGATTTCACTGCCCGCCTCATCCACAAGATCTATGGCCTTATCGGGAAGAAACCTGTCGCTTATATATCTGTCCGAAAGCCGCGCCGCGGCCTCAAGAGCCTCGTCGCTGTAAGTGACTCCGTGATATGCCTCGTATTTATCCCTGAGGCCTTTCAGTATCTCAACCGTTTCCTCAACCGTGGGAGCGTCAAGCATAACCGGCTGAAAACGCCGGGCCAGAGCGGCATCTTTCTCTATGTATTTCCTGTATTCATTCAGCGTCGTGGCTCCTATGCACTGCAGCTCACCCCTGGCGAGCAGGGGCTTCAGCATGTTGGCCGCGTCCATGGGCGCGCCCTCCGCCGACCCGCTCCCCACGACAAGATGGAGCTCATCTATGAAAAGTATTATATGCCCCTTCTCCTTTTTGATCTCGTCCAGCAGCTTCTTCATCCTGTCCTCAAACTCGCCCCTGTATTTTGTGCCCGCGACAATCGAACCCATGTCAAGAGAGACCACCCTCTTGCCGTGAATGATTTCCGGCACGCTTTCGTTGACTATGTGCTGGGCTATGCCCTCCACCACCGCTGTTTTTCCCACACCCGGATCACCGATCAGGACAGGATTATTCTTACTGCGGCGGCAAAGTATCTGTATGACCCTGGATATTTCTTTTTCCCGTCCCACTATGGGATCCAGCTCGCCGTCAAGCGCGGCCTTTGTCAGGTCCCTGCTGAATTTATTAAGGAGAGGCGTTTTGACCGGCGGCGAGAAAGCCATGTCTTTATCGGGAGCGGGGGAGAAGGTTTCGCCGGTGTCGGGAGCCTCCTCAAGATAATCCATCACTCCATCGTAAGAAATGCCCGACGACCTCAGAACCTGAGCGGCAATACCGCTCTCCTCTCTAAGAATGGCCAGGAGTATGTGTTCCGTGCCCACAAAAGGCTGGCCCAGGGTTTTGGCCTCGTCTGAGGCGCCGTTGATTATCCTTTTGGCCCGGGGTGAAAAAGGGATGGGCCCCAGTCGTATGAGATTATCCCCCTCGCCAAGAAGGCCTTTGATATCCCTGACCATATCCTGAGCTTTGACGCCCAGCGCGGCGAGTATCTGTACGGCGATACCGTCCCTGAGCATCAGAATGCCCATGAGCACATGCTCACTCCCCACATAGGAATAATTCATGTCTTTAGCGGCTTTGTCCGCGTTAGCAAGCACGCGCTGAGCCCTTTTAGTAAATCTGTTATCCATTGTTCGCCTTCCCATTCAGTTTGAACTGCGTGGAATAAACCCTTCCCCAGAAATGGGCCGCCTGCGCGGCATCATACTTGAGCCAGTCTATGCCCGTGAAGCGCTCTTTGTCATACCAATCGTAGGAAGGATCGTTGTAATAGCCTGCGATGATCTTTAGCGCGCCCTTGAGTTTAGCCGGGCCGAGCGCCGCGTAATGCTCTATGATTTTTTGCAGAACAGAGGGTTCAAGCAAAGAGGGATTGGCGTTTTCCGGCGCGAAGTGACTCGCGATCTGTTCCGGTTCATCAGCAATCCTGAATTCTTCCGCTTGCGCGCTCTCAAATTCTCTGTGCAATTTTCTTGTTTCGCTATTTTTATAGTCCGCGAAAAGCCGCGAAAAACCTTCATCCGAATAATCAAGCTCCGGCGAGAAATTCCGTAAAAGGCCGGCGGCTTTCCCCGCGTCCCACATAGAGTCCAGCACTTCGGAGATACGCATGCCCTTCCTTCTGACGATGTCCACAGCGGGCAGAACACCTCCGTAATAAAGTATGTTCTTCTGATGCAATGATGCGAGCACCCTGAACACCCGCATGAACAGCGGATGCGCGTACTGAGTTATGTCCGATGAGAAACCATCAGTGCGGGAGCTCCCGCCCGGCGGCGAATCAGATATTGTCATATCTATCCCGTCTTTCACGGCCGGCATTTCGGCTCTTATCCTCTGCGTAAGATATTCAAGCAGTTTCCCGGCGCAGTCGTAAGCCCGGCCGTCTTCTTCCGGCACAGCTTTTGAGCGCTTTACATCGCGCGCGACAGCATGCGCGTATTTATCCTTCAGGCTTTCAGATATAAAACCCTCCCGGGCGAGTTCCTGAAAGACCGCGGATTTTTTTGAGATCTTCATCCAGTAGTGATAGCCCGACGCCGTGGTGTCAAGAATATACTTGATTCCGTAAGCGCTCAGCCTTTCGTTTATCTCCTGTATAAAAGGTTCCATCCATTCAAAAACTTCCTTCTGATGCCTGTAAACATATGACCTCTGCTTCCTGTTGTAATATTCAAGATCCCAGAATATGTAGAACGCGTCACCCGTGGAAACGGCGGGCCTGTAAATATCCAGTCCCTCGGCCATAAATTCATCCAGCGCGGAGACCGGACATATCTTCACCGGAAAATGCCATTTTTGTTTTTTCAGAAAAGGGCCGCTTCCTACCGCGAAGGCGGCGTCATCAAACTGTTTCGTTATCACTGCCCGCACGGCGGGGCTGCCGTAATACTCACTGTAAAATTCTTCTGTTGTCATACTTCTTCAAATAGCCTCATATTCTTTCTCATCATCATGTATTTCAATTCTTTCATCTTCACCACCGACAGATATGGCACATACTGACGGCCTATGGACTCCGGGCGGCCGGGGAGTTCCCCGTGACAGTCGGAACCTCCCGTGACCAGGAGGCCCATTTCTTCCGCCCAGGACATATATTTCTCCTGATCCTGGGGCGAATGCGCCGGATAGTAGACCTCTATTCCCTGCAGGCCTTTTTTGACGAGATAC
>Ga0210017_1001708_pt1 | contig 19097 bp, 16 predicted proteins | sample CryGeyCG2014_020_FD_183966 | JGI IMG/M metagenome (GOLD analysis project Ga0210017, IMG submission 183966) | Groundwater microbial communities from aquifer - Crystal Geyser CG08_land_8/20/14_0.20 (SPAdes) (version 2) | ecosystem: Environmental > Aquatic > Deep subsurface > Groundwater | place... | reverse complement strand
CTCAGCTTCATCGGTGTAATCAGGCATAAAACGATAACCCTCGGCATTTCTGAGTATACCGCCCTCTCCCCTCACCGCCTCGGAAATGAGGAAGGGAGCCACCCCGGGAAGATGAAGACTGGTGGGATGGAACTGGAAAAACTCCATATCGCTGATTTCAGCACCAGCTTTGAAAGCCAAGGCTATGCCATCACCGGTAACCACATCGGAGTTGGTGGTATATTTAAATAACTGACCTGCACCACCAGTGGCTAAAATAAGAAATCGGCAACTATACTCCTCTACCATCCCTCTTCGGCTATCAAGAACCTTCACACCTTTCACTCTCCCACCCTCGGTGATAATCTCGTTAACCAGGCAATGTTCTAAAACCTTGACCCTGTTGGACCGCACCTGCCGACTCAAGGTGACTTCGATATACTCACCAGTAGCATCCCCACCAGCATGGATGATGCGAGGGGCGCTATGAGCCGCCTCCATGCCTAAGCTAATTTCGCCATTCAGGGTATCAAAGGGAACTTGAAGTTTGATAAGGTCAGCAATACATTCCGCTGCCTCTTCAGTAAGAATATGAACTGCATTGGCATCACATAACCCGTCTCCAGCAGCCATGGTATCCCGGTAATGAAGCTCAGGAGAGTCATTCTTACCTATGGCAACAGCAATGCCACCTTGAGCATACTTGGTATTACAATCGTCAATGCTGCCCTTGGTCAAGACAAGCACGCTGCCCTGTTTGATAGCCAGTAATGAGGCGTAAAGCCCGGCAATGCCACTGCCCACTATTATGTAATCATAGTAATTCATCACTTTGACCCCAAAACTTTGTAGTGCGACCCTTTAGGGTCGTGCACGAGGCTAAAGCCTCGCACTACATTTTTCTCAACCTATAGCCAGCATCCTATCAATAGCCTTTTTAGCCCTCACCCTTATCTCCTCAGGAACAGTGACGATGTTTTTCCGTGCCTTCATTGTTTCAATCACCCTTTCCAGTGTGGTCTTCTTCATATCAGGGCAAACTAAGCTATTGGAGATAAGGTGAAATTCCTTATCGGGATTCTGCTTCCTTAAAGGATACAGCATCCCTTCCTCAGTGCCAATGAGGAAAATTTTAGCATTGCTTCCCTTAGCATAGCGGAGCATCTGGGAGGTGCTTAAAGCAGCGTCAGCCAGCTCGATAACCTCGGGGCGACATTCAGGATGAACCAGCACCTTAGCTTGAGGATAACGCTGCCTGGCTGCCTTGACTTCTTCCACACTGAGGTTATCATGGGTAGCACAAAAACCAGGGTAAAGAATCAACTTTTTATCAGTCCTGGTAGAGACATAATGCCCCAGATTTCTGTCAGGGATGAACAGGATTTCCTCATCTGGAATTGCGTTTACCACCTCAACTCCGTTAGCCGAAGTGCAGCAAATATCACTCTCCGCCTTAATTGCCGCTGTGGTATTAACATAAGCTACTACAGCAGCTTCGGGATATCGCCCTTTCCATTCCCGTAAACTGTCAACATCTATGGTATCCGCCAGAGGACAGCCAGCGTCACGATGTGATAATAGCACCGTGGTACCTGGATTCAGGATGGCTGCCGTTTCCGCCATAAAAAGAACGCCGCAAAAGACGATTACCTTCGCCTTGATGCCAACGCATTTCCTCGCCAGCTCCAGAGAGTCACCAGTAAAGTCAGCGATATCCTGCACTTCAGGACGCTGATAATTATGAGCCACAATAATAGCGTTAAGCGCCCTTTTTAACTCCAGGACTTCTTCCTGAAGTTCCTTAAATCCGGACCCTGCTTTAGCAGTCACCCTTATAAACTCTAAACTCTAAATTCTAAACTCTAAATTCTAAACAAATCCAAAACCCAAAATTCAAAACTTTTTAGGATTTAGGATTTCTAAGTCGTATTCTATCTCCGTTCTTTCCAAACCCAGTAATCTATAAATTTTCTTAGAGCTTTTGCCGCTCTGGCAGGCGAAGGGAAAACAGGTATCCCCTGATTAACAATCTGCTTCCTTATATCAGCAATGGCATTCCACCTCCAGTTTTCCATATCACAGGAATCAATTTCGCCCGTTTCTATAACGCAGACTACCGGCTTACTTTCTTCTTTAATTGCTATGCTGCCATCCATGAAGTCCCTGGCTATCGTTTCCCGCCATACATCCGTAGGGTAAAAGTCATCCTGGGTCAAGCCAACAACGAAAACATTAAACTCCTGCGCGGCAGCCATCATTTTCAGTAGACTCAAGGGTGGAATAAGTGACTTTTGAAGAATAGAGCTGTCCAGAGGATTCCTAATCCAATCCCAAATCTCAGGGACCTCTTTTTTGAGTTTCTCCCTTGTTTTCCGGGAAAGTTCCGGAATATGAAAACCCTCCTCCTCCCACACATCACCTGAAACCACGCTTTTCCCACCCCCACCCCCCACTATAAGCACCTCCCTGCTTGTAACAGGCGGTAAAAAGGTAAAAACCACAGCCTGGTCTATCAGCTCCTGAAAATTAGCGACCAGGGTAATACCGTGCTGTTTTGATATCGCTCTCCAGGTCTCCATAGAGCCTGCCAGTGATGCTGTATGAGAAAATACCAGCTTTTTCCCAGCCTCACCCCTTCCCGCCTTAAGTATTATCACTGGTTTCCTTGCTGTGGCATACGATAAGGCGCGGATAAATTCCCGCCCATCCTTAACCCCCTCAATGTAGGCAGCAATTAGCTTTGTCTCAGGGTCCTTAGCGAAATAGTATAGTAACTCAGACTCAGTTATATCCGAGGCGTTGCCATAGCTTATAACCTTGCTGAAGCGAACCCCGCGTAGAGCAGCATATCGGACAAATTCCCCGGCTCCCCCACCACTTTGAAAGAGTCCCCCAACAGGCCCAGCTTCTCTTGACAGGTCATGATTAAAGGAAAGCCCGACTTTGGGATAGTAGACACCCATGCAATTCGGGCCCAGAATCCTGATGCCCAGGCTTTTAGCTTTTTGTAAGATTTCACGTTCAAGCCTTGTTTCCTTTTCCCTTCCCGTTTCGCTCATTATCCCTGTGAAAAGATGAACCAGCTTAACATTTTTGGCTTTACAATCTTCGAGGAGTTTCAACACCCTTCCCGCAGATACGCAGGAGATAACGTAGTCCACCTCTGACTCAGGGATATCCCTGAGACTTGGATAAACCTTGAGCCCAAAAATCTCATCCAATTTCGGGTTTACCGGATATATCCTGCCCTTGAAACCATGGTCTATGAGGAAACGGGTAAAGTTGTACCCGCCGGACATGCCGTTTAAAGATGCTCCGACAATAGCAGCAGAACTTGGATGGAAAAGGGCGTCAAGATTATCAAAATTATCAGGCATATTTGCCCTGTAATGCCCAGGGACTGGTCTTCTCAATGTTAACCTTTACCAGCTGCCCTGAACAATCAGCATCGTCCTGGAAAAAGACCAGTTTATTACTTTCAGTGCGTCCATACCATTTCCCCTTTTTATTGCCCTCCACCAATACTTCCACTTCCTTTCCGATATAGCCAGAGTTTATCTCACCAGCTACCGATGCTTGAAGCTGCTCAACCTTCTTGAGCCTTTCTTTCTTGGTCTCTCGAGGGACATCATCTTCATATTTCCTCCAGGCAATGGTGCCAGACCGTGGAGAGTAGGCTGCCACATGAACAACATCGAACCTTATTTCTGTTAGCAGCGAAAAAGTATGTTCAAACTGCTCCTCCGTTTCTCCAGGAAAGCCCACAATAACATCAGTGCTCAAAGAAACCTGAGGCAAGCGCTCTTTAATAGCACGAACGAGCTCGCGATATTGCTCAATAGTGTACCCTCGCCTCATCGCTTTTAATATGTCATCATCCCCCGATTGAACAGGCAGCTCCAGGTATTTACAGACCTTCTCTAATGAAGCTACCGCTTCGATAAGTTTTTGGCTCATATCTTTAGGGTGGTTTGTCAGAAAGCGAATTCTTGATAAGCCCTCGATTTCGTTTAACCGGTATAGCAAATCAGTCAAATCTGGATGCCCCAGTAAGTCACGCCCATAAGAATCGACATTCTGCCCCAGCAAAGTTATTTCTTTGATGCCTCGCTTTGCCATTTCTTCAGCTTCACAGACTATCTCCTCCACAGGGCAGCTTGCTTCCCTACCTCTACGGTAAGGAACAATGCAAAAAGAACAGAAATTGTTGCACCCTTGAATGATAGGAATATAGGCACACGGCGAGGGAACCTTCCCGGCGTCATTGCGAGCCCTTCGCCTCCTGTCATTCTGACCCTGACTCTGAGGGTAACGAAGAGGAAGGGGAAGAATCTCATTCTGCTCAGGAGGGGCTCCGCGAAGCGAACTCTGTTCATCAGCAGGGACGCCTTGCTCCTTAGCCCAGCTAAGGAAATCGGGATAAGCCCCGGGCCTGAACAAAAAATCAACATGGGGAAACCGCTTCTTCAAATCTTCAACATGGGAATCGACAAAACAGCCAGTAACCAGCATGCGGATATCAGGGTGTTCCCTCTTTAAACCTTTCAGCTGACCCAGCATTCCCAAAACTTTATCCTCGGCGCTTTGTCTCACCACACAGGTATTAAGCACTATTAAGTCGGCTTCCCGAGGCGATTTGACCTCATGATATCCCGCGGAATTCAGATAGCTAGCTATCCGCTGTGATTCCGCCTTATTCATCTGACAGCCTATGGTCCAGATAGAATAACCTGACATAGCAATACCACCGCTACCTTTACGCCAACTTGCTGGTCAATCCTCCATCAATAACCAGAGTCTGACCGGTAACGTAAGATGAGGCGTCAGAGACCAGGTAAATAATGCCACCAACGATATCCTCAGGCTGACCATAGCGCCCCAGCGGGATATGCTCTAAAAATCCTCCTCCCTTCTCCTGTTCACTGGTATCTGGCTTCATATTCAGTAACTGCAACAACCCTCCACTAGCTATAAACCCCGGGGCAATGGCATTTACCCTGATATTGTACGGCGCTAAGTCCATAGCCAGCGTCTTGGTGAAATTAACAATCCCCGCCTTAGCTGCTCCGTAGGGAGCACACAGGGTGTAACTTGCAATTCCAGCTACTGAAGCGATACTGACGATGTTTCCTTTCTTCTGGCTAATCATCACCTTAGCTGCTGCTTTGGAGCAGAGGAACACGCTCTTCAAGTTCTCACGAACAATGGCATCCCAGCCCCCCTCGCTTAAATCCATCGTGCCAGCGATGAAAGAGCCACCAGCGTTATTAACCAGAATGTCAATCCTGCCAAACTCAGCCATGCTCTTTTCCACCAGGTTCGACACCTGGTCAGCAAGGCGAACATCAGTGGGCACCGCTAGAGATTTTCTCCCCTTAGCTCTAATCTCTTCAGCGGTGGCTTCAATATCAGCGGCAGTTCGGGCAGAAACTACCACATCAGCTCCGGCATCAGCTAAACCCAGGGCTATGGCCTTGCCAATACCTCGTCCCGCTCCAGTTACAATGGCTACCTTGCCATCCAGATTAAACAAGGATGAACTCATTTTTTAACCTCCTTAAGGTTTTCGGGTTGTTTAATTTTGATTTCTCGTTGGGCAACTACATCCCTAAACGACCTGGTTTCCGTTATTATAGTTAAGATATATAATTCACCACAAGTTAAAGGCTATGGGAACTAAAGACCAGGAAGGGCATCGAGAAAGGTTACGCCAAAAGTTCCTTAAATCTGGGCTCGCAGAATCCCATGATTATGAGATTGTTGAGCTGCTGCTCACTTTAGGGGGTACGCATGGGGATTGTAAACAGCAAGCAAAGGAAGCGATAAAAAGGTTTAAAACCTTGCGAGGAGTTTTAGCTGCTTCTACTGAAGAACTGCAGGAAATTAAAGGTATTGGTCCTGCCAGTGCCTTCGCCATCAAGCTTATACAGGAGGTATCTCAAAAATTTCTCAAAGAACAGATTCTTAATAAATCCTATTGTAAGTCTTCTAAAGAGGTCTTTGACTACCTTTATCACTCGATGAGAGACCTTCCAAAAGAGACATTTAAAGTTATGTTCTTGAACGCTCAAAATCGCATTATTGAAACGGAAGACTTATTTGAAGGAACATTAACTGCCAGCGCAGTCTATTCCCGAGAAATCATAAAAAGTGCCATCAAACACAATGCTGCCGCTTTAATCTTCGCCCATAATCACCCTTCTGGCAATCCCGAGCCCAGCGACAACGATAAGCAGATAACCAGGGATTTGGTCTTTGCCGCAAATATCATGCAAATAAAAGTGCTAGACCATATTATTATCGGTGATAATTGCTATTTCAGCTTCGCCGATGAAGGATTCATTGAGAAATATGACCTGGATTTCCTAAGCTTAAGAAAATAAGGGATACTTATTTAACCCGAATTAATGCCTTAAAAGGGACTTAAAAGGGAGGAAATATGCCAGAATTTGGTCTTAGTGAAGCTCAACTGATGTTTAAACAGAAGACACAGGATTTTGCTGACCGGGTTTTAGCCCCTGGCGCTAAAGAGAGATGTAAACAGAATCAGTACCCCAGAAAAATTGTACAGCAAATGGGGAAAGAAGGATTTCAAGGGCTATGGATTCCTGAAGATTACGGAGGGCAGCCTGGAGATGCTGTGATGCTCGGAATAACCGCTGAAGAGTTCGGTAAAGTAGACCATGCTGCCACACTATTTCCGCTGGAGGCATTCGGAGCTGCAGTAATAGTTGGGCGCTGTCACCCTGAGGTACAAAGAGAGTGGCTTCCCAGGATTGCTTGTGGAGAAGTTATCCCCTGTTTTGGTATAACTGAGCCTGAGTGCGGCTCTGACGCCACTGCACTCAGGACCAGAGCTGCTAGAGATGGTGATTATTACATACTTAATGGAGAGAAGACATCAATTACTCTCGGGATGCAAGGAGATTTGGCCGGTATATTTGCTACAGTAGACCCTGCTAAGAAAGCGAAGGGAATAACTTGCTTTGCTGTACCTTTAGACATTCCTGGAGTTTCAAGGACTTCCTTTGTTGATACCGGGTGGATTTCTCTGGACAGGTCTTCAGTGTTTCTTGATAACGTTCGTATCTCGTCCAAGTACAGAGCCGGTGAAGAAGGACAGGGCTTTCGATTAGCACTGGAAGATTTTGATATCTTCCGAGTCATGCTGGCTCTGTCGGCTCTGGGTATGGCGGAGTCTAGCCTCGATGAAGCATTCGATTATAGTAAGAGTCGGCATGCCTGGGGTAGGCCCATCCTCAAATTCGAAGGAGTATCTTTTAGGCTCATAGAGAGTTTGACCAGAGTAGAAGCAGCTCGCTTGCTTTGTTACAAAGCTATGTGGCTGCATGACCAGGGTTTACCATTCGCTAAAGAGTCAGCAATGTCTAAATATCTGGGACCAGTTGTAGCCGTAGATGCTATCCACAATGCCTTTTTAACCCTTGGGCATGTGGGTTATAGCGCAGAATACCCCCTGGAGCAACGGTTACGAGATGCCTTGGGCTACGAATTTGCTGATGGCACTGCCGATATTATGAAGCTTAATATCCTCCGTATTGTGGCAGGGAGGGAATACCTTCCTTATGCCTGACGAAGACAAGATTATTCAAAACGTGGCAAGGGAAATATGTGAGCTTTCCCATCAGGCTGTAATGACGAGATTGCCACGCGGAGCCTGCCCTGGTGAGCCGAAGCTCTGAACGAAGTGAAGAGGAGATTCTTCCCCTTCCTCTTCGTTACACTCAGAGTCAGGGTCAGAATGACAGGAGGCGAAGGGCTCGCAATGACAAAAAAGGAGGTGATGGTTAGATGACTTAATGTGTGCTTTTAGAGTGAACAAACAAAGGCAAAACCAGCAGACTTACGGGAGTCCAGGTAAACGCAAAAGCTTTCCTGGAAAAGAGAAAAATAAATGAGGTGCCAGAAATGGAGCGATTTAAGGACAAAGTAGCAATAGTAACGGGTGCAGCTCAAGGTGTGGGAGAGGCAATAGCCAGGCGCCTTGCTCAAGAGCAAGCTGCCGTTGGCATCCTTGATATTCAGGTAGATAAGGCGAAGGCTGTCGCATCTGACATAGGATTAAGGAGTGGGAAAGCCATGGCTGTAGAAATGGATATCACAGATAGTAACTCCGTGAAACAGGCCGTCAAAGAAGTTGAACAAAGTTGGGGAAGGATTGATGTTTTAGTGAACAATGTAGGTTGGGATAAACTAATGTTGTTTATGGACCTACCGGAGGAACTCTGGGATAAAATAATAGCGATAAATCTAAGGGGGCCCATAACTGTTACCAGGGCGGTTCTCGATGGGATGAAGGAGCGTAACTATGGCAGGATAGTGAACATAGGCTCGGATGCTGGCAGGGTTGGCTCGACGGGTGAATCGGTCTACTCAGCCTGCAAGGGAGGGATGATGGCGTTTACAAAAACACTTGCCCGAGAGCTTGTAAGGTATAACATTCTGGTAAATTGCATCTGTCCCGGACCAGCAGAAACCCCCCTTCTTGCCTCTATGGCTGAGGCGAACCCGAACCTGATTGACGCTTTGAAGAAAGCAATCCCTATGCGACGGCTTGCAAAACCTGAGGATATAGCAGCCGCCGTTGCCTTCATCGCATCAGATGAGGCAGGATATATTACCGGCCAAACCCTGAGTGTTAGCGGTGGGCTCACTATGGCATAAAGGGCTTCCTGCGAGTATGAGGGTGGTTAAAAATGTAGTTGCCCAATTTATTGGGCAAATGCGCCTGATGAATCAGGCAACTACAGAAATTTGGAGGTGAAACATCTCTAATATGCTTAAAAACGAACGCAAAATCAAAATTATAGTATCCCGCATAACTTCGTATAAAAATCCCTCTAAATCCCCCTTTAGAAAAGGGGGAGTAAGGGGGATTTGACATTCCATGAAAGCAAGTGAGATTATAAATAGTTTTGTGCCTGACTATAAAACAGCCTTGATATAAACGGGAGGTGAAATTATGGAATATCGGGAAATTCTCTATGAGAAGAAGGATGGCGTAGCAAGGATAACGATAAATCGGCCGAAGGTAATGAATGCCTGCAATAATGTGGCTGTTTATGAATTGACGCAGGCTTTCATGCAGGCGTGGAGTGATGATGAAGTTCGTGTGGTAGTACTCACAGGGGCAGGAGACAGAGCATTCTGCACTGGTGGCGATCAAAGCGTACGCACAATTAAGGGTTATGAAAACACCATAGCCGCTTTGCCCCTGGAGGTTGGTTGGCAGCAGGTTACCTGGTTGATTCGTTTTATCCCGAAACCGGTAATTGCTCGGGTGAATGGCTATGCCATTGGAGGTGGGCATGTCTGGCAGGTTGCTTGTGACTTTGGCATAGCTTCTGAATCCGCTCGCTTTGGCCAGGCTGGGCCGCGGGTGGGAAGTTTTGACCCCGGATTTGGCACTGGGGAGTTAATGCGAAATGTCGGCACAAAGAAAGCCAAAGAGATATGGTTCCTCACCAGGATATATTCTGCTCAAGAAGCCTTACAGATGGGATTAGTCAATGCGGTAGTGCCTCCAGATAAGCTGGACGAGGAAGTGGATAAGTGGTGTGAGGAGTTATTGGCAAAGAGCTCAACCTCTCTAAAATTCTTAAAGTATGCCTTCAATGCCGAAACGGATGGAGTGACAGGAGTTACTTACCTCGGAATTGCCGGTTTAGGCCTGTACTATAATACTGAGGAGGCAGCGGAAGGGGTGAAGGCATTCCAGGAGAAGAGAAAGCCGCGGTTTGAGGACTATCGTAAGGTGGCGATTTAAGGTTCTTTATTAACCTCACCCCCTTAATCCCCCTCTCCTTGAGAAGGAGAGGGGGGAAGCCCCTCTCTTACCTACACTCCCCCTTCCCTTAGTAAGTAGGGCCGTGCAAAACCTTATGTAAAATAGGCTTAAAAGACACTATGTAGTACTAAAGTACTATTGATGTTTAACACTATTTTATATTAGACTGACAATTAGGTGAATACCCCTGAGGCTTCGGCCGATGGGCGCGAAAGTGCTACCTTGGTAGCACCTTCGCATTTTATGGAGCAAAAATAGCACTTGGGTACCAACATCTATTTTGACGGATTCAACCTCTACTATTGTGCCGTCAGGTACACACCATACAAATGGCTTGACCTGCTTAGTTTATGTACTAACTTGTTTCCCACAAAAACCATAGACAAGATTAAGTATTTTTCAGCCAAGGTGACAGCTGTACCTTGGGACCCTGGTGCACCAACGCGACAAGACTTCTATTGGCGTGCATTAAGGACCATCCAAAATCTGGAAATAATCAAGGGTAATTTTGTTTCTTGGCCGAGGTACCTGCCGCAGTTCCCATTCGCTTATGACAAGAATGGCCGTGCTAGAAAAGTCCAAGTGCTCCGAACGGAGGAGAAAGGCTCTGATGTCAATTTGGCTGCATATCTCGTCTATGATAATTGCGTTAAAGAGGCGGATGAATCAATTGTCATATCTAACGATTCAGACCTAACGGAGGCCATTGAACTTGTCACAGTCAAACTCAAGAGGACCGTGATAGTGGTAAATCCAAATCGTACCACAATGGTGCATAAAGACCCGGTACACTGTCACATGCACCGGGAATTGATGAGAGTGGCAACTCAAAGCGTTATTTCCATAAATGAGAAAGTCCTTGCTGCATCACAGTTTCCCCCAACCTTAACTGATATTCAAGGGACATTCTCTAAACCCGCTACTTGGTAACGATGCAACTTAAGAGTAGTAAGGGAAGGGAGTCAGGGGGATAGGTTGCTAAACAACATCGATTTAAGATTTGACCGAAAAAACAGCCATAATAGAAGGCAGATAGAACGCTCGGGAAAAAGCAGCACCATATTCTCAAAGAGCGTGCGGGCAGGGATTTCCCTGACCTGGCTAATTAGAAAACTGCGTGGTTCGTTAGGTTGTGCAGTAGGTGTGCACTTGGCACGTTTTTAGCCTACTGTTGCGACCGCATATTCCATCCCCCGCCGTTTGCACCATATCTCAGCGGCCTTTCGCTTTCGCTTCACTTCGTCAGAATCTACTCTACTGGGATCCTTCACTTCAAGAATAGATTTATGACCATCAATATACTCCACAATGAAATCAGGAACGTAGCGGCGCATGTGTTTTTGAACATCAACCCATGGAATAGTAATCCCATGGCGTTTCATCCACTTAACAACGGCAGGATCAGCATCCAGCTTTTCCATCATCATTTGTTCAAGATTACTGTCGTATTTCTCGAAATTATACGGACTTTTTTTAGGATTCCAGTAAATGCCATGCTTACTTATTGGCATACTCTATTATTCCTCCCACAAGCCCGGGAATAGCAGCAACCTTAGCAGTGACTTGATCCAACATTTTCCAAGCATAATCAAGGCCACGTCGGTCAGCCAGACCGAGGGATACTCCATCAAGGAATTTACCCCTGATATGTTGCATCAGGGCACTGTAGACCTCGCCTCGAAAACCTGCAGCATAGCCCGCCTTGACACATAACTCCTCAGCAATCTCCAGCACTCGGCTCTTTATAGCTTCCCGCATGGTATCATCGGTAACTTCTACTCCAATGTCACCATTTTTGGGAAGGTCTGGAGCACTGTGAATTGTTTTCCATTTCATGCCTGCCAGTTCCTCGCTGATAACTGACCTAATTTCAACCCCGGTTATCTCGACTGTCTCTCTGCTGTACTCAAGAGATGCAAGGACTTCTGCCCAATTCTCGACGGGTTGAGCTACACCAATTTGTGTTACCTCAAATTCGCCATTGTCAATGAGTCCTTCAATTTCTTTTGGAACGTCAATAACAAAGTCCGGCCGAGAAATCTCTTGGCGTGGTGGGGGTTGGGGCAAATCCTCGACCTCATCGAACATTTGCTCTGTGGTAACACTTGAACGAATTTTACAGTTGAAAATGTCCCAAAGCCAATAGTGCTCTAGCTTCGGATGGTCTACTACTGCACAAATCTGTGGTTCGTCGGGTGACATGCCCTTTCCACGGACTCGACGTAGCCCGCGGCCAATCACCTGCTGGCCATATACTTTGCTGGTAAACTTGCGAAGAAGAAGGATGATGCCTACTTCTGGCACGTCCCATCCCTCACGTAACATAAGAACACTAACAACTGCCTTGTACGGGGTCTTAGTCTTCTGCTGACGCCCCAACTCACGTGCTTTTTTTCTATCCTCTTCGGGGCTATCCTCCGTTACTAGTAGTGTGTTGACCTTAAAGACCTTTGAAAGAGTGTTCGCCGCTTTTTCTGCATCCTTCTTACAGACGGCAACGACAAACAGTATAGGTTGGTAACGTCCCTTTGCTCGCATTTCTTGCTCTTGCAGACGCTTGAGGGCAATTGCCATCTGTTGCCGCATTGGCTTATCATCAGTAACCCATTGAGTGGCGGTGAGTCCCTTACGGTCAACTTCCTCCCAGTCAATCTCTTCAACCCTCTTTGTAACTCCTGTTAAGGCATCTGTATAAGTGAGTTCTACAGTCTTGATATCTGGCTGGTAGACTACCGGTGTAGCGATAAGAACATCAGCTAAGGCATCATTCACGTTATACTCGTAAATCATGTCACTGTCAGGAGCTTTGCCGTCAGCCCTATCGGGTGTAGCAGTGGTGTCTATACGCAGCAATACCTTCTTTTCAATAGCCTGTAGTGTAGCCGTATATTCCTCTGCCGGGGAGTTGTGTGCCTCGTCATTGAAGAGGGCAAAATCAGGCCCGTTCATCATCGCTGACAGATTAGTTTTGCCCGCCATGTTGCTTTGATAAAACTGATGTATGTTGCCAAGTACAATGCTAGCTCCTAACAAGCTCGGCCAGCCGCTGCTTTTGCCACCGCCAAGCGTGGTCAAGTCAAAATCCACAGGACGCACATTTGACCAATCCGGCAACAGGTCTCTAACCTTGAATACCTTACCCTTATCAAAGTCATCATCCAAACGGTCACGTACAATAAGATTAGGGCAGAGGAGCAGGAACCTCTGTACGCCGTGGGAGATGCGCAGCCAGGCTACTATGGCGGCAATGACTGCTGTCTTGCCACCGCCGGTTACAATATTGAGCAGCAGACCGTGTTCACCGATAGTTTGCTTGCCTAGAACCTCGTAGGAGTAAATAACTCGTAGAAAGGCTTCCCACTGGTGACGCCATAGAGTATCTTTTCGTGGGACCTGGTCATTAGTTGGGTCACTGAGAAAATCAATGTAGCGATATGTGTCGGGAAAGTCGGTAGGATAGCCGTTTTGGCACCACGCCTTAAAATCATCTTCGTATCTGGCAAATTCGTTAAACATTAGCTAATTAACCTCAATACGACCTGTCCATAAACCCTCGCCACCAATGTCATCCTGTACCTTGCAGGCAATACGATATTGCCCAGTTGCCGGGAAGGTATAATCAACCAGAAGGGCAGGCTCTTTGGTAGCGTTACGGATGAATGAGAAACCCTGGGTACTAGTGAACGTACCATTGTAGTCAAAGTCCCACTGGACGTTGATTATCTTACCCCCAGCGTTCAATACTACGGTTTCGCTTACATCAAAACGATAGGTTAGCCCGCTCAGTTTCTTCCAACCAACTTCAACCCTCGGTGGCATAACGAATGTCAAAAATGTGCTGTAGTCCGCCTTATCAGCTGTGGACAAAACGCTGACATGTTGACGGAATTGCAGTGAGTCAATACGAATCATATCAAGACGGATAAAGTTCAAATCGGTGGCTTCCTGTTCACGGAGTTGCTGTGCTGCCTGCACTGCATCCTCGCGGAAAGCCCAGGCAAGCATAATCCCGTCCCGGAGATTATCCTGCTGATAGCGTGGTGTCTTACGCACGGCATTAGCGAAGTTTACTACATCCTGTGCTGTTACCTGCGATTTCTGGGAAGGCTCACCAACCCAGACGGGTATAGCGCCCTTGTGTCCGTGGATGCCTGCTTCGGAATTGTCCGGGACTGCTCCATAGGCGCGGAGCACAAACTGGCGGAACTGGTCTGGCGGAGTTTCCGAGAGACGTTTAGCCTCGTAGATACCCCAGTGCTCAACGGTAAAATCGGGGACGGTGAATGTTTTACTAGCCTGCTCTAACGAAATTTGTTCAGAGAGTTTTGCTACTCTATCAGCGGTGATGGCCACCGCGACACGGGATTGGTCACAGGCTATCCAGCGACGACCAAGTCGCTGAGCTACGGCAGGTGTCGTGCCCCCGCCACAGAAGAAGTCTGCAACAACATCGTTTTGATTTGAACTCCCCAATATTATTCGCTCAAGAAGAGCTTCAGGTTTTTGAGTTGGATAGCCTATGCGTTCCTTAGATTGAGCATTTATTGTAGCGATATACCATACGTCTGTTGGTAATGCTCCAGATTCATCAAAACCTTTATTCCATTTTCTGTCATGAGTAAGACTACCAGTGTATTTAATGAGTTGCTTGCTGGATTCAGCTACAAGCAGGTGAGGTTCACGCACATCGTTGGCGTTAAACGTAAATTCACTCTCCCTAGAGTAGAATAGAATAATGTCATGCTTTCGGTTCCATCGCTTATCAGTCCTCACACCCCATGAGTATTGCCAAACTATTTCAGTCTTAAACCCGGGCCCATTTCCAGACAGACCGCCATAGCCAAATATCTTATCCATCTCCTGCTTCACATAGTGTCCAGCGTGCCAGTCCAGATGGATATAAATTGAGCCTGTCTTTTTCAGCAGACGTTTCATTTCGTAAAGTCTAGCATTGAGCCAGATGAGATAACCTGGCATCCCACCATCCCATATATCACTAAAAGAACGTAACTCGTTCTGGTCACCAAAGATAACATTATACTGCTTGCCAGAGAAGAAGGGCGGGTCAATGTAGATAAGGTCAATACTTTCAGAAGGGAGTTGGCGCATCACGTGAAGATTATCTCCCCAGAAAAGACGGTTAGGCTCTAGTTCCGGGTGACCAAAGCTAACACGCTCCACAACCTGAGTCGGGAGCATCACTTGGGGATACCATTTGCGAAAGCCGCGCCTTCCGTCCCAGCCCAAAGGCTCTCTATCTACGGGTATTGAGCCGAAGCGAACGGGAGCTCGCCAGAACTCTTCCTGTTCAGGGAGAGCTTCCTCTATTTCCTCTGTGCCGGATACATCAGGTGGAGGGACAAACTCACCTTTTACTGGGCCTGAGGCGTCGCGGAACTCACCCATCCTTGTACCAAACAACTCGTCGCCTAAGCCCTTCTGTTCTCCCTTGGCCATACTGTTCGACATACCTCCGCACTATCTTATCGGTCAGCGATATTATACATCCTATAAATGCGAATGAGAACAAAGAGGCCAATAGTTCGTCACTTTGTGTAATGAGTCATGTGCAGTATAATAGACTTAGAAATGAAGGATTTACGGGATAGCTATTCTAAATCCATTTGGTAAAACAAGTACCGATGATGGTCCGAGGCATTCCACTTGAATCGACATTAACAACCGAAGTTAGCGGATATACTGACTTTATGATATCTACCGAGGCGCTAGGTGGTTGGGCATAATAGAAGTGTCCTTGAGAATTCTGTACAGACTCTAAGAATCCTCTACATGGTAGTGGCCGGCTTGGCACTAGCCGCCGGACTTGAGGAACTTGTAATCAACGATGAAAATCAGTTCCAGTTACCCGCTTTATTAGAAGACTGGATACTGTGGGTGTTCTTTATCATCTTCGTGTCAACTGTGGTGAGGTTTGTGCACGGTGCGATGCGACATTTTGACCACTACTATATTGAACAGCCGCAGCAGATACACTGGAAAGGGCAACCTTTGTGGGACTTCCTATTCCTGGGATTTGAAGCTTTCATTTTCTTTGTTTTAGCTTTCTCCTTACAAAACCAACCCAGGTTCATCAGTTCCTACCTTGTATTGCTACTCATCGACACTCTCTGGCTCTTTGGTGTGTTTCTCCCACATGTCAAACAGGTTTTCCATGGGACATCACTACACTGGATAGTTGCCAATGCATTTGTTCTTGTTCCTACAGGCATTCCATGGATATGGTATCGTAATAGTGCAACTTGTCCTCCGTGGCTCATTGGATTATTCTTTGCTGGCATTATTGCCCATACCATTATGGATTATGCTACTAATTGGGAATTCTACTTTGGACGATCCCTTTCTGACGATTCGTAGAAAGAGATTTCTCATCCACCTGTCTCAAATGCTCCCTAGACTAAACAACGAACATTTCAGCAATGTACTCGCAGGAGGTGAGCATTATCTGAGCCAGGTCTTGGCACAAAGGCGGAGCGAACGTCACTAGGGTTCTTTAGACCGACACCCCAATGTAATGATTTTTCCTTCCTCACAAGGCACACACTTAATAACAATACATCGCTTTGCTAACTCTGCTATCCATCAAAGGGTCAAATCCCCTTTTTCAAAAGCTATGATTTATTCTTCCAAAGGCTAAGAGCCGGCAAATATCAGGATTTCACCTCAATGCTTAAGGCAGATTTAGAGCGGGAATAAAGCCGTAATGAGCGGACTGCCAGGGATTTCCCTGACCCATCCTAGCGGTGCTATACTGCTGTTATCGCTATTTCAGCTTCGCCGATGAAGGGCTGATTGAGAAATACGACCTGGACTTCTTAAGCATTAGAAGGAACAAGGATGTTTAAGCCAAACTTTAGAGTAACTAACAAGATAATCAACTACCTTACAGATATCGCTGCTGCTAGAGAGTTGATTCTCAATGCCTCGCTTCTTCCGCAATGGGAAGTGAAACTACGCAAAGAGGCAATTGTTAAGATGGCTCATCATTCTACAAGCATAGAGGGTAATCCTTTAACTTTGGAGCAAGTAACAAATTTGCTTGCCGGGAAGGAAATAGCTGCCTGGGATAAGGATAAAAGGGAAATAGTAAACTATGTCAAGGTGCTTGAATATATTGATAGACTTGGTGAGGAAGGAGTCAAATATATCACTGAGGAGATTATTCTCAAGATACATCAGCTTACCACACAAGACATCTTACCTGAAGGTCAATCAGGATGCTATCGAAAGGTGCCTGTTGCGGTTGTGGATGGGCATCACAAAGTCATCTTTCAACCGCCTCCTAAAAACAAAGTTCCTGAGCTTATGAGGGATTTTGTCTCGTGGTTAAACAGTGGTCAGGCACATGAGTTATACCCTGTATTACTAAGCGGGATTTCTCATTACGAGTTCGTTAGAATTCACCCCTTTGTAGATGGAAACGGTAGAACTGCAAGAGCGTTAGCCACGCTGATTCTCTATCTGAAAGGCTTCGATACTAAAAGATTCTTCGCCCTTGATGATTATTACAATGAGGATAGAGGGAGATATTATGCTGCGTTGCAAACGGTAGAACAAAAAACATTGGATATAACACCTTGGCTGGAATATTTCTGTGAGGGTGTTGCTGTCAGTATGAATCGGGTTAAAGCTGCAGTCTTAGAGCTAAGCTTTGATAAAAGGGTAAAAGAGAAGAAGGGACAAATCTTTTTGAACGAAAGACAGAGGGAAGTTTTAAAGTATTTACAAACAAATTTGAAAATAACCACAGAGACGTATCAGAAGATGTTTAATGTTTCTGAACGGACAGCGCGGAATCATTTAAACGAATTGGTGAAACTGGATTTAATTAAACCTATAGGGCCTCAAAAAGGCAGGTATTATGTGCTGGTTTAGCCTATTGCCGAGAAATTGCCGAGAAATTGCCGAGAAAACGGAAGAGGTAGTTTATGAACAAGTTGAGCCAGAGCGAAATTGAATTTATCACCCAGTGTTTGAAGGAAGGCAAACCTTTGCCAGATAGCTATCGCTATATAATCCCCTTCGAGACCAAGAGAGAATATGAGCTTACTTACGCCGATAAGGAGCGAGAAGAGGATATATTGGCAGACACCTTTGCCGTGCCCTTACAACCAATAAAAACTTTCGGCAGCAATGGCGATGGCTGGACAAACAAGCTCACCTTCGGAGATAACCTGCAAGTGTTAAAGACACTGATGAATGACCCCGATGTAAAAGGCAAAGTTAGGCTAATCTACATAGACCCTCCTTTCGGCACAGGAGACATTTATGATGCCAGAGGCGAGGCTCCAGCTTATTCAGCTAAGTTGCAAGGGGCTAAGTTTATAGAGTTCCTGAGAAAAAGGCTGGTGTTCTTGAGGGAAATTCTGGCTGATGATGGCAGTATCTATGTTAGAACAGACTACCATTTTGGGCATTACCTTAAAGCAGTGATGGATGAGGTTTTTGGCAAGAATAACTTCAGGAATGAGATAATCGTCAATCGGACAAAAAAGATATTTGAAGGAATTAATCGATTCAATACTGCTACAGACTCCGTGCTTTTTTACACAAAAACTGGCAATTATCTCTTTGACGGGGTTAAGAAAGAGAGACCCGATCAGAAATGGATAGCCATGCATTCACCTGGAATTCGATGGACAAGGGTTGATAAGAAATACTTATACCTATTCAAATCTGAAGAACTAAAGGAGAAAAAGGGGGAGTATTATTCCAGGGGAAGAGTGTTTTGGGGAAAGGTTATTATGCCCCCAGAAGGAAGACATTGGACATTTACCCAAGATAGACTAGATAAATATCTTGCCGAAGACAGGATAAGATTAAATCCAAAAACTGGAATGTCAGAATATTTGACAAGTTCAAAGGAAATTGTTGATTCGAATTGGGCTGATATTCCTGGCTATACTTTCAAATGGAGTTACCCGACTGAAAATTCGGAGCAATTATTGGAAAGAATAATTCTCGCCTCTTCTAACCCCAGCGACCTTGTCCTAGATGCCTTTGCTGGCTCTGGGACAACCGGAGCATTGGCGGAGAAGCTCGGTAGAAGATGGATAATGATTGATTGTGGGAAATTGGCTATTTATACCATGCAAAAACGCCTCCTTAATCTCAGAGAAGAGATTGGAAATAAAGGCAAGCCACTGAAACCTAAACCATTTACTCTATACAATGCTGGACTTTACGACTATAAGAAGTTGAAGCAACTTCCCTGGGAGGAGTATCGGGATTTTGTATTGAAGCTCTTCCAGTGTCGTGGTGAAAAACATCGCATTACTGGCATAGAGCTAGA
>Ga0210017_1001707_pt1 | contig 19101 bp, 22 predicted proteins | sample CryGeyCG2014_020_FD_183966 | JGI IMG/M metagenome (GOLD analysis project Ga0210017, IMG submission 183966) | Groundwater microbial communities from aquifer - Crystal Geyser CG08_land_8/20/14_0.20 (SPAdes) (version 2) | ecosystem: Environmental > Aquatic > Deep subsurface > Groundwater | place... | reverse complement strand
CGCGCTCCAAGGTCATGGCACACAGCCCGGATTGCATCAATGCGGACGAGGGCGACCTGGTCAAGATTGGCGAGTGCCGGAAGCTCAGCAAGAAGAAATCCTGGTGCGTATTGGAGATAATTGAGAAATCAAAAGAATCAAAGAAATAATGTTTGTTAGGTGTTGAAACACATGAAGGGACTTTCTGCAAGAATCACAAAAGGATTGACCATCGGCAGCCGTATGGAGTGCAGCGACAACAGCGGAGCCAAGGAGCTGGAGATAATTGGCATCACTAAGTTCAAGGCCAAGCATGGCAGCAACCCAAAGGCCGGTGTGGGCAGCATAGTGATTGTATCTGTGAAGAAGGGCAGCCAGCAGATGAGGAAAAAAGTAGTGCGCGTTGTAATCATCCGCCAGAGAAAGGAATACAGGCGGGCAAAGATACGCGTGATGTTTGAAGACAATGCAGCAGTGCAAATTGACGACACCGGCCTGCCCATAGGCACGGAAATCAAGGGAGTTGTGGCCAGGGAAATAAGCGAAAGGTTTCCAAAGGTAGTAGCCATTGCCCAGAGCGTTATGTGATTGTCTAGGGTCTAGAGTTTAAGGTTTAGACTTTGAACTTTAAACCTTGAACTTTACGTGATATTCATGGCATTGATTCGAAAGATGAGGCGCACGCGGTACAAGGATAATCGGAAGTACCACCTGCGCAAGGGGTTTGTGAAAGCGCGGCTCAGCGACGAGCTCAGGAAAAAGCTCGGCACGAAGACCAAGACAGTGCGCAAGGGCGACACCGTCAAGATGATGCGCGGCGAGAACAACACCAAGGAAGGCAAGGTTCTCGAGGTCGACTACAAGGAAGCCATTGTCTATGTCGAGGGCATAACCATCAAAAATGCAAAAGGCGTTGACAAGCTCACGCCCGTCAACAGTTCCAAGCTTATGATAATTGCAGTTGCCGAAGGCCCGCTGAAAAGGGAACGGGCGGCCACGACAGCTGCGCCTGCATCCCGGGAACCAACTCCTGCCGAGTCCAAGAGCATTGAATCGGCAAAGGAGGAGACTGAGGCAGAGACAAAGAAACAATCCCATGAGAAACTGAGAAAACGGGAGTTGGCATGAGCCTTCTCTTTTTACAAAAAAGAGAAGCTTCGGGAAGAGAAAAAGTATAAGTGTAAGACTCGAAACCCAAAACCCGAAACTGTTAAGGTGTATCCATGATTCGGACCCAAGTACGATTGGCTGTTGAAAAGGAATTGCCGGTTACCCGGCGGAAATCAGTGCGCTGGTTTCCTGCATCTCGCGGCACCAGGCAGTCCCTGGCTATATATGTGGTTCTAAGGGACGTGCTGAAGCTGGCAGGTTCCAAGCGCGAGGCGCGCAAAATCCTGCTTGCAGGCAAGGTGAGCGTGGACGGCAAGCCCTGCAAGGACGAGTTTTACCCAATTAGCTTAATGAGCGTCATTGAGATTCCTGATTTGAAGAAGGGTTACCGCGTTGATTTCACTGGCGGCAGGCTGCTTCCGGCAGAGACCGGGCATCCGGAGTTCAAAACCTATAAAATCGTAAAAAAGCATGCAGTCAAGGGAGGCAAGTTTGTGCTTACTTTCCATGATGGCAGGAACATGCTTGCAGACAATTCCTACAAGGTAGGCAATTCGGTTGTCATGGGCTTGAAGGATGGAAAGGTAGTCGTCCAGCTTCCTCTGGATGCGAATGCAATTTGCACAATCACGGCAGGCAAGCATATAGGCAAGCGGGTGCGGCTGGCCAAGGTGTTGAGTGTGGGCAGGAAGAAGGAATGCGAGGTCAAGCCCCTGGATGGAGGCGAAAGCTTCATCATCCTTATGGCTTATCTTATGCCGATTGACCCCAAATATCTTTGATGTTCATTGGTGAATTTTGATGGCTGAAAATGTTATGCAGGCGATAGGCGTTGAGAAAGTGACGCTAAATATAGGAGCAGGCGAGGCAGGCGAGAAGCTGGAGAAGGCTAAAAAGCTGCTTGAGAAGCTCACGAAAAAAACGCCAGTTTACACATTGGCGCGCACCCGCAACCCGACCTTTGGAATAAGGAAGGGCATGAAAATCGGAGTGAAGGTCACCCTTAGGGATGAGGCGGCAATTGCATTCCTTGAGAAAGGGTTCGGAGCTGTGAGAAAGCGCCTGAGCGGCCGCGCATTTGACAGGAATGGCAATTTCGCATTCGGCATTCACGAGTACATTGATTTTCCAGGCATGAAATATGATCCCGGCATAGGGTTGCTTGGGCTGGATATCTGCGTGACCCTGAGCCGGGCAGGCAGGCGCGTCAAGGTGCGGAGAAAGAAGTTCTCATCCATTGGCAAGCGCCAGTTGGTAACTGCCGATGAGGCGCGTGCATTCGTAGCCGAGAAATTCGGAGTAACTATAGAGTAAGACCTTATGACTAGTGAAGACTAGAAGACAGTGCCGCATCGTGAATCAATAGATTCACGAGTTTTTGACCAACATGTCAAAATTAAACAGCGGCACGGAAGACCGTGCGCTTAGAGCGCACACAAGACAGCGCATCAGCGCTGAAGACATGAGGACCAGTTAAGACCGTTTTGTCTTTGGCAAAACATAAGACATCAAGACCCATTAAGACGTGATATTATGCCAGTGAACATTGATGACCGATTTGAGGGCAAGGGTACGCGCAAGTGCCAGCTCTGCGGCAATGTTAGCGGCCTCATAAGGAAATACAAATTATACGTATGCAGGAGATGTTTCAGGGAAGCAGGCGAATCGCTCGGCTTCAGAAAATATTGATGTAATCATTGATTTTGATGTGATTGATATGGCTGATCTTTTCGCTGACATGCTGAATGTAGTAAAGACATCCGAGCGCGCCAACAAGCGTGAGTGCTTTGTAAGGCGATCTGCGCTCATACTCCTAGTGCTCAAGCTTTTGCAGGAAAATAATTACGTTGGCGACATCGAGATAGTCGATGAGTCCAAAGGCGGCAAGGTCAAGGTTGCCTTGCTCAGCAGGATAAACGACTGCAGCGTCATCAAGCCGCGCATGAGCGTGAAGGTCACGGCCTGGCCGGAATATGAATCACTCTACCTGCCTGCGCCAACAGTCGGCCTCCTGATAGTTTCGACACCAGCAGGCGTTATCACAAACCGCGCTGCCAGGGAAAAGAAGATTGGCGGCAGGTTGCTGGCATATGTATATTGAATGTCTAGAGTCCAGGGTTCAGGGTCTAGAACAAGACTCGAGACCCAAAACTGGAGACCCAGGACTCAAGACCCAAGACTGTTGTGGTGCATTTGAATGTTGAAGATTGAAATTCCCGAGCAAGTCGAAGTGAAGGTGAGCAGTGGCATGTTCGAGGTCAAGGGGCCGAAGGGCTCAGTAATCAGGAAATTCTCTGCCCGCAACGTTAAAATATCAGTGTCCGGCAAGGAAGTCCTGGTGGAGAGCGACAATGTGCTTGAGGGCACGTTCATAGCCCACCTGCGGAATATGTTCAAGGGCGTCACCGCCGGCTATGTGAGAAAGATGAGGGCAGTCCACCTGCACTTTCCAATTACCCTGGAAGTGAAGGGCAATGAGATCTTGATAAAGAATTTCATAGGCGAGAAGGCCGCACGCCATGTAAAAATTGCCAAAGGCACAAAGGCCACAGTTGACAAGATTGGCGTGACCATTGAAGGCGCTGACAAGGATGCCGTGGGCCAAACGGTTGCCAACATACGCACTGCCATAAAAATCAAGCAGCGCGACCCGCGTGTCTTCCAGGATGGAGTATATGAGATAATTGAAGAGTAATTGATGAGTAATTGTGGGCTGTGTGTTTATGGTAACTGAGAAAGGCCATCCCAAGTTTGTGCGGACGAACTACCGCAGGTCAAAGCGCTCTCGTGTCAAGGAGGGCTGGCGCTATCCCCGCGGCCAGGACAACAAGCAGAAAAGGAACTGGAAATACATGCCTGCCATGCCCTCAAAGGGCTATGGGCGGCCTGCCGCGCTGCGTGGGCTGAGAGGCGGGCTTGAGGAAGCGCTCGCCCACAACCCAGCAGGGCTCGTGGTGGGCAAGCTTGCAAGGATTGCCTCTGGCGTAGGCAAGAAAAAGAGGCTGCTGATACTCGCGAGTGCCAAGAAACAGGGAATAAAAGTTGTCAACCCAGGAGCCTTCTCTTTTCACAGAAAAGAGAACCCTCGGGAAGAGAAAAGGTAAAAGTGCGAGCCTTCTCTTTTCACAGCCAGGGAACCTGAAGAATATTCGCATCAATTCGTGCAAGCACGAAGATGCTCCTCTTCATTCTGGTTCCCTTTGGTAAACCCTCCGTTGTTGTCTGAAGGGGGTGGGGGAATCGTGAAGCGAATGCTTCACGAGCTATGCGCAACAGCGCATTCAAACAAAATGAGCGCCAGGTCTTCTGCGATAGCAGATACAGACCGCCAGCGCTCTTCGGTTTCCTCCACGGGAAGAGAAAAGGTAAAATAGAAATATGAAGGGGCTTGGGAAAACACAACCCGGATTGACTGCTTCAGACAGTCAACCGAATGCGCTTACGCGCATGCGGCACCATTGAGTCGATACGTCGACTCAATACGTGCAGGGTGCTTTTTGCCAGCAGGCAAAATTGCATGAAAGCGAGGTCTTCGGTGCATATCGGAGTTCAAAAGAACCAGAATGAGCGTTCTTCCGTGAAAGCATCGAGCAAACAACAGTTTGCGAGAGTTATCGTGAAGTTGGCAGAATACCCGCCCTTCGGGCGGGGATGAATGCCAAGCGCCAACTTCACGAGAATTCAAGGACAACAGCCCTTGAGATTTTCGCTATCAAGCGAAAACTGGATTTCCGAATGAGCCTTCATACCCTGCACATTGTGCAGGGTCTCTCGCATCAGCGAGAGAGGCTCTTCGGAAAATCTGATCCGCCTCCTGGCGGATTCAAGAATGAATGCTCTTCAGGGTCTTTTACGATACAGACCGATGCGCTCTTGGGTTTCATCAACGGGAAGAGAGAAAGTATAAGTGCAAAACCGAAAACTGATAACGTGATATTATGTCAATGAAGACTGTGAAACGGCTTGCTGCGGGCATTACTGGTGTGGGCTACAGCCGCCTTAGGTTCAACAAGGACAAGCTCGAGGACATATCAAAGGCGCTCACCAGAGATGACGTGCGGGCTCTCCTCAAGTCCAATCACATTATGATACTGGCTGCCAAGAAAGTCAAATCAACTGTTGGCAAGTTGCGCGCTGCCAAGCGGACCGCCGGCAGGCGCCGTGGCTATTCCAAGCGCCGGGGCACCAAGGCGGTCAGGTCGAATAAGCGCGAATCCTGGCACAACACCCTCCGCGTGCAGCGGGCCTATCTGCGCCAGTTGCTGAAAGCAGGAACAATCGACAAGACATCTTTCAGGAGATTATATTTGCTCTCAAAAGGCAATATGTTCAAAGGAAAGAAGAGCATAATGATGTACATTGATGTTCATGAGATGAAGAAGAAACAAGAATAATGTGAGATAGACTGGTTAGGAGATTTTCATGGTGCAAAAAACGATTTTCAAGATGAAGTTCAGGAGAAGGCGTGCGGGCATAACAGATTACTCTAAGCGCCTTGCCATGGTTAAGTGCGGCCTGCCCAGATTGACGGTGCGCAAGACAAACAAGGCCATAATCGCCCAGCTCATCATAACGCGGGAGAATGGCGACGTGGTGCTGTCCTGTGCCAACTCAGCAGAACTGGAGCAGTACGGCTGGCTCGGCAATTCAAATCTGCCTTCAGCCTATCTTACAGGTTACCTGTGCGGCCTGCGCGCTAACGGCAAGGCAAAGCGGTTCATCCTTGACATGGGGCGTGCTCATCCCTCGAAATCATGCTTTGCATTTGCTGCGCTTAAGGGCACCATGGACTCGGGGCTTGAATCAAATATGGGCGAAGGCATCTTGGACGAGGCAAGGCTGACAGGAAAGCATATTGCTGACTATGCGGCAAAGTTGAAGGCTGAATCCGGGGAGAAATACCAGAAGCTGTTTTCAGCCTACCTAAAGGCGAACCTGAAACCAGAGGAAATAGATAGGCAGTTTGCCTCAGCAAAGGAAAAGATTTCACAAAATCCTAATCCCAAACCAGGCTCGAATGCCAAGAAAGCATAAGAAAATGAGAAATCGAGCAAACGATGTTTGCGAGAGATTTTGCGTATCAGCGCGCGTATCAGCGCAAAACCCACGGCAAACGCCGGGGGAAGAGCGTGATTATTATGAGACGAAGATTCGACCGAAGGCGTGAAGAACCAAGGGGACCCCCAGTTAATTGGCAGCCCATGACCAGTGTTGGCCAGCAGGTCAAAAACAAGGAAATCGTTTCAATCGATGATATCCTGTCCATGGGCAAAGGTATCCTGGAAACAGAGATAGTTGACACGCTCCTGCCAAACCTGGTGGACGAGACCATGGAGGTCTGCACAACCCAGAGGATGACTGACTCTGGCAGGAAATACAAGTATAGGGTCATCATGCTGGTTGGCGATAAGAATGGCCACTTCGGCATAGGCGTGGGCAAGAGCGAAGAGGTCAAGCCTGCCATGGAAACTGCCATCCGCGAGGCCAAGAAGAATCTTGTCTCAATCCCGCTGGGCTGTGGCTCATGGGAGTGTACCTGCGGTCTGAAGCACACGCTTCCGCTTACAATTGCCGGAGAATATGGCGGCATCGAATTGGTGCTCAAGCCGGCTCCAAAAGGTATTGGCATCTGTGCCAACAAGGTCGTCAGGAAGGTGCTGATAATGGCCGGTGTCAAGGATATCTGGAGCTTCTCCCGCGGCAGGACCAGCAATGTTTACAACATGTCCATGGCAGTGGTGAATGCAGCCAAGCAGATCAGGTATATGAAAGGAGCTGCCTATGAGGTCGTGACAGGCAGCGGCCAGGTTGCACAGCAGCAACCGCCCGTGGCTGAAGAAGCACCAGAGGCTTAATGATTGTCTTCAAGTCTTCCCGCACCACATGGCGGCGCTGTCTTCAGGCCCTCTCTTTTTACAAAAAAGAGAGCCTCTGGGGAGAGAAAAAGTATAAGTGAAGACTCGAAGACGTGAAGACTAGCATCGCAAGAGTGCGATGCGGCAAGACGTGAAAACTGTTAAGGTGAACTTATGATTGGTGTCATACGCGTAAGAAAAGGCCACCCGAATCCCATGATTAGGAAGACGCTGGAACTGCTCAGGCTGGACAAGGTCAATACCCTTTCACTTATCCAGGATAACCCCCGGATGAAGGGCATGCTCATTATCTGCCAGGACTATGTCACCTGGGGTATAATCAGCGACGAGCTGGTAACGAAGGTTGAGGAAAAGAAGGGCAAGGTGGAGACTCCCATCAAGTTTTTTCATCTCAGGCCGCCCTCCAAGGGGTATGAATCTCTCAAATTGCCATATCCCAAGGGCTCAATGGGCAAACGGGAGAGCCTGGACGAGCTTGTCAAGCGCATGATTTAAGATTGAACTTCAGAATTGTGAGTTTCAGTCACCTATTTCAATTTTCCCTAACCAAAAAGGCTAATTTTTATAAACCTTTATTGTTGAACCTATATTTGCAATCATAGTGGCATCTCGTTGCTGTGATTGGCAAATTGGTCGCCTTGCCAGCGTTTGGTCACAAACGCTGGCCTATTTCTTAGATATATAGGGCTAAAATCCCCCTGCCCTATATATCTAAAATAACCTTAGCGATAGCTTTTTGCATAGGTGGTCTTAAGGTCTTAACTGGTCTTACTGGTCTTGATGTTCTAATGTCCTACTGTCTTCCTGATTGGTCTTCAGTCTCGGGTCTCCAGTCTTGGATATCTAGACTCTGAACCCAGGACTCTAGACCTTTAGGGTTTCCAAACTCCCGACCCCAGACTCCTGACCATTAAGTCCTAAGGTCTTACGGTCATAAAGTTCAGGGTTTACTGTTCACACTTTGAACTTTGGACTCAATTCATAAACCAGCAATATATCCCTTGAAATGAAGGCGATTGCGAATATGGCTATGGCAGCTCCCACCGTCCAGGTGTCGGTGGTGAGGATAAGGGTGCCCAGGCAGGCTGCTATTATGATAGTGAGAATGGAGCGCATTGCTATTGCGATGAAAACAACTCTCTTTGGAGGCTCTTCCATGCAAATATTTCTCTCGTATGGTATTTAATGTTTATTTTCACTATCTCTAATACTATTGTCCAATATTGTTCGAATGGATGCGTTATGAGGATTCTTCTGCTGAATGTTGACGCCCTTGTGGCGGCAGTGGTACTAGGTGTCCTGCTCTATGCAATCGCAGGCCTGAATGCCCTCCTTCTCATGCTTGTTTTCCTGGTGGCAGGCGTGTTTGTCACCAAATACGACTACCAGACAAAGAAGGAGTTGGGCATCTATGAGCATGAACGGGGCTGGAAGAATGTGCTTTCCAACGGCATTGTGCCCCTGGTGGCTGTGTTTCTCTCGCCAACCATTGGCATGGGCGCCTATGTGGGAGCAGTGGCAGGCATAATGAGCGACAAGTTCGGCTCAGAGCTTGGCGTGCTCAGCCAGGCAGAGCCGGTCTCCCTTGCCACGCTCAAGCCAGCCAAGAAGGGAACCAGCGGCGCGGTGAGCGCATTCGGCCTCCTGATGTGCTTTGATGGCGCGCTCCTGATAGGGCTGGTGGCTAGCTATCTATATGGACTGCCAATTGCGCAGCTTCTTCCCATCACCATCATAGGTTTCACGGGCAGCTTTGCCGACAGCGTCGCGGGCATCCTGGAAGAGCAGGGCATAGGCACCAAGGAAACGAGCAACCTAGTGTGTGCGGTGGTGGGTGCTGTTTTGGGCTGGCTTTTCATTAAAATCTGAAAAATGCGCTCGTTCATTCACCAATAATCTTAACCAGAACACGTTTTTTTCTCATGCCGTCGAATTCGGCATAATAGATTTGCTCCCAGGGTCCTAAATCAAGCTTTCCGTTTGTAATTGCCATCGTAACTTGGTGGCCCTGGAGTGTGCGCTTCAGGTGCGCATCTGCATTGTCTTCTCCTGTATGGTGATGGTGATAATTTTTGCCAGCAGGCGCCAGTTTCTCCAGCAATTCCTTGAAATCATCAATCAGACCAGATTCTGCGTCATTTACATAGACTGCAGCGGTTATGTGCATTGGGTTGACCAAAACAAGCCCGTCTTTCACCCCTGATTTTTCCACCGCTTCCTCTACCTGGTGGGTTATGTTGACAAAATCAACCCTTTTGGCGGTGTTGAACCAGAGATATTCTGTATGGGATTTCATTTGAGCACCATAATCAATTCAGAAGTGGAATAAACCGTTACCGCAGTTTGTTTCTTGAATCCTTTGTCATTGCTCCAGATTGGGCATTTTTTTCCTAATGCAAGTGCAATAAACGGCCAATCATCCTTATCGGTCAAAATTGATTCGGATTGTTCTTTAAATTGTTCATATCCTTCACTCGGGATTATTTTCACTTCTGTAAATATCAAAGAAACCGCAAGTGCGAATTCTGCCTCAGATTTTCCCATGCGCTTGGCAAACTCGGAAGAATATTTTTGTATTTCTCCCAGGCAATGCTCAGGGGCAAATAACTCTATTTTCTTTGAAAAGATTAAATTTTGCGTCATTGATGGTTTAAGAAGTGCTGCGAGAAGGATATTTGTGTCCACAACAAGCTCCATAATCATACCTTTTTATTTTTGTACTTGTTATGCGCTTCCGCGATGCCGGCTTTGATTTTTTTCCCCAATTCCTCAATGTCTTTGTCTGTCAATCTGCTGTCTTTGGTCAGCGATTCCAAAAGTTTTAATTTAGTTATCTTCTCAGAGAATGCTTCCCTTGCAACAGCGCTCCAGTTAATGATTGATAAGCTGTCCATTTCTTTTTTGAGTTCATCAGGGATTGCCAATGTCATGGTTGCCACAATATCACCTCAGGCGGTTTAATTAATTACACATAATACACATATTATGCATGATTCTATTTAAAATTATTTCGTTTGCGCGGTCGTTGGAGCGGTGGTGGGTGCTGGTTCGGTTAATCCCGGTCAAACCAAGGCCTTCCTACAATCCAGCCAGAAAGAAGAACACATCGCCGGCGAATAATGAAATAACCAGCCCAATCAAAATATATGGCTCAAAGGCAGGCAGTTTTGTATACACCGGCACGGTCGCCAGCCCGCTGTCTTTCAATCTTTTCATCATGGTTTCATCCACATAAGGCTGCAGCTTGAATTTTTTCACGGTTTCCGGGTCCATCTTTTCAATTGCCAGCACATCCTCATTTTCAACCTTGGAAATGGCAATCTCACCCACAAAGCTTCCCATAACCTCATCCCTGAAGATGGTGAAAAACAGCACCATCACAATCACAAAAGCCATGAGAACCAGCTGGCCGCCTGCAAGGAAGGGTATCCTTGAAATGGTATAGACCAGGAGCACAAGGGCAATGGCCATCAGGGCAGTTGACAGCTTGCGCTCATTTGAGAGCTTCAGCCCGCCCTTTTTGATGCGGTTAACGATATAGGGAATGAACTTTGCCAGCATCGCTATCCCAAAGAGGAAGGTGGTGGCGGTTATCACCGACAGAATGAACGGGTAAGGTGTGCCAAGGGAATAGGCCTGTTTATCAGCATAGGGGATAAGCAGGCTGATGGCTGTGAATGTGTAGGCATCGGCGCTTCCGAACAGGCCTGACCTGTAGAACAGGAAGCCCATGGCGAACACTGCCAATGGTATCGCAAATGCATATACGGGCTCGCCCGTGAGTGTTACCAGGTTGAATAGCACTCCGATTGCCACAAATGCATAGAGGAGAATGGACGGCACGTTCTTGTTGTTTGCCAAATCATAGTAGGTTGCCACTGCGGTGAATGCGATTGCTATGGCTGCCCGCACCTCGAAATAAGGAAGCATGGGAACATTTACCATTAAAAACTTTAAATAGTCAATAGGTTTGTGCAATAGTTTTGCAGGTGTTTTATGAATACTTCAAGGGTGCGCCGAGATATTCCGGAGCGACCCAAGCCCATCGAGATTGCCAATATCGCTTGGGCGCCGGGTTTGCATCATGCAAATCCCAAGCGCAAACCTCGCTCCGAAATATCTCGAAACCTACGCTTTCAGGCGTGGGACAAAAAGGTATAAGCGAGGTTTGCGCACAGGATGCACGTATGGGCAAACCCAAAGCCGACACCAACGGTATTCGCAACTGGTGTCGGTCGCTTAACCTTTTTGAAGCGCACCCGCAGGTTTCTGTAAGACGTATGTTTGCGCCTTGCAGCCCAAGGTGCATACAATGCGAGACACAGGCGATATACACAATTCAGAAACCAAGGGCTTTAGCCCTTGGAGTACTCATCCTATGTCTAGCCATAGTGAGGGTCTTGTTGGAGTGGTCAAGTTTCCAGGCAGCAACTGCGACCTTGACAGCGTCAATGCCCTTAAATCTCTTGGACTGGGCGCCGAGCTGGTCTGGCACACTGATTTTCCAAAGAGGATAGGAGATTTCACCGCGATTTATATCCCTGGCGGGTTCAGCTATGGCGATCACCTTCGGGCAGGGGTGATTGCGGCGTTTTCCCCTTCGCTCAAGGCAATCAGGGATTTTGCCAAAAAGGGCGGCCGTGTGCTGGGGGTTTGCAATGGCTTCCAGATACTTGTTGAATCCGGCCTCCTGCCAGGCGCGCTTGCCAGGAATGATACAAATACATTCATCTGCAAATGGGTTGGCCTTGAATTGATGGAAAATGTTTCATTCCTTAGCCCATCCACGTTGCCTGTAACCCGAAACCCAAAACTGATTTCACTTCCGATTGCCAATGGCGAAGGCAAGTATATGGCAGATGAAAAAACCCTGGAGAGATTGAAAGAAAACAAGCAGATTGTGTTCACCTATTCCTCAAATCCAAATGGCAGCGCGCTTTCAATCGCGGGCATCTGCAACGAAGCAGGCAATGTGGTAGGGATGATGCCCCACCCGGAGCGGGCAATCACTCCGGAGTTAGGCGGCACGGACGGGAAGGAAATTTTATTGAGGGCATTTAAGCTTTAAACTAAGTTTGAGTGGCGAAGAACGAGAAATAGAGTTTAATAATATCCCTGTTAAAGGTTTATTGTGGTGTATATGGCTGGCGAACGCTCCATCATGGGAGACCTTTTACATAATATAAAAAGGATTTTGGAAAAGAAAGATTTGCCATATAGTGGAGCACACCAAGAGGTTTCAGTTGGCCAGCGATGGGCTGATATTGTCCTTTATGACCTCCAAAATAAACCAGTCCTCGTTATTGAATTGAAAAAACCAGATGGCAAGCCTATCCACGATCCGTATTCTCCAGATGTGGTTGAGCAGGCATGCAGATATGCATCTGCACTTGGAGCAGGCTATTTCGTTACCACCAGCCTGCGGCATTTTGTCCTGTGGAAGACTTTTGAGGAGGGCACCCCTCTCCTTCAGCGGCAACTTCTCCACTATCAGGCAGCCATTCCACTGGATACGACCATCAGGCAGATACTTTCCGATTTGCCATTGGTTAAGGACGGCAAAATCAGATTTTTGGGCATAGACTGGAAATTTATCCGCAGGCTTACTACTTTCCACGACGTGCTCTGGCCTAAATTAATGGAAAGCATAGAAGAAAAAGCCAAGAGGGATGACAAGTTCAAGAATGAGTACATTGAATGGCTTTACGAGCAGGAATTTGCATATTCAACGGAGACTAACGAAAAAATCGCCAAACAGTATGCACATTTGCTTTCGAATAAGCTATTTTTCTATAAGTTGCTTGAAGGAAATTTTCCAGAACTTCCGAAGCTGGTCAGAATTGAAACGGTTGATGAGCAAAAATTCAAGCAATCCCTGAATAACTATTTTGCCAAGGCGCTTGAGATAGATTATGAAGCTGTTTTCAGCCCAAGTTTTATGGATAATGTGCCGCTTAATGTTGAGTCAATCAGCCTATTTAATGACTTTATCTTAGAGCTTGAAAGGTATAAACTTTCAGAGATAGAGTACGATATTATAGGGCGGGTTTTCGAGTCCCTTATACCTGAAGAAGAGCGCTATTACCTAGGGCAGTATTATACCCGGGCAGATGTGGTTGACCTGATAGAGGAATTATGTATAAATTCAGCTGATGATACCATCTTTGATCCGGCTTGCGGGTCTGGGACATTTCTTGTCAGGGCGTATTATGCCTTGAAACGTAAAGGCAAGGAAAAAAAACACAGGGAACTGCTTGCCCAGATTTACGGGGAGGATATAAACCAGTTTGCCGCCCACCTGAGCGTAATTAACCTGACGATTCGGGATTTGTCCCAGCTTACCAATAAGGTAAATATCCTGGTAAATGATTTCTTCAATCTCAGGCCTACCTTATCAGTTTTACTTCCCTTCTCAGGAAAGAATGTCCGGAATAAAACCCAGACAATCAATATACCAAGGTTTGATGTGGTGGTTGCAAATCCACCCTATACCCGGCAGGAAGAGCTAGGCGAATATTCCGAAACGTATAAGGATAAGCTGGCTGCCGCGTTGCAGGATGACTGGGGGCAGAAATACGTGCTAGGCAAGCGCGCCGGAATCCATGCATATTTCCTGCTCCACGCTGCAAAGTTCCTCAAGCCTAGGGGGCGGCTGGGGTTCATCGTTTCAAATTCGTGGATGGATGCCGATTATGGGGCGGAAATACAGAAAATGTTGCTGGAGAATTTCAGGCTGAAAGCAATAATCGAATCAAAGGTAGAGCGATGGTTTGAGGATGCGGCTGTCAATACATGCATAATAATCGCAGAAAGGGACGATGACCCTGAAACGCGGCAGAAGAATCCAGTGAAATTCGTGTTGTTAAAAAAACCATTGCCGGATTGCCAGTTTGGAGCTGTTGCCCAAAAAATAGCCGAAGCAAAAGAGCTTTATGAGGATGATGCGCTTTGTGTTTGTCCAGTATCCCAGGCTGAGTTATGGCAGGCCGGGCTTGCCGAAAATGCGAAAGGGAAATTAGAATGGCGGGGAGGCAAATGGGGCAAATATCTCCGTGCTCCGGCGGTTTTTTTCAAAATACTGAAGCAGAAGGACAAGCTACAACTGCTGCCTGAACTGGCGGAATTGAAATACGGGATTAAAACAGGGTTGACTGAGTTCTTTGTCAAAAGCAGGCGAAGCTTCAAAAAATTCGGAGTTGAGCAAAGATTTCTCAAGCCGATTTTACACAGCACCAGGGAACTAATCAAGCCAATTCTTAAAGAAGAGCAAATCCAGAACATGCTGTTTTCCACACGCCTTGACAAGGTTGCCCTTCGGGGGACAACCGCATGGCATTCATAAAAATGGGCGAAGTGATGGGATTCAGCAAGCGCAAGAGCGTTGAAAGCAGGCAATTATGGTATGATTCAGGCACTCAGGAACCACCTCCGATAATTTTGACCTGCTTCTATAATGAGCGGCATTTTGCCGTATTTAATAAGGACGACATCCAGATTGAAAATGCTTTCTTCGGGTTATTTCCCAAGGAGGGCATTTCACCCATCGCATTAGCGGCCTACCTCAATTCCAGCCTTTTTGCATTGACAAAGGAACTTTATGGCAGACTTAATCTTGGGGAGGGAGTCCTGACAATCTATGGTCCTGACTGGAAGCAGATGCCCGTTCTAGATTTAGGCATGCTTTCAAAAGAGCAGATGCAGGCACTCGAGAAAGCCTTTCTAAGGCTTGGCAGGCAGGAAATCCTTCCAGTCTCAGAAGCAATCAAAACAAAGCCCCAGCTGGATTTGGACAAAATAGTTTTTGATATTTTTGGTTTATCGCAAAAAGAGCGCAAGGAAGTTTATTCAGCGCTGGTGGAACTGGTAACAGAACGCATTACCAAGGCAAAATCAGTAAAGAGAAATGGCAATGGAAACGGCAATGGCCGGAGGAAGAAGAAAGCTGCTGTGGGAAACGAAAATAATGAGAATGAATTGCAAGGCAGGCAAAATCAGCAGTCAAATTTGGTGCAGTTTATTTTGTAGGTGATGAAAGGTCTGGCAATCTTGTTGGTGACTAGATGCTTGATTCAGAACTTGAATACGCAAGGAAAATGCTCGGCCATAAGCCAAACAGCATAGAGCTTGCCATGCTGGATGTCATGTATTCCGAGCACTGCTCATATAAAAGCTCCAGGCCTTACCTGAAGCTATTGCCAGCCAAGGGCAAATACGTGGTGGTGGGCCCTGGCGCGGACGCTGGCGTTGTGGACGTGGGCCAGGGCTGGGGCGTCACTTTCAAAATAGAATCCCATAACCATCCTTCAGCCATAGAGCCATACAATGGCGCTGCCACCGGCGTAGGCGGCATAGTGCGCGACATCCTGAGCATGGGCGGCTTTCCCATTGCGCTCACAGACTCATTGCATTTCGGCTCGCTGGCAAGCGCCCATTCCAAATGGCTCTTGAAGAACGTGGTTGGCGGCATAGCCGACTATGGTAACTGCATGGGCATTCCCACAGTCTCAGGCGAAGTGAAATTCAACAGCTCCTATGAGTCCAACTGCCTTGTGAACTGCGGCTGCCTGGGGCTCATGCCCCTCAGCCAGATGCCCAACAACAAGCCCCTGGTGGGCCAGCTGATTGTGCTTGCAGGAGGCACCACAGGCAGGGACGGAATCAAGGGCGTCTCATTTGCCTCCCGCGGCCTGACCGACCGGAGCGAGGACGACAGGAGCGCTGTGCAGATAGCAGACCCGCTCACTGAAAAGCTGATTACCGATGCCCTGGAAGAGATAAAAAAACAGAAGCTTGTCTATTACCAAAAGGATTTGGGCGGAGGCGGGCTCACCTGCGGGCTTACTGAGTCCCTTGGCAAGGGCGGGCTAGGCGCAATTGTGAACCTGGGCCGGGTATTTCTTAGGGAAACGGGCATGCCCACGGATGAAGTGATGGTCTCGGAATCACAGGAACGGATGCTGCTTTTCGTGGAGCACCCAAAGCTGCCTGCGGTTGAAGAAATATTGAAAAAATATTTGCTTGCCTATGCCGTGATTGGCGAGACCATTACTGAGCCAGTGCTCAGGCTCTATCGCAATAACCAACTGGTGATTTCCACGAATCCCATTGCATATACTGATGTGCCTGTGATTCAAAGAAAAGAAGCACCCCAACCAGCCAAAGCCCAGGCAAAAAAAGATGCTGATAATGATGGCGCTGTTGGCGGTTTTGGGCGATTGGGCCCCAAGCTGCTGGCTGATTTGCTCGGCTCCCAGAATGTTTGTTCCATGGACTGGATTTACAGGCAGTATGACCATGAGGTGGGCGCAAGGACAGTGGGAAAACCCTCCCTTGATAGTGCCCTGCTCCAGCTGCCCCATACCATGCTTTCGGTAAAGACCGATTCCAATGCATATCTGGTTTTCCATGAGCCGCGCATCGGCACCATGCATGTGTTTGCCGAGAATTGGCGCAATATAATCGCCAGGGGCTGTCTGCCCATTGCCTATGTTGACAACCTGAACTTCGGCAACCCAGAGCGGGAGGCTGTGATGCGCCAGTTCGGCGAATCGGTCCGAGGCCTGGTAGAGGCATCGGCTATCCTGGATGTGCCTTGTGTGGGCGGCAATGTCTCGTTCTACAACGAGGATGAGAAGACAGGAGTTGCCATCCTGCCGAACCCTGTGCTGATGGCAGTGGGGATTGGAAAGGGGTTCCTGCCCAAGCCTGCTGCCTGCAGGAATGGCGACCCTATTTACCTTGTGAATGGGATTGATGGTCTGTATTCAGCAATTGCTGAATTCCTCGGCAAGCCTGTGGCTGTGCCTGCCATCGCAATGGAACAGGAAAAAGCTACAGGGCAGTTCCTGCTCGGCCAAATGGGAGATGAATCAGGGAAATGCCCATTCAAGTTGGTGCATGACAACAGCAAGGGGCTGGGCATAAGCGCGCTTGAGCTGGCGTTGAGATACGGCTTTGGGGTGCAGCTCGACACAGAGGATTTGTTCAGGGAAGGCGGCTATCTAATAGTCACAAGCCAAGAGGCGGGTAAAAGCTTAATTAGCTCCTGCGGCAAACGCAATATACCCATAATCAAAATTGGTGAAATAGGGAACTGCAATTCAATTTCGGCAAACGGAGTTTCATTTGACTGGGCTGGGCTGGTTGAAAGATACAACATTCTTCCCAGGATGATGGGGTATGGGTGAACGGTCCAGGGTCCAGAGTCTAGAAACCCTAAAGGTCTAGAGTCCAGGGTTAAGAGTCTAGAACGAGACCCAAGACTGTTAAGGTGAATATATGTCTGCTAAGGTTCGAGACAAATGTGGCGTAATAGGCATATCGTCCAGGTCATCCGATGTATCCTTATCCTTATACAATGCATTGATTGCGCTTCAGCATAGGGGACAGGAGTCTTGTGGGATAACCGTTTTGAGTTCAGGGTTATGGGTTCCGGGTCTCGAAACTCGAAACTCGAAACTCGAAACTCACCGTGGCATGGGCCTTGTCATGCGCGTATTCAGCGAGGTTGACCTTGAGCGCATGAAAGGCAATGCCGGAATCGGGCATGTCAGGTATTCTACTACGGGCGTATCAGATGCAAGGAATGCCCAGCCGTTTTTTACCGATAATATAGCCATTGCCTACAATGGCAACCTCACCAATTACAAAAGCGTGAAAAGGAAATTGGAAAGCAAAGGAATAAAATTTGAGACTGACAGCGATACCGAAGTGATTTTGCGAATCCTTGACAATGAATTGGTGCCGCCAAAAGAAGGCGGGAAAGAAAGAAAAGCGCAGGTGTTCAGCGCATGCAAAAAATTAATGGGAGAAATTGAAGGTGCATATTCCGTGGCTGCGGTGACCGCACAGGGTGAGCTCATCGCTCTCCGCGACCCGTTCGGGTTCAAGCCATTTTGCCTTGGAAGAAAAGGTGATGCGCACTATGTTTGCTCTGAAAGCGCAGCCCTGGATGCGGTTGGCGCAGAATTCGCGCGTGATATCAAGCCGGGCGGGGCGGTTTACATTGACCCCTCAGGCAAACTGGATTCAGCCCAGGTCGTGGCCAGCAAAAAGCGCGCCTTCTGCATGTTTGAATTCGTCTATTTTGCCAGGCCCGATTCGGTCATCGAGGGAAGGACTGTTGAGGCCGTGCGGCTCAGGCTGGGCGAGAAGCTCGCTGAAATGAAAAAGCTGGCAGTTGACCTGGTTATCCCGGTGCCTGATTCCGGCAGAAGCGCTGCCCTTGGCTATCATATGGCAACCGGCATACCCATGAAGGAGGCGCTCATCAAGAACAGGTATATCCACCGCACCTTCATCATGCCTGACCATGACAAAAGAAAGAGGCTGGTCGGGCTAAAGCTGAATGTAATACAATCATTTGTGAACGGAAAAAAGGTCGCGCTGGTGGACGACAGCATCGTGAGGGGCAATACCATGAAAAGGATTGTGGAACTGGTGCGCAATGCCGAGGCAAAGGAGGTGCACCTCCTTATCTCCTGCCCGCCCATCATAGCGCCCTGCTTCATGGGGGTTGATTTCCCAACGTCCCACGAGCTGATTGCATCTGGCAATACGGTCGAGCAGATAAGGAAGGAGCTTGGGGTGGACTCGCTTACCTATCTTTCGCTTGAGAAATTGCATGAAGCGATTGGTTTGAAGGGTCTGTGCGATGCCTGCCTGACAAAGGAATATCCAATTGAAATAGCGAAATAAAACAGATTCATTCGACAATTCCCGTGTCATAGCCCGCGACGCACGAGTTAATGTAATTTGCGGGTATGAGCGGTTCGTTAATGCTAGTAAGTTTCAGGTAGACTGTCCTCTGGGTGTTTGAATAAGCATAAAGATACGCAACACAGTTTTGGTAGCCCTCTTTTTTCAAAGTAATTGTGTACTCGTTTACGCCGACGTGGCCCTCCCTAGGCGGCGTCAGAAATAGCATGGCAGGCGTCTGCTGGGGCTGCACGGTTCCGAGTGTTGAGTCCTCGCTTACGTAAATATCAGCGCCTTCAGGTGTTGATTTTAGTATAAAGACTGCCTTGCCGTTTGTAGGGATGAATGAATAATACATGTCTGTAGTCTGTCCCTCAGTTGTGGACCTGTTTGTAGTATATGTGACATAGCCGGGTTTTTGCAGTTGCACTCTGAATTT
>Ga0210017_1001702_pt1 | contig 19116 bp, 16 predicted proteins | sample CryGeyCG2014_020_FD_183966 | JGI IMG/M metagenome (GOLD analysis project Ga0210017, IMG submission 183966) | Groundwater microbial communities from aquifer - Crystal Geyser CG08_land_8/20/14_0.20 (SPAdes) (version 2) | ecosystem: Environmental > Aquatic > Deep subsurface > Groundwater | place... | reverse complement strand
TCTTACAATCGTAATTTTCCGTGTCTGGGCATATCCTGCCACCTCAAGCTTACAAAAGTATACCCCTGATGCTACTCTTCTGCCCCGATTATCCCTACCATCCCAGATAACCTCTTTAAGTCCGGGTTCTTCTGTTTTGTTTACAAGCTGGTTCACAATCCTACCTGCAATGTTATAAACTGTGAGGGAGACCTTAGTCTCTCTTGAAAGAGAATAGCGAATACTAACCTCATTGTTTGCTGGATTAGGAGCGGTCGGTAGCAAGATAAAATTATTAGATAAAGATATGGTAGGTTCTTCAACCCCAACAATATTAAGATACTTATCCTGTGCAGCATCGGCGTTTGTCAGCAAGTCTGTTAGATTTTCACCACCCAAAAAAGCAAAAGCGACCACTGAACTATCTCCCGGGCTCAAGTCAAATGGTCCTGCAGAAACCATTATTGAATAATCGTTGGCGTCAACTACCTCTTGGAAATTTAACTCCCCTGATAGAAACTTAAATGCTGTTGTATCAGCAAGACCAGTGTCGGGCCAGACATAGGTAGGATTAGATATTGTAGTAACATTGGAAGGCTCACCTTCAAGCAAGCTTACACCAATATAGGGAGTTACATCGTTGTACCACATATAGGCAAGATTCCTAAGAGTGTCGACACCTGCCCAGTTATTGTAAGCATCATGTCCAATTCCAATGTCATAGTCCATATAGGGTCCAAGATAGAGTCCGTTTATTGCATCGGTGCCAGCATTTCCAACTATGTATCTCATAATAACGAAGTCATCGTAAGGCGAATCTGCCCAGGCCCAACTTTCCTGCGTCATTGTAAGCCCTTTAGGAGTTGGATGGGAGGAATCGCCGAACATCGCCCATCCATCCTGGTCTGAGTGTACTTTCGCCCCCATAGTTAATCTACCGTCCGGGTCATCTGTTGGTTGCCAGTCTTCGCTCGTTGCACGGTCTACAACCCAATCAAGAGAGTTGCCTGCCATAAGGGTTCCATAAAAGAGGGAGTTTGTTCCATCTTTGGGATATATAAATCCACTTCCCTGGTTTTGAGCAGATGACATAAACCCATAACTACCCCAGCAGGTGACTGTAAAGATGAGATTGCCAATATCATGATTGGCATAATTAAGTCTCCCCGTGCTCCTTATGGTTTTTAGTTTGCTATCATCGTCTGAATACCCATCATTTGAATAAATAGTGGTCACGGTTATTTTATAATTAAACCCAGAATGAGTACCCAAGAGAGGCACTGTCCAGTCTTTAAAACTCACCGTCTTTTTATAGCCTGCTCCAAGGAAGGTACGCTGTATAGTATCAGTATAGATTGTATAAAAGAGAGAATCAATCTTGCAGACAACATCAAAGAAGGCACTCTGAGTTCCGCAGTTTTTTACAATTGCCTGTGGTGTGTATGTGTAACTGGCAAGGACAGTATCCGGAGGGGATATAATTGATAAGGTCGCAACATCGTGGGTTGGGCCAGTAACTGAGATATAGCAGGTCATTGTAAAACCAGGGTCACTTATATTTTCAACCTTTACAAAACTCGGACTGAAATCATAATTGCCACTACTCGTGAATATACGTCTATTTGAGCTTCCGGGAAATGGGTCACCCCCATCACCTCTATTCCTATTTTTCTCTAAATCGTATCTTCCGTCAGCTTGTTCAAGTGCTACCATGTAATGACCGTAGTCGGTATAGCCAGGGTACCACTCTCGGTCATTCTGAGTAGTCACAGCATCGTCAATATGATAAATAAAAATACCTGGATTATATAGATAGGAATCAAAGCCAATTGTATCTCTGTTTACTAAGAGAAAATGTTCAGTTGAAGAATTACCATTTGTATATAGATAATAACATTGAGGAGTGTGCTCAACAGCAGAGATTTCGTATGAGTTGTCCAATGAAATAGCAGTTGGTTCTATCCAGCCAAGTTGTACCTTTGACCATGCACACATATGAACAGGTGACCAGGCACTCCATCCATCCCCTCCCCATGAGCCTGCAGCCATAAGACCCCAGTTGCCAATCCCCTCAGAAGAGTTATCTGTGTCATACAGGTCAGGAAGCCCCAATCCATGCCCAAACTCGTGGCAAAATACACCAATGCTGACCATGTCCCCGTGCTGAGAACAGCCTGACCTCTCTGGCATCACAATATATTTGTTTATCTTTATGTATTCCCCTGGATGATTGGGATCAGGGTCGTTGGTGGTATATTCCCCTATCCAATTGGAAAGCCTTGTGCTGTGAGACCATATGTCAGTTGAATTACCTGTTTCTTCAGCTCCCTTTCCTGAATGGACAACCCAAAGACAGTCTACATAACCATCCCTATCATTATCAAATTTGGAATAATCTACTACTGAATCTGTAGCAGTAATCGCTGCCATTGCAAGCCCTGCGGTATTCTGAGGATAGGGTCCATCAAAACCATAGCTATTATATGCATAGTAGTTTTTTGCCTGACCTGTGCTATACCAGCCAAAACAGTTGCCTTTGAGTTCAAGGGTGCCGTAAGAGATTTCATAGTAGTAATCGTAACAAGACCCTGTTGGCCAGGCGCCGGTGGTATCAAATAGCTCTGTTTGAAAGTCTGACAGAGGATAAGTGCTGTCCTGATCGGTGAAATAGACGAGAACACAAGGTATCCATTTTGTCCCTGAGACAAGGGAGATGGACTTATAACCAGGAAGGTTTATAACCCCCTTCTTCCCGGCATCCCGTATTGGGTCATCAGGACTATCAATAACTCCCTCAAGTTTTGCCCTCCTAACCTCTTCAGGAAGTTCCAACCCTTCGCGTGGGGGCATACCCCACATCAACTTCGGTATGCTAAAGATAGAGCAAACAACGACTAATGTAACGATAAGACGCCTCGTCATTTTGTACCTCCTTTCTTTCAATTATCGTGCCTTTCACAAAACTCGTAATCCCTTACAACCCTCGTTTATCGGTATCGATGCTCGACCTTTTGATGCTCGATACTCGTCCTGTATTTTTCCAGTCTCAAGCTTCCAGTTTCGAGTTTCGTTACCAGCTTCCTCAACGATAACCCAGTTTCGGACTCTTTAGTTTTGTGAAGCCCTATTTAGTTATCACATAAGATATCATCCCTAGAGGTTATAAGCAAGCATGCCTACAAAGTCTTGCACGGTTTGAAACCGTGCCTACAACCCTTTAAATTTTTGTATTATATACTATCTTTTTAGTTTTGTCAAGGTTTTTATTTCAATACACCCTTTTATCTCTCCTCCTGGACCATATTTTAAAAAGATTGAGACACTCCTCCCTGAGGTGGTCTCCTGTTATCTCAATACCATCTCTTTCAAACTCTCTTGTTACGCGGTTGGAAAGCGTAATCTCGTTGAATCCGAACTTTTTTGAATCCTCTATGCTTGCTCCATAAACTATTCTTTTTATCCTTGCCCAATGGCAGGCAGAGAAACACATAGAACAAGGTTCACAGGTGGTGTAGATTGTGCACCCCGAAAGAGATACATCTTTAAGTTTTCTGCATGCCTCTCTTATGGCGTTTATCTCTGCATGTGCTGTGATATCCATATCCTTCCATACCGTATTATAAGCGGTTACGAGGACATTCCCGTCTTTCACTATGCAAGCTCCAAAGGGTGTCTGTCCTTTTCTTATACCCTCATGTGCCTTTTCTATAGCAAATCTCATAAACATCTCATCTATATCGTATTCCATACAGAGCCTCACATTTTAAACCGCAGAGTACGCAGAGACAACAGAGAGTTTAAATGTAAAATGCAAAATTAGCAATTATCAGTTGTCAATTTTGACTCGATATTCATCTTTGTGTCCTCTGTAGTTTCTTTTATTTTTATGGAATCGTTCTATGGGGTAAACAATTCTCGTAATTATAGCATAAAACCCGATTAATGTCAAGAAATTTTTCACCGAGAGGTGGTCAACAGACTGCTGGTAATTTTTTCCTTGACAATTCCTGGTTTTTTGATTATAATGTTTACAAGGGAAATGATTTATCTGGCAATGTAACCACCTAAAAATTTAATTGGATATAACAACTTAGCAATCATAGAGGAGGTTATTATGCTGGGAAGAGAAAAGGCAAAGGAGATAATAGATGGAGCACTATCGTATTCAAGCGCAGAGGAGACACAAATAGCCCTTTTTGCATGGGATTCATTCCTTACGAGATTTGCAAACTCATACATACACCAGAATATGGGAGAGGGGAATATAGCACTTGGGATAAGGGCAATAAATGAAAAGAGAGTTGGAGAGGCGACCACCAATAGAATTGATGGCAATGCGATCAAGAATGCGGTTTTGACTGCCTGTAACATATCAAAGTTTACGAAACCCGTGTCTGACCTTGTGCCTCTGCCAGGACAACATAAGTATAAAGGGGTGAAGAGTTTCTATGAGAGCACAAGAAGGTCTACTCCCGAGGAAAGGGCGAATATTGTGAAGGGATTTATTGATGAAGCAGGTGATTTCTCGGCATATGGTTCCTTCCCAACATCAACACTTGAGATTGCCCTGGGTAATTCAAAGGGTGTATTTGCATATAATCTATCAACATCCGCATCCATTGTATATGTAGTTATGGGAAAAGCGGCAAGCTCGTACGGGTGCGCAGGTTCAAGAAATGTGAATGAGATAGATTACCAATCACTTGCAAGAGAGACCGTGAAAAAGCTGAGGATGCAGGAAGAGCTCGCATCGATTGAACCGGGAGAATATGATGTGGTCCTGGAACCTCTTGCTGTAGCAAATATAGTTCAGTTCCTTGGTTGGCTTGGATTTGGCGCCCTTGCCTTTCAGGAGGACAGAAGTTTTATGAGTGGCAAGATGGGTGAGAAGATTATGGGGGATAATATAACTATTTGGGACGATGGCCTTTCGGAAGAGGGTATGCCATTTCCGTTTGATTTGGAAGGGATGCCAAAGAGGAAGGTTATTTTGATAGATAAGGGGATTGCAAAGGGCGTTGTTTACGATAGAAAAACTGCTGCAAAAGAAGGAAAGCAATCCACAGGGCATTCCATTGGCTCATCCGCTCAAGGGCCCTACCCTATGAATCTGTTTATGAAGGGGGAAAACAACAGTATAGATGAGATGATAAAGGCAACCAAAAAAGGAATATATGTGACGAGATTTCACTATACCAATCCGATAGACCCTATAACTGCATCAATAACAGGGATGACAAGGGATGGTACATTCTTAATTGAGAATGGAAGGATTACAAAGTCCCTCCGTAATTTAAGATTTACCCAGAGTCTTATCCAGGCATTGCACAGGGTTACTCACCTTTCACCATCGGTACTGGTCCCGGGGGTTGAATATTATGATATTCCATTCTCCACAGGGACAAGGGTCCCTGCATTGAGGATAGAAAAGTGGAGGTTTACAGGCGTGAGTGAATTGTGAGTTTGGAAATTCTCTTGTCTTTGTTGAATTATTTGCCCTCGATTCTGAAGATACAAAGGATTGAGGACATTGTTTTTTGTCTAAACTCTTGACTTTATAGTAAAGATATGTTATAATTTAATTGTTGTCCACTATTTATTCATCATCTATGGCTTTATATAATGTAAAATGGTATTCGGGAATGGTCTTAAATGAGAGACCCATCTCCATAGTCATAGATGGCGAAGAGATTCCCATCTTGAGGACTGTATGGAAAGAAACAAGGGAGGACAATATAACACGGGAGCGAAAGAGAATATTTATAGTGGAGACAGCCAAGGGTAATTTTAAAATATCCTATAATCTCACCAATGAGGAAGTAGAGGTTGAACCAATAGAATAAGTAAACAAAGGGAGATATGTATATCTTGGACAGATACATACTGAAAGAGTTTATAAAGGGACTCTTTTTGTGTCTTGTTGCGCTCATTTTTGTATACATCGTAGTGGATCTTTTTGATTACATCTCCAGATTTATTGACAAGGGTGTTGGTATTTTTGGTATCTTGCAATATTATATCTATGAGCTGCCTTCTGCCATCAATCTCCTGTGTCCAATGGCTATACTTATTGCCTGTTTTGTTTCTGTCGGAAATATGTCAAAGCATTTTGAACTGGTCGCAATAAGAGGAAGTGGCATAAGCTCTTTTCGTATAACATTGCCATTGGTTGTTCTTGGCTGTATAATAACGATTTGTATGTTTATTTCGGGACAGACACTTGTGCCGAGGTCTCTTGAGGCAAAGGAGAAGTTTAAACGGGAGAAGATCGATAAACTACCTCCAAAGAAGGAGGGAAGTACAAGAAATGTATACTTTGTAGGAGAGGGCAACAAATTTTATAAGATAGACTTTGTTGACGGCTCAAATAATACCGTAAGGGGTATAACGGTGTATACCTTTTCAGATGATATGAGGCTTGTAGAACGGATAGATGCAGGATCTGGCACATATGAGAGACCCGTATGGATATTCCACAAGGGGATAATTAGAAGATGGGACAAGACTGATAACACAGAATGGGCGTTTAAATTTGATAGCATTAAGGTTGACTGGCTGAAGGAGGGAGTAGATGCATTTCTGCAGGAGAGGAAGAATCCTGAGACTATGAATTATATAGAATTAAAGAGATATATAGATTTTAGACGAAGAGGGGGATACGATGTTACAGGAGAGTTATCCGACCTCTATTATATGATATCTTACCAGTTTATAAATCTTATAATCATCCTTCTCGGGGTACCACTTGCAGAAAAGGTGAGGACAAGCGGTCTTATTCTTGGTTTTGCCGTAGCAATGTTTTCGAGTTTTCTGTACTGGGGATTTACGCAACTTGGAAGGGCCTTTGGAAAGGCAGGTATAATATCCCCCGCACTTGGAAGCTGGCTTCCGAACATAATATTTGCTGTTGCTGGGGCTATGTTGATAATAGATAATATTAAAAGATAAAAAATTTCTCAATGTAGGGTAGACAGGCTAGTCTTGATAACAATCTAACTCATTGCCTTATGGAAAATGATAGATATGCTATAGATATAATAGCCAAAAAGAGGGATGCGAAAGTTCTTTCCCAAAAGGAGATTGATTGGTTTGTGAGGGGAATTGTATCTGGAAAGATCCCAGACTACCAGACATCTGCTCTCTTAATGGCAATATTCCTGAATGGGATGGATATGGATGAAACTCTGGCACTCACAAAAAGTATGATAGAGAGTGGCGAAAGACTCAATCTTCCCATATCAAGACCAAGATTTGATAAACACTCTACCGGTGGTGTTGGTGATAAGGTTTCACTTATTCTTGCACCACTGGTAGCATCCTGTGGTATCGCAATCCCTATGCTATCGGGAAGGTCCCTCGGCTATACAGGGGGAACCCTAAACAAACTCGAATCCATACCTGGTATGAAGGTCTATCTTTCAATAGAGGAGATAGAAAAGGGAGTAAAAGATATTGGGATGGTGATTGCTGGGCAGACAGAGAAGATAGCCCCTGTTGACAGGAAAATCTATCACCTTAGAGATGAAACGGGAACCGTGGAATCAATTTCTCTTATAACTTCAAGCATACTGTCAAAGAAACTTTCAGAGGATATCACCGGACTTGTCCTGGATGTAAAAGTGGGCAAGGGTGCATTTATGAAGACGATAGAGAATGCAAGGGCACTTGCGGAATCGATAACGAAGGTTGCTAAAGAGATGGGAATAAAGATAAAGGCATTTATAACCAATATGAATGCGCCTCTTGGAAATGCAGTTGGCACCGAGGTTGAGATATATGAGACCCTGAAGATATTGAAGGGGAAAGAATACCCTCTTGATTTGATGGAGGTAACCCTTGCATTATCAGAGGCTATAATCGACCTTGCAGGATTTAAAGAGATTTATCTTACAGAGAAAATAAGGGATGGAAGCGCATTCAAAAAATTCAGGGAGTTTACAAGATTCCAGGGGGGCGATGTTTCATATCTTGATACTCCTAAAAAACTGATAGAAGATTGCTTGAGAGAGGAGGTAGTAGCGGATAAGGGTGCCTTTGTAGTTGGAATGGATACTGAGAGAATAGGAAAAATCGCCGTGGATATCGAGAAGGTGTCTCCTGGGATTATATTCCATAAAAAGGTGGGGGACTTGGTAGATAAAGGAGACCCTCTTGCTACGATATTCTGGAAGAGGGACATTGAACATAACTCTGAACTACAGGGTAATTTTGCACATTATATCCAGAATGTCAAAGATGCCATTTTCTCATCTTATGAATTTGGACCTGATGCGTTGCCAAGAGAAAAGATGATTATAGATAGATTGTGAAGGAATATTGCAGGGTTACTATTATGAGAATTCTCGGAATAGATGAGGCTGGAAGAGGACCTGCTATAGGTCCAATGATTATGGCGGGTGTCCTGTATGACGAAAAAATGGATGAGGCACTTACAAAAATGGGTATCCGAGACTCAAAGAGATTAACATCAAACAGGCGAGAATCACTTGAAATGAGAATAAAGAAGAATGTAGAGCGGTATTGGATTGTTGAAATTCCCGTTTCACTTATAGATAGAAAGAATCTTAATACGCTTGAGATAGAATCTACCGCCTCTATAATAAATGAAGCAGATGCAGACAGGGTCTTTCTGGATGCGCCAGTAGCGGGCAGTGGAATAGATAAATACATTAAGAAGCTTAGAGAGATTGCCCGAAAGGAAACAGCAATTACGGCAGAGAACCATGCAGATGATATATATCCCTGTGTAAGTGCAGCGTCTATACTTGCAAAGGTTGAGAGAGATAGGATAATTAAAAAGTTACAGGAGAGATATGGTGACTTTGGTTCTGGCTATCCTGGAGATGATAAAACACGAAAATTTATACCAGAATGGCATAAATTCCCTGATATAGTGCGTAAGAGGTGGTCTCCAGTAAGAGAAGCTATGGTGAGAAGGGGCAGGATTATGATATTGGGTGAGAAGGATACAGGCAAGACAGAACTTGCAAGGCAACTTGTGAATATCGGAATAGATAAAGGTATGGAAGTTGGGGTATTGGACCTCGATCCGGGACAATCACATATAGGAAAACCCGGCACACTTGGCTTCGGTATAGCTTGTAGAAAGATAAGGCGTCTTGAGCAGATAACCCCTCTGGTGGCGTATTCAATCTTCAGCCTGTCTCCAAATGGATGCGAGGAGAGAATACTACAAGGGATAGAACGGATGATGGAAAGAATCCCACAGGTTGATTTACTCATCGTTGACACCTCTGGATACACTAAAAATATGGATTTCAAGAAAGAGAAGATAAGACTCGTAAATCCTGATAGTGTAGTCTTTCTGGAGCGCAAAAATGAGTTAGAGTTCCTTAAAAAAGGGTTGGAATTAAGAATCTATTCAGTGCCGGTGTACGAGGGTGTGAGAAAAAAATCAGACAGAAAAAGGAAGGTATTTAGAAAGAAAATGGGCGGGTAGATTATCGCTTGAAAATTCTTATAATATCGTTCATCGTTACATATAGCATAAGGAACATTATAAGTGTAAAACCTATCATCTGTATAATGGAGGAAATCCTCTCTGATGGACGCCTCCGACTTATCTTCTCTATAAGAATGATGAGAAGGTGACCACCATCAAGTGGTGGAAATGGGATAAGATTCAGAATTCCGAGTTGACAGGAGAGAAATGCTATGAATGAAAGGAAAGATGCAAGTCCCCAGGATAGAGATTGTCCTGCAAATTGCATAATTGCTAACGGACCCCCAAGGTGCCTTGGAGACATTTCTCTTCTAACAAGCTGTTTAAGAAATGAAGCAGTAAGCCATATTGTCAGCCCCGTATCCTTGAGACCTTGATAGAACGAATATAATCCTAATCTCTTTCTCGTCGTATGTACTGCGACTCCTATCATCCCGACCTTCTTTACCTTGTTATCAACGATCGTCTCTTTTTCCTCCGGAATTACAGTGGTTGTCAGTGTATCTTCTCCCCGCAGAACTACAATCTCTAAGGTATCCCCCGGGCTTCTCCGGATGATGTCCACCATAGTTTCCCACTCATTAATTTCTGTGTTATCAATCTGAATTACCCTGTCCTCTCTTTTAAGTCCCGCATTATACGCAGGACTATTCCTTTCAACATCACCCAATAGGGATGAGATGAGAGGGGTAATACTATCAATATACGCAGCCGGAAGGGCGAGAGTAAGTGTGTCATCATTTCTGAGGAGCATCAGTACATTGTCGCTATTTCTATCCACTCTTCTCTCTATCTCCCACCAGTCAAATACAGAAACGCCATTTATGGATAGTATCTTGTCATATTTTTTTAGTCCTGTAGTTTTTAGTGCAGTTTGTACTATTGTTGTATCTATTGTACCTATTCCAAGAAAGAGATTGATGCAGGAGTAAAATACCACAGCAAGAATAAGATTAAATAGAGGGCCAGAGAATACAACCCTTGCCTTTATTCCGGGTGGTTTTGATAAAAATTCCATCTCACTGCCCGTTGCAGTTGCTGGCTCTTCACCCGCCATCTTGACATAACCCCCAAAGAGTATAAGCCTCACACTGTATTTCGTTTCCCCACTTTCCCAGCCAAAAAGTCTGGGCCCAAATCCAAGTGAGAACTCTGGCACTCCAATTCCTGAACGCTTTGCAACCAGGAAATGTCCAAGTTCGTGCGATATGATAAGTATGGAAAGTGCTATTACAGCACCTATAATATTTAATGAGATGCCCATTATGTCTTATCTATATCATCTATAAGTTCAACAGTCTAACAAGTTCTGATGTTTCTCTTCTTGCCCACTTATCAGCTTCCTCTATCTCCTGAAGAACTGGATTTTCTATAGCTCGGTGTTTATTCATTACCTTCTGTATTATTTCTGGAATATCAGGAAGGGTTATTTTTCTCTTCAGAAACGAACGCACACACACCTCATCCGATGCAGATAAAACGGCTGGCATTGTCCCTGCAATAGATACAGCCTTGTATGCGAGTGAAAGGCAGGGAAATTTTTCTTTGTCAGGGGGTTCAAATTCAAGCAGATGTACTTTTGCCAGATCTAGGGGTTTAACAAGAGAAGGAGTCCTTTTAGGATAAGTAAGTGCATACTGGATTGGAAGCCTCATATCAGGCAGTGAAAGTTGTGCCAAAATTGCACCATCACGGAACCTTACCAGAGAATGTATTATTGATTGGGGATGTATAAGAACACTAATACTTTCGGGTGGTACACTGAAGAGCCTCACTGCCTCTATCACCTCCAGTCCTTTATTCATAAGTGTAGCAGAATCTACTGTTACCTTCTTCCCCATCTTCCACACAGGATGTGCAAGTGTCTCCTCTGGTGTTATATATTTTTTTATACCAGATACCCTGAATGGCCCACCGGATGCGGTAAGAATGATCTCAACAACTTCATCTCTGCCCATCCACATACATTGGTGTATCGCAGAGTGTTCAGAATCTATAGGAACTATCTCACCGCCATATTTTCTGGCAGTATTCATTACAATTTCACCAAATGATACAAGAGTTTCTTTATTTGCGATACATACCCGTTTCTTGCCCTGTAACGCAGAGAGTGTAGGATATATGCCCTCAGCGCCTACGAGTGCATTTACTACTATATCAGCCTCTCCTTTTGCAATTTCTACAAGTCCTTCTCTACCAGTAAGTAATTTTGCCCCTCTAATATGGAGTGAGCGAGCAGACGGTTCGTCAGTAATACAGACAACCTCAGGACTATATTCCTCTATCTGCTTCTGCAGGAGTTTTACATTCCTGTGTGTTGAGAGTGCAACTACCTTGTAATCCTGTCCAAGGTGAGATAAAACCTCGAGAGTAAGTGTGCCTATGGAACCCGTGGAGCCGAGTATGGCGACTTTATGCATATTATCAAAAAGTTTTAGGATTATACCACAAAGAATCTCAGGTAATAATATACCATAGGAGCAGTAAAGAGAAGGGAATCAAACCTGTCCAGAACTCCCCCATGCCCTGGGATTGAAGTTGAGACATCCTTCAGATTTGCATCCCTCTTTAACAGGGACTCAACCAGATCTCCCACAACGGCAACAGTATAACCAAGAACACCGAGAATAATCGTATCTGCCACTGATAGATATGGTGCATATAACGCACGCATAGTAAACAATGCGCCGGTAGCGGCCAGACCACCACAGATTGCTCCCTCCCAGGATTTTGCAGGGCTTACCCTTTTCAACATCTTATGTCTTCCAAACCTACTTCCCACAAAGAATGCAGTTATATCACCTGTCCATGCTATTGCAAATGGCAACATTACATATGATAACCCCACACCATAATCTCCAGCGATGTGAATAGGAATCTCCCTCAGGAGGATTAGATGGCTGAAGAGCCAGCCTGTATATATGATGCCAAAGTAGGTAGTTGATATATGGTATATTGCCCTGTCAGGATTTATTCTTGTCAGTTCAGGTATTGAGAGAACGATAAAGAGGAGAGTAATAGTGAAAAGAGTGAAGATATAACTTGCAGAGTAGGCAGTCAAACCCAGTATAAGAGATGCAAGAATACCAAGACTCTTGTGAGGATGAAGTCCTTTTGCCTCAAGAATAGTGTAGAACTCATAACTTGAGAGAAATATACCGAGTTCTATTAACACAAGAAAAGGAATGTTACCTTCTCTCGCTATATACACGAACGCAGGGATAAACAAGCAAGATGTTATAACCCTGTAAAATAGATTACTCTTCATACTTCTCCGAATCGTCTCTCTCTTTTTTGGTAATCGGAGATTGCCTTTAAAAGAAGGGATGGGGTGAAATCAGGCCACAGGGTCTTTGTAATCCACAACTCAGTATAGGCGGTTTGGTATGTAAGAAAATTGGATACCCTGTACTCTCCAGATGTGCGGATAAGAAGGTCGGGGAATGGGACATCGGGCGCATACAGAAATTTGCAGAATGTTTTCTCATCTATTTTATCTGATGGAACGCCGTTATTTATTATCTTTTTGACAGCATCAACAATCTCAGACCTCCCACCATATGAGATAGCAACTAAAAGGGTCAATCCACCGCAATCCTTTGTTGTTTCCTCTCCCCATCTCATAACCTCCATAACATCCTCAGGAATCCTGCCCAACCTCCCGATGAATCTCATTCTCACATTGTTCTTCACCAAGTCTGGTACCTGGTCTCTTATCACCTCTTTAAAGAGATGCATAAGAAAATTAACTTCTTTCGTTGGGCGTCTCCAGTTTTCAATTGAGAAGGCAAATATCGTCAGGTAGTCTACGCCCAGTTTTCCGCAGGTTCTTACTATCTGTCTTGTGCGCTTTACCCCCTGTCTATGTCCCTCTATTCTCGGTAGATTACGCCCTTTTGCCCACCTTCCGTTCCCGTCCATTATAATGGCTATATGCTGTGGTAATCTTTCTTTGGTGATATCGTATTTTTTAAGCTTGAGGCTCATTAACTCTCTAATATCTCCTTATCCTTTACCTTTAATATTCTGTCTATTTCTTCTATGTAAGAATCTGTAAGTTTCTGTATCTTTTCCTCTCCTTTCTTCTCGTCATCCTCTGAAATCTTCTTCTCCTTTTTCATTAGTTTTATTGTTTCTATTGCCTGTCTCCTTATGTTGCGTATAGCAATTTTGTTCTCTTCACCTATTCTGTGTACAAGTTTTGAGATGTTCTGTCTATTTTCCTCTGTAAGAAGTGGAATATTAAGTCTAATGACATTACCGTCAGAAGATGGTGTGAGTCCAAGGTCCGATTTCAGGATGGCCTTTTCTATTTGGGGTAAAATATTTTTATCCCAAGGTCTTATCAGCAACTGTCTCGGTTCTGGAACTGTTATGCTTGCGAGTTGAGAGAGAGGCATCTGTGCCCCATAGGATTCAACCTTAATATCCTCCACAAGGCCCGGATTAGCTCGTCCCGTACGAATCTTCACAAGTTCTGTTCTCAAAATCTCTACAGTTTTTTTCATCTTATTTTCTGTCTCACTGTACAACTTCTTCAGCATTACCCCCTCCTTTATTCTTTTTCCTTCCCAATCAGCGTTCCAATGCGTGTCCCATCTATTAAAGAACCCAGATTGCCCTCTTTTGTGATATTAAATACAACTATCGGGATTTCTTCGCTTTTTGCTAGGGTTACAGCAGTTAAATCCATCACCTGAAGGTTCCTCTCAATAAACTCTTCGTAGCTAATTTTATCGTACTTTTTGGCGTGGGGATATTTTAATGGATCCTTATTGTAGACACCATTTACCTTTGTTCCTTTGAGAATCGTATCTGCCTTGAGTTCAATTGCTCTTAATACAGATGCAGTATCGGTTGTGAAGTATGGACTACCTGTCCCACAGGCAAAGATAAGGACTCTGCCCTTCTCTATATGCCGTAACGCTCTTCTTCTAATAAACGGTTCTGCAAGACTCTTCACCTCTATACCTGACTGGAGTCTTGTTGTAATCCCGGAATTTTCTATCATATTCTGAAGTGCAAGGGCATTCATAAGTGTTCCAAGCATACCCATATAATCAGATGTCACCCTATCAACTCCTTTAAGAGGATTGTTTGAACCCCGTATAAAATTACCGCCACCCACTACAATACCGAGTTCTATCCCTTTGTTATGTACCCCAGTAATCTCCTCCGCAAGTCTTTTTAGTTGCAATGTATCTATACCAAACTCTTGTTCTCCCTGGAATATCTCTCCAGAAAGTTTCAGTATAACCCTTTTCATTATTTTTCCTTTATCCCCCCACTTTAAATCTGGCAAATCTCGTTACTCTTATATTTTCTCCAAACTTTGCTATATGTTCTTTAATAAGAGCCTCAACGGAGATATCAAGATTTTTTATAAATGCCTGATCAAGGAGGCAAGCCTCTTTGTAAAAGTTCTCTATCTTGCCTTCTACGATTTTGGGTATGACCTTTTCGGGTTTTCCACTCTCTTTTGCCTGGCACTCGTATATTGTTTTTTCCTTCTCTACAACCTCGTCGGGCACATCTTTTTTGTCTATCCAGGTCGGATTTGATGCTGCAATCTGCATTGCAATATCTCTGACAAGTGTCTTGAACTCCGGTGTCCTTGCAACAAAATCTGATTCACAGGCAATTTCAACAAGAACTCCGAGCCTTGCCCCTGGATGAATATATGCCTCGACTATACCCTCATCGGTCTTCCTTTCCCTCTTCTTTTCTGACTTTGCAATGCCCTTTTTCCGCAGGAGTTCCACCGCCTTATCAACGTCCCCATTACACTCAACCAAAACATTCTTGCAGTCCATAATGCCTGCCCCTGTTCTATCCTTCAATTCTATAATGGCATCTTTTGCTATTTTCACATCTTCCTCCTTCATCTAAAATATATTTACTCTCCCTTTCATACTTTCTCCGTTTCTCCTAATGTCTTATGGACTGTATTCTTATTCATATCATTCGTGTTTTATTCTTTCTCTTTACTTTTACTTTTCTCTTTTTTTCTTCTTTTTTCTTCTTTTCTTTCCTCTTTTACTTTTTCTCCCTCTTTCTCTTCTTCCCTTACTTTCTTACCTTCAAGAACTGCATTTGCAATAGTTTTCGTTATTATGGATATAGATCTTATGGCATCGTCATTTGCTGGAATTGGATATTCAACAAAGGTTGGGTCCACATTAGTATCAACTATTCCCACGATGGGTATACCAAGTTTGTTTGCCTCCTTTAGTGCGTTTTTTTCCTTTCTTATATCACATATATATGCCATATCAGGTAGATTTTCCATATCCCTTATCCCGTAGAGATTCTTTTTTAACTTCTCCAATTCCCTCTTAAGGGTTAATATCTCCTTTTTTGTCAGATCCCCGAATTCCTGTTTCTCAAACTTTTCCTCAAGTTCCTTCATCCTGTTCACCGCCATTCTTATGGTTGAGAAGTTCGTCAGTGTTCCCCCAAGCCATCTCTCAGACACATAAAATACTCCTGCCCTTTCAGCCTCTTCCTTTATTATATCCTTTGCTTGTTTTTTTGTCCCTACAAAAATAATTGTTTTGCCTTCCTTTGTGTTTGACGCAACTGCCTCGTATGCCTTCTCCATATATTCTATAGTCTTTTTCAGATCTATAACATGAATGCCCCTTCTTTCGGTAAAAATGAAATTCTGCATCTTTGGGTTCCATTTGTCTTTTCTATGCCCAAAATGCACACCCGCTTCAACTAATTGTTTAATAGTTATTTCCTCCACACAACCCCCCTTATAAATTCCAAAATTCGAATTTCCAACAAAAATCCAAATGTCAAATTACAGAAACAGTAATTAGGTTATTGAGTAATTAATTAGGTCGACGCGTCTTTTAATAGCTTAATAACCTAATAACTCAATAACTTTTAGACCTTTAGACTTTTTGACCTTTTTGACAATTTATTGGATATTGGTAATTGGAAATTTGACATTATTTCCTGAAGAGCCCTTTTTTCAACTCCTGGCTTATCTCTCCCCACTGCTTACCTTCATCCTTGTCCTTTATTTTATCAGTATATTCAAAGAAGAATGCTAATTCGATACCCACAAAGAGACTTAAAACAAACGCTATAATAACAATCCTTGTCCTCTTTGGGAAACTCCTTTTCTCTGGAGGTTCAGGTTTATCAAGTACCTCAACGGTCGGAGTATCTCTCACCTCCTGCAGTTTTGCCTTTTCATACTGCTCAGTGAGAACAGCAAAAACTTCTTGTTCTACCTCTACATCCCGCATAAGCCTTGCAAGGGTTAAAGAAATCTCAGGTACATCTTTAAGGGGAACAGAAAATCCAACCAAAAACTTTTTTGGATCAGGCTCGTATCCTATATCCTTTAACTGCTTTTCTATGAGCGATATCTCCTTATTTATTTTTATAACCTCAGGATTTTCCTCAGTGGCATACATTCTTATCATTCCCAGTCTCATCTCCTTTTGTATTTTTTCTGCCAGGAGTGTACTCATAATAGAAACCGCCTCTTTCAACTCATCAGGCAGCGAGATGATATGATGTCTTTCCTGGAACTTCTTTAATGAATCCTCATCCGCCTCTAACTCACCTCTAACCTCATTCAGTCTCTCTTCAAGAAAGAGACGGTTCCGTTTACCCACGGTCATGCTCGTCTCTCTGTTAAGCTTGTCAAGATGTTTTATATACGATGATGATATCCTTGCTGCCATATTTGGATTCTTGTCTATGACTGAGATTGATATTATACCTTCTGGTGAGACTTCTATTTTTGTTACTTTAATGAGATATTCTCTCGTCTCTGCCATTGTCTTTTTCTTATAATAACCTTTGAGTTCGCACTCCTCTATTACGCTATCAAGAACAGTCCTTGATTTTAGCAAGGCGGAAAAAAGATCAGACGGTGTGGCACCCATACCGCCGGGTAATCCAGCTCCTACCAGCATCGAGCTGATGCCGGATATTTCCATACTCTCTCCAGAGAGCATCGGTGGCAGGAGTCTCCCAGTAGAGGTGTATTTCTTGGGAAGAACAAGGCTTACTACTACTGCAAGGAGGCTAATAGTGATAACATTGAAGAATACAATGTTTCTCCATTTAACAATTATAGATATGTAATCCCTTATATTAGGGTCTCTATTCATGGTTCATTGAGTTATTAGGTTATTGAGTTATTCTTTTTTCCCAGGTGGAGCATAGTCACTTAATTACTCAATGACTTATTAACTTAATGACTATTTTATATTCACTTGGTTAGCGTAAGCCAGGTTATTATGATAGTAGTAATGGCAGTTGTAATTGCAGCATAATCCTGCCACCATTTTAAACCAATTTCCGGGACCACCACTGTGCTGTACCTTGGAGGACAATCGGTAATAGGGAGTTTTTCACCATCCTTTGTAAGTATATATGCTCTTTTCGTATCTGCTCTCTCGGTCGGTCCGCCTGTCAGCCCTATATAATCAAGTCCAATAAGATTAGGATTGAAAGACTCTACACCTGGCTCTACAACCATTCCTCTTATATAAACATACGAATAGGGTATGTATATACTCCAATTTTCCTCTACTATTGATTCAGATGTAGCCTCAATGATAGAATCATGCTTTGTAACACGCATAAATGATAGATCTGCAGAAAATAGTAAACCGCCAGCACTCTCTATATACTCTCTTATGGTCCTGCCCGGTAGGAACGGGTATACGCCAGCATTTCCCACTGCCCCGGTCATATAAACCTTGACACTAAAAGAGATTACCGATAGATTTACTTTTATATCCTTAAAATATTTCTTAAACCTTTCCTCTACTATTTGCGTAGCATCTCTTATGCTCATTTCCGCGATATTTATTACCTCCAGTATCTCGTACGGAATTACTCGTGTCTCTTCAGACGGTGCTTTGGACACATATTGTATGAATATTTCGCCATTAGGTGTGACGGACTGTTGATAGGAGAAACTCACACTCCCATAAACACTTATCAGGAGTGTGTCACCTACTGAAATGATATAATCATCTATACTTATTGAACACAGAACAGAAAGAAGTAACAGAAAGCTCATAAGTTTCTCCTTCCGTTAGCTAACGGACCTTAAAAAACTGTACCAATTTCTCTCAAAGGTCTTGAATTCCTCTCTTGTTTTTATTTCCTCCCACCATTCTCTATTCTCTACATACCAGTCAACGGTTCTTTTTAATCCTTCATCAAACTCTACTACAGGTTGCCAGTCCAGTAGCGTTTTTGCCTTATCGTACGAGGCGACGAGCCTCTTTACATGGCCGGGTCTATCTCCAACCTTCTCAATCCGTCGACTGACGGACTTATTCTTTCCAAGGATTTCAAGAATCTTCTTTGCGATATAGTTTACAGAGAAATCCTTCCCTGTTCCGAGATTGATAACTTCTCCATTTATCATCTCGATATCTGCCTCCAGCGTCCTTATTATTCCGTCCACACAATCCTCAACCCATAACCAGTCCCTTGTATTTTCTCCTGAGCCATATGTGGGAAGTAGTTTGTCATCCAGTGCATTTGTAATAAAATAAGGTATCAACTTTTCTGGATACTGGTTATAACCATAGTTATTGAATGGTCTTATTATTACACAGGGAAGATTGTATGTAATATAATAGGAGTATACCAGTCTATCGGCCCCCGCCTTTGCAGCTGCATAGGGACTT
>Ga0210017_1001700_pt1 | contig 19140 bp, 10 predicted proteins | sample CryGeyCG2014_020_FD_183966 | JGI IMG/M metagenome (GOLD analysis project Ga0210017, IMG submission 183966) | Groundwater microbial communities from aquifer - Crystal Geyser CG08_land_8/20/14_0.20 (SPAdes) (version 2) | ecosystem: Environmental > Aquatic > Deep subsurface > Groundwater | place... | reverse complement strand
TTCAGCAACTTCATGCCTTGCGTATTAACGTTAAGAAATTGCGTTATAGTATTGATTTTTTTAAGTATTTATATGGAAATAAAAAATCAGAAAGCTATCTGGTCGCCTTGGTATCCGTTCAGGAAACACTGGGCAAAATTCATGATTGCCTGATGGCACATCGCCTGCTGGAAATTTTGTCAGAACATTCGGGTATGTCGGGTTATGCTGAAGCGGTACGCTTGATTAGGGAAAACTTGTCGCAAAACTTATCGGACGAATTGAAATTGCTACATAAACCACTTGAACGGTTTGGCAAACAGACTGCTTTCTGGAAGAAATAGTTATCTCTGTCATTAGCCGTTCGCCACGTCTTCCAGCACTTTCAGAAAATCATCGCCATAGCGCGTCAGCTTGCCTTGCCCTACGCCGCTGATACGACCCATTTCAGTGAGGCTGCCGGGACGCTGATCGAGCATTTCCAGCAGCGTGCTGTCGTGAAAAATCACATAGGGTGGCACGCCCTGTTCGCGTGCCAGCGCCATTCGTTTCGCCTTGAGTGCCAGCCACAGGCGGTTTTCATTAGCGCCCGCGAACGGTTCGCGCGACTTGCCGTCTCGCGTGGTGCGGCTGCGTTGGGCGGGTTCGGCATCGTGGCGCAGGAAGACGGCTTGTTCGCCCTTGAGTACCGGGCGGGCGCGGGCAGTGAGTTTCAGTCCGCCGTAGGCTTCGATGTCGGCTTCCAAAAAACCGCTGGTTACCAGTTGGCGGAATACACTGCTCCATTGCGTGGCACTGTGTTCCGCGCCGATGCCGAAGGTGGAAAGCTGCTGGTGGTGAAATTTTGTGATGCGCTCGGTTTGTTTGCCTAACAGCACATCCACCAGATGACCGACCCCGAAACGCTGTCCGGTGCGATACACGCAAGACAGCGCCATTTGCGCGGCACGCGTGGCATCCCAGCTTGCAACGGGGGTCAGGCAGTTGTCGCACTCATTGCAGTCGCCTGGATGTTCCTCGCCGAAGTAGCGCAGGATGGTCTGGTGGCGGCAGGCGGTGGATTCGCAGAAACCCAGCAGCGCATCGAGCTTTTGCAACTCCACGCGTTTACGTTCTTCGGGCGCATCGCCGTTGCTCAACATCTGGCGCATCGAGACCACGTCGCCCAGGCCGTAGGCCATCCACGCATCGGCGGGCAGCCCGTCACGTCCGGCGCGCCCCGTTTTGATGCACGGGTTATATGGCGTTATATGGACATGTCTATAAAGTCCCATTTTGTTAAGTTTAACAGGTTATTGTTGTTGTCCATGGAAAACGCAAGCTTTCATGGTTTTTTGGGTAACTTTTGTCCATACTGCGGATCGTGTCAGACGATTAGATTTCAGTTTTCTATGGTTTTTGAATAACAGAGAAGTTATTTTGAGTACAAATTATTGCCTTCCACTCTTCAGGTGAAGCCTTTGAATTGCTCGATCCACGGCGGATATAAAGACTCTTGTCTTGGCGGATAGAAATGGGCTTCACTTTTGCTGCGGAGACTTCAATAATAGCGATCCTGCAATCATCAACAATTGTTTGCAAATAGAGTAATACGGGGTCTCCCTGAACAACATCACTTATTCTTCCACGTATTGCACCAAGATATCGATCACATGTTTCCTCACTTGCCTCAGCTTTGGCCAATCTTCCCAGTTGTTCATCAATCCCTAGCAGTCCGCAGTCATCGTCGATACCAAGGAAAATTCGACCGCCTTGTGTATTGGCAAAAGCCACGACTGTTTTAAATATCTCTTCCAACTTTTTATTTTCTGGAACGATGAACGGCTTGAACTCCACCTGCAATCCCTCACCGTTACGGCAAGCCTCACGCACTATATCAACAAGGCTTGTATCCCCACTGACCATACGCTTCCGCCCAAGCCCTGTATGTCTATATTCGTCTTCCCTCTGACAGTCGTATATCGTACCTTCAGAATCAGCAAGAACATATTCCAAGCGTTTAGCGGTCGCGGGAATGTTTAGCTGTGCAAGACCCTTTGAAACTTTCTCTTCAAAGTGATGAATGCCTTCCTCATCCCACCATGCGCCTTTTAGTTCCAGTGACAACTTGTCTAACTCAGTCCCTGCAACCTGAATATCAAGGGAATCATCATGGGTGGTAGCATCGGCCAGGTAGGCTCTCGTTTCAGGTAAAAGCAAAATGACCTCGCCTTTCCTGCCATCGCTACTGCCGTGATATTCAGGGAAAGGCAGCCAATGTTTTACCGCCTCAAACAGATCAGGGTAATAGGGCTGTTGTGGGGCCAACAGTGCTTCATATGCATTTACATTAACATCATCAAACCGCGCACTCCACACATGGCCCGCATGCAACATTGAGATGTTGCTAAGAGGAACCCGCTCTCTTGTCCACTGCCGATGGGTATTTGTCGCTTCTAACAAATATTCGCCTAAACAAAAGCGTCCATCGCTAACTTGTTTAACAAACTCCCAAAGCTCCTCATTTGAAAGCCGGTCTTCGAACAAAACAGCTTGCGGATAGCATTTTGACGCTACTGCCTCAACTGGTTCGATATCAGAAACAATGGCCTCTACGGTACATGCCAGTAGCGTCCATTTGCTATTTGAAAAATAGATGACTGCCCGACGCCGCAAAGATCGGTAACTGGATCGGTTTGATTCAAGATACTCAGCCAGAGTCTTTACCGGATCTGCAATGTTGTGGGTACGATCAAACATTTCTAACAATTTTCATATTGATGGCCCCGTTTACGTTATCGTCGTAACACGATCAGGCTAGAAAAGCGAAAGCGTCCCAATGTGCCGTTCTTAATCCGTAATAGCTGGCGCCCTATGTAGACCATACCTATCTTTGGCTTATCAAGGCTATGCTATTGCTCATCGAAGCGCTGCTTGCGGAGTGCGATTTCCTCGTCCGCGCGCTGGCGATCCGCAGCGATCATTTTGTTCAGCCCTTCTACGTACAAAGCCGCAAATTCTCTGATTACGTTGCTTGGATCGTTCAACCAATCATGCATTTCTATTTTCTTTCGCTCATATGCCTCGGTGAAGCCATACGCACCGCTGACTACGCCGGTGCTAAGAAGGGCGATTGATACTTCGTTTCGAAACTGGGAATCCGCAGGTACAATCTTTACAATTGCTTTGCATACATTGTGAATGAATGTTTGTCCCTCGTAATTTCTTAGAACAGCCAGTACAAACTCAATATTTTGATCGCCGCCTTCCTCTACAAGGCTGAGCAATTCAGTTTCGAACTCCGGCGAGAACTCCGGAAATATGGTCATTAATAGATGTGCTCCTCGAAAGACAAACATGCCAAAGTCGCCATCGTATTGAGCTCGCACAATGCTGACTGTCTTCTTGGGGATTGCAGCGAGCGGCTTGTCGAGTTTGTGCAGCGTATATGGAATGGCGTCATAGGTCTTCCTCTTTTTCTTCCCTTGCGCCTCTTCAGAAAGTCGTTGGCAGAGAAAGGTAAGAACCATCTCTGGCATCCGTTGTGCAATTAGAAAAAGGATCTCCTCGGCGTGATAGTCGATTTTTTCCAGGAACATCAGGTTTTGGAGGATGAGATGGGTGTCTTGCTCGTTCAATTTCGATATGATCACACGCGCTTCGCGACGGAACCATAGGTCAAAAATCCAATGTGGGCTCTCACGTTCGGTCAAAATTTCAAGGGCAGGCATGAAGAGTTCGCCAATGATCGAATCATCGTCGCGATAATTCGATACAGCCACGGACATCACTAAAGCGATGGTGGGCAAGTCATTCAGCTCCGCGGCCCTATCTAAAAAACGCTTTACCAACGTCCGGTCGAGGGTGGGGCAGTCCAGAAATTGTTTAGTGCTCGCATAAAGATATTGGCCCACCGTTATCCATTCATCCATCATTTGTCGAACCGCAGGCTGTTCGGGTGTATCCCACAGTCCACGTAGCAGCGGGATAAGAAAGCCGGCGACTTCTTTCGTGTCTACCGATATGAATCTTAGCGCGAGCTTTGGCTGTGCTTTGGCAAACATCTCCAGGAAACGGCAAAAAATAGGGAATGTCGCTAAATCATCCGATTGCGTATTGACGTAAGATAGTATCCGGACTCGCCACACGGGGAAGTTTTCAGAAGTGATGCTTGCAGCAAACTCGACGGCCTTTTCCGTTCGAAACTTATCCGTCTCCTCCCAATAGCTGTCGTTCTTGCGCAACTGCTCCCAGCCCGTGAAGATGCCTTCGAATCCGATCAGCGTCTTGTAAATCTGGTACTCCTCGTTCGCAGCCACAGCCTTCTCAATGCGCAGCGCATAGCGCTTTACTTGCTCATTGGGTGCGTGGAAGAAAATCCAATAGGAGTTCGATTCGATTTTCTGAACAATCTGAAAATCGGCTGTGCTGATAAGGCTTTCATAGAAATCAAGGACATCCTGCGTGTTGCGGGTGATCATTGCGGTCGCTTCGTCACCACCAGTGGGCGCATGGTGAGGTCGCGTTGCGTCGTTCAGAACACCAATTACCGATAACTTACCTGAAGTTTGTTCTACCAGTGCATAGAGTCTTTTTAGAAGCCGGATGGTATCTCCGCGAATATCGGTCACACCGCCGCCGGCGGGGGTGGCTGCGCGGGAGATGGTGACGGCCGCAGCACTCCAACGTGTACCTTTGATTGTGGGGGACAATAGACCTTCGGCGATTGCGAGAACGGCACGCTGGAATTCGATTAGCTGCTCATCGCAATAGCCGAGCAACAGCTCCAATACCTGTTCTTGCGGATAGCCACCGATACCGCTTTGGTTATCTGTTCCATAGAAAACATCGAGGTTGTACGCGGAGATAGTCTTTAGGTCATCTATTGCCTTCGAACGGATAACCTCGTCTTCATCGACCGAAAGCCTGAGTAGGGCTTGCGTAACCGTTTTGGTTGCTAGGTATCGCAAACGGAGCAGCACTTCAATGGCGCGTACGACCAAAGTCGATGCGTTTTGATATGTCGCGATGTCTGAAGCGAACGTTGACAGCTCGGCTGCGTACGTTATTTGACGTGTTTTGATGGTGGCAATGAACGCAATAATTTCAGCTGCAACCTCATCGCTAAAACGATGTCCGATAATTTCGAGTACTGCTAGTGACTGTTCTAGCAGATCGTATTGTGTGTCGACGCGCAGCGAGGCCTGCGCTTTTTGTAGTGCCTGTTTAAGTGCGTCGATTGCAGCTTCCGTCGTGGACTCGGCCAAACTGTTCAGCGCTTTTAAGCGAAGGTCAAAGTCCATGGCCTAGTCGCCGCCTGTAGCTAGTCGAATGATCTCGGCTTCAACCGCATATTTCGCTTGAGCACAGGCGATCTTGTCACCGGGAATGTAATGGTGTCCTGTATCGACAATAGTTTTTCCGAGCGCCAGTTGCTCCGCAACGCTTTTCGTTAACGCGACCGGAATGCCAGATTTCTCTAGGATGGAACAAAGCTGGTCCTTGGTAGGCGTTTCCAGATGTGAAACCAAGCCGATGATTTTCGTGCCGACGGTTCGGAACTGGGATTCCGCCGCGGCCAATGCGGCAGCCAATCCGCTATCGGCCTGCGTTTTCTCTTCCTTAGGCGGGATATAAGCAGCATCGTGGGTTTTCACAGATTTAATGACCATTGGTGGCTGCACAGTGCCATCGATATGATCCAGGGCATCCTGCGCCGTACTGAACACTGGGATACCCAGAACTTGAATAAGAGCGTCGACGAATCGCTTGTCGTCGCAAAGCGCTATCAGACTCGAATGCTCGCGCTTCACGTCTATTGCTGCTTCGAGAATCCATGAATCGGGGATATCCTTCCTTCGCTTTTCACGGTCGGGTACGTCAGGATTGAACGGTAAGCTGTTCTCGAAATAACGGCGCCAGGCTCTGTCCGCGTGGTCAGGACCAATGGGAACTATGGTGATGTGGTTTTCTTTTGCAAATGCAGCCATCGCCTCATGGGATCTCGCGTCAAGTTCGGTTTTATCCCATAGATTCATAACTGGGGAAGAGAGCCCCTGCAGGATGAAACTTTCCGAGCGATCCCGCTGAAGCTTATCGAAATCCCGGCGGAGCGTTAAAACTTGTGAGCAAACGGTCTGAAGTAGTTGGGTTCGACGTTCCTCCCAAGCGATCTGGGAGACGAACAACCTGAGCACGTCGGTTTTCGAGTATGCCACCAGCTTCTGAAAGTCAGGGTGACGAAACCCCACTTTACACATATAGGAAGTGTCTAGGAAAATGGGCGTAGGGCTGGTCGGCATTGCCAATATCTGCGGTGATTGCACTGCTTGTCAGAGAAAAGATGATTGTGCCCTATTTCGGCGCATACCGCTTGTCGTTTATTCGCGGATTGGTTGATAGGAAGTTGAAATCCAACTTTCCTAACACAGCGAATGAATAAACAGCAGCACTGCATAAGTTTACAGCATTCTTGTCGGGATATGCATGATAGCAATGGGTCGAAAAGAATCATTCACTGCGGCGCGAACCCGACAATCGAACTGACTCAAAGGGCAAAGTGCAACTATCCGCTTCGGCCGATTTTCTGACCGTCAGATTCTCGGCCTAAACAGACACCCGTCCCATCAATCAGCTTGCCATGAAGCGGCCAGTCGTAAACGAGTACAATATCCCATCAAGAGACATTCACCTGAAAATACTGCGCACTTCAACTCAGAATTATGCGGCCGTCCCACATCATCGGTGAATCCTCCGAAGTAAACCTGTTAATGTGAAAAATACAGATTGACGTTAGAATGTGCCACGTTCATCAAGGCTATCAGGCAGTAAATGGCGTATTAGGAAGAGCACTCAATGTCTGAACAACAAGAATATCCCCGCCACGATGACTTCGCGGATAGCTTCCTCGTCAAATGTACCCTCGGCCAGATGATCAGCCGCTACATGCCGCTTATCGCCAGCGAACAGAGGCTGATGATGCGTCCGCGTCAGGTGAGAAAACCATCGTGGGCCGCAACAACCAAGCTCCAGGCAGCTAACTTTAAAACGCCTCCACTATGAACAAACAACAACTCGCCGCCAAAATCTGGGAATCGGCCAACCAGATGCGCTCCAAAATCGAGGCCAACGAATACAAGGACTACATCCTCGGATTCATCTTCTACAAATACCTCTCCGATAAATTGGTGCGCTTTGCGAAAGGCGAGGACTTCAGCGATGCGGAACTCCGCGCCCTCTCGGAGGATGACACGGAAACCGTTGACCACATCAAGGGCAATATCGGCTACTTCATCGCCTACCAGCACCTGTTTTCCACCTGGATCGAGCACAAGGGCGACTTCGATGTCTCCCATGTCCGCGATGCACTGTCAGCCTTCAGCCGCCTCATTCACCCGAACCACAAGCGCCTTTTCGAAGGCATTTTCAAGACGCTTGAAACCGGCTTGAGCAAGCTCGGCGATACCGCCGCGAAGCAGACCAAGGCTATCAGCGAGCTGCTCCAGCTCATCAAAGACATCCCCATGGATGGCAGGCAGGGCTACGATGTGCTCGGCTTCATCTACGAATATCTCATCAGCATGTTTGCCGCCAATGCGGGCAAAAAAGCGGGCGAGTTCTACACGCCGCACGAGGTTTCCGTGCTCATGTCCGAGATCATCGCGCACCATGTGAAAGACAGGGAAACCATCCAGATTTACGACTCCACCAGCGGCTCTGGCTCGCTCTTGCTCAATATCGGCCAGTCCATCGCCAAGCACATGGCGGATAAGGACAACATCAAATACTTCGCCCAGGAGCTGAAGGAAAACACCTATAACCTCACGCGCATGAACCTCGTCATGCGCGGCATCCTGCCCAGCAATATCGTCACCCGCAACGCCGACACCCTGGAAGACGACTGGCCGTACTTTGACGATCAAGACCCAGTCAATACCTACAACCCGCTGTACCTCGACGCCGTCGTCTCCAATCCGCCCTATTCGCAAAAGTGGGACCCGCAGCACAAAGACAGCGATCCCCGCTACGCCCGCTTCGGACTCGCGCCCAAGTCCAAGGCCGACTACGCCTTTCTCCTGCACGATCTTTACCACCTCAAGCCGGGCGGCATCATGGCCATTGTCTTGCCCCACGGTGTCCTGTTCCGAGGCGGTGAGGAAGGCGCAATCCGCAGGAATCTGATCGAAAACGACCACCTCGAAACCATCATCGGTCTGCCGTCCAACATCTTCTTCGGCACCGGCATCCCCACCACCATCCTCGTGCTCCGGCAAAAACGCGAGAGCAGCGATGTCCTCATCGTGGATGCCTCCAAAGGCTTCGCCAAGGAGGGGAAAAACAACAAACTCCGCGCGTCCGACATCAAAAAAATCGCGGATACCGTGATCGGGCGCGTCACCGTGCCGCGCTACAGCCGCCTCGTTCCCAAGACCGAGCTTCAGGCCAATGACTACAACCTAAACATCCCGCGCTATGTGGATTCCTCCGAGCCCGCCGAGAACTGGGATCTCTACGCCTCCATGTTTGGCGGCATCCCGCGGAAGGAATTGGATGCCCTGGCGGATTTCTGGAAAGCCTTTCCCAGCCTGCGCGCCGCGCTCTTTACCGACAACGGCACGCCCTATGTAGCGCCACAGGTGGAAGACCTCGCCCAGGCCACCCGCGAACATACCGAGGTGACGAAATACGGCAAAATATTCACCGCCGCCTTTGCCGATTTCACGCCCTGGCTGCGCCGCGCATTGCTGGAGCAGATGCTCACCCTTCAGATTCCCCGGCAGGAGGCACTCATCAGCGAAGAGCTGTTTGCCCGCCTCGCCCTCCTGCCTCTCATTGACAAATACCACGCCTACCAAATCCTCGACGATCACTGGCAACCCATCGCCATCGATCTGGAAATCCTCCAGACCGAGGGCTTCGATGCCTCCCGCGTCGTTGACCCCAATTTCGTCACCAAAAAGAAAGATGGGAAAGACGTTGAGGTGCAAGATGGCTGGAAAGGCCGAATCATGCCCTTCGAGCTGGTGCAGATGACGCATCACAAAAAGGAGCTGGCCGCGCTGCGTGAAAAGGAAACCCGCCTCAGCGAAATCACCGCCTCCCTTGAGGAAATCTTGGAGAGCCTCAGCGAAGAAGAAAAGGCCAACGACACCGTCAACGACGCGGGCGACAAGTTCGTCAATGCCGCCGTCGCCAAGGAGGCGAAGCACCTGCTCGCCGAGGCGAAAAAATCAGTCCGCTTTGACCCCGAATCCTGGGAGGCCAAGATCATCCAAGCCGCCGACTGGCTCGCCGAGGAGAAAACCCTGAAAGCGGCAATCAAACAAGAAGCCGCAGTCCTGCACCTCAAGACCAAGAAAACCATTGAAGGCCTGAGCGACGCGCAGGTGCACGAACTCCTCGAACGCAAGTGGATCACGCCCCTTAGTGACGAGCTCCACAGTCTGCCCGATCAGCAGATCGAAGGCTTGACCCGCAAGCTCGAAGCCCTCGTGCAAAAGTACCAAATCACCTACGCCGACAATGCCCGGGAAATCCAGCAAACCGAAACCGAGCTGGCGGGCATGATTGCAGAACTGGACGCGAACGAGTTTGACCTCAAAGGCCTCACCGAGCTGAAAACCTTGCTCACGGGAAGCTGAGATGAAGGAACATACAACCAGCAAAGTGCCGCAGATTCGCTTCAAGGGGTTTGAAGACGGATGGCTAGAAGACCAACTAGAGGAACGAGTCGAATTCTTTAGTGGGCTCACATATTCGCCCCGCAACGTTCAGAAAGGAGTTGGAACTCTTGTATTGCGGTCATCCAATGTCAAAAACGGTGAGATTGTTAATGCAGACAACGTCTATGTTGACCCAAAGATTGTTAATTCAAAATATGTCGAAGTAGGTGACATCGCCGTCGTGGTTCGAAACGGATCACGTTCTCTTATTGGTAAGCACGCGCAGATAAAGAACAGAATGGATAACACAGTCATCGGCGCGTTTATGACTGGAATCCACTCAGAAAATCCTACGTTTACCAACGCATTGCTCGATACCCCACAATTCGATAAAGAAATTGCAAAAAACTTAGGGGCGACAATCAACCAAATCACAACCGGAGCATTTAGACAAATGATGTTCCGGTTTCCAAGACGCACCGAACAAACCCAAATTGGCGAATATTTCCGAGAGTTGGATCGGCTGATTGGGCTGCATCAACGCAAGCATGACAAGCTGGTGAAGCTGAAAAAAGCGATGCTCCAAAAGATGTTCCCGCAACCCGGCGCCACCACCCCCGAAATCCGCTTCAAAGCCTTCTCGGGGGAGTGGCTGGAGAAGAAGCTGGGAGATTGTGTACTAATCCAAAGAGGCGGTTCCCCACGCCCAATCGAAAATTTCATCACGCAGGATGCAAACGGAATCAACTGGGTGAAAATCGGCGACGTCAAAGTTGGATCTAGATACATCACGCAAACCGAAGAAAAAATTAAGCCGGAAGGTGTGTCCAAATCGCGCGAAGTTTTCAAAGGCGATCTGATTCTTTCCAACTCGATGAGTTTCGGGAGGCCATACCTCATGGCTATCGATGGGTGCATCCATGACGGCTGGCTCCTGATTAGAAACGACAAGAACTTATTTGATCTGGATTACCTGCTACAGCTCCTTTCCTCAGAAACCATGACGGAGCAGTATCGTTCGTTGGCTGCCGGTGGAGTGGTAAACAATTTGAATAGTGCGCTAGTTCAATCCACAAACATCTCTTTTCCCGATAAACCAGAACAACAAAAAATCGGCACCTACTTCCGCTTACTGGACGAGCTGATTACCAAACACGCGACCCAGCTCCAAAAGCTCCAACAGATTAAATCTGCCTGCTTGGAAAAGATGTTTGTCTAAGCCTTTTACCGATCACCTATGACCACCTTTTCCAAAGAATCCGAATTTGAAGCCGCCGTCATCCACGAGCTGCGCCAGCGCGGCTGGGGCGACGCGGAAGTCATCAAGCACCCGAGCGAGGCGGACTTGCTGGCGAACTGGAAGCAAATCCTGTTTGAGAACAATCGCGGCAAGGATCGGCTCAATGAAGTTCCGCTCACGGACGGCGAGATGCAGCAGATCATGGAGCAGATCACCGCGCTGCGTACCCCGCTCAAGCTCAACGGCTTCATCAATGGCAAAACCGTCGCCATCACCCGCGACAATCCAGCGGACGGGCTGCACTTTGGCAAGGAAGTGAGCCTGAAAATCTACGACCGCCACGAGATCGCCGCAGGGCAGAGCCGCTACCAGATCGTGCAACAACCGCGATATGCCCGTGGCTCGCAGCTCCTCAATGACCGGCGCGGCGACCTCCTGCTGCTCGTCAATGGCATGCCGGTGATCCACATGGAGCTGAAGAAGAGTGGCGTGGCGGTGAGCCAAGCCTACAACCAAATCCAAAAGTATTCGCGTGAGGGGATTTTCAGCGGCCTCTTTTCGCTCGTTCAAATCTTCGTGGCGATGGAGCCAGCCGAGGCGCTTTACTTCGCCAATCCCGGGCCGGATGGGAAGTTCAACAAGGACTACGCCTTCCACTGGGCGGACTTCAATAACGAGCCGATCAACGATTGGAAGACCTTCACGTCCAGGCTGCTGTCCATCCCCATGGCGCATCAGCTCATCGGCTTTTATACGGTGGCGGATGAGTCCGACGGCGTGCTCAAAGTGATGCGCAGTTATCAGTATTACGCCGCTCACGCCATTTCCGACAAAGTGGCGAAGACGGATTGGAAAAACCCGAACCGCCTCGGCGGCTACATCTGGCACACCACCGGCTCGGGCAAGACGATGACGAGCTTCAAGTCTGCCCAACTCATTGCCAATTCCAAGGATGCAGACAAGGTGGTTTTCCTGCTCGACCGCATCGAGCTGGGCACGCAGACGCTGGAGAACTACCGCAACTTCGCCGGAGACGGCAACCAAGTGCAGGCCACGGAATACACGGGAGTGCTCGTCAAGAAACTCAAGAGCACCGATCCCGCCGATACCCTGATCGTGACCTCTATCCAGAAGATGAGCCGACTCAAGGATGAGGAGGACGGGCTGAAAGCGCACGATCTTGAAACCATGCGCGCCAAGCGCATCGTTTTCATCGTGGATGAATGCCACCGCTCCACCTTCGGCGATATGCTTATTTATATCAAAGAGAGCTTTTCCGGCGCGGTCTTCTTCGGCTTCAGCGGCACGCCCATCCACAAGGAAAACGTCCGCAAAGACAACACCACGACCGATGTCTTCGGTGATGAGCTGCACCGCTACAGCATCGCCGACGGCATCCGCGACAAAAACGTGCTCGGCTTTGACCCCTACCAAGTGCTTACCTATCGCGACCGTGACTTGAGGCAGGCCGTGGCGCTGGAGAAAGCAAAAGCTGCTACGGTGGCTGAAGCATTTGCCGATGCTGCGAAAAAGAAGGTTTTCAACCGCTACATGAACGACGTGCCGATGGCGGGACACCGGGATAGCTCCGGCGTCTATCAAACCGGTATCGAAGACCATCTGCCCAACACCCAATACAGCCGCGACGAACACCAGAACGCGGTGATTCAAGACATTGCCGATAACTGGGTCACCCTGAGCCAGGGCAGTAAATTCCACGCCATTTTTGCCACGAGCAGCATCACGGAAGCCATCGTATACTACCGCCTGATGAAGGCGCAGTGCCCGGAGTTGAAAATCACAGCGCTTTTCGATCCTCATATCAGCGATGAAGACGGCGGCGCTGATCCCGTCTTCAAAACTGCTGGCCTCGTCGAAATTCTGGAAGATTACAACGCAGCTTACGGGCACAAGTTCGACCTCGGGAGTCACGGCAATTTCAAAAAAGACCTCGCCGCGCGTCTCGCCCACAAAGCGCCCTACATCCGTATCGAAGCCGAGCCCGAGAAACGGCTCGATCTGCTGATCGTGGTGAATCAGATGCTCACCGGCTTCGACTCGAAATGGGTGAACACGCTCTACCTCGACAAGCTGTTGGAGTATGAAAACATCATTCAAGCTTTTTCTCGCACCAACCGCCTGTTCGGGCCGGACAAGCCCTTTGGTACCATCCGTTACTATCGCAAACCGCATACGATGAAGCGAAACGTCGCTGCCGCCGTGAAGCTTTATTCCGGCGACAAACCGATTGGCCTCTTCGCGGATCGCTTGCCGATTAACTTGGAGCGGATGAACGCAAGCTTTGCCGAAATCACCGCCATTTTCAGCACAGCGGGTATCCCAGATTTCATGAAGCTGCCGGACGACCTCACGGCGCGCGCGGCCTTTGCCAAGCAGTTCAATCAATTCAGCGCCATCCTGGAGGCCGCAAAGATCCAAGGCTTTACTTGGGAGAAGTCGGTTTATGAATTCGGCGAAGCCCCCAAGACGCAAGTCCAGCTTGACATTAGTCACCATCAATATCTGACGCTTTTGCAGCGCTACAAAGAACTGGGTGTGGGTGGCGGCGGTGGCGGCGAGAGCATTCCCTTCGAGATCGATAGCCACATCACCGAAATCGACACGGGCAAGATCGACGCCGACTACATGAATTCGCGCTTTGCGAAATATCTCAAAGTCCTGCAAAGCGGTGATGAGCAGGTCAAAGAAGCGACCTTGGCCGAGCTGCACCGTTCCTTTACATCGCTCTCCCAAGAGGACCAAAAAATCGCCGAAATCTTTCTTCACGACATCCAGCGCGGTGATGTGCAGATCGACACCCACCGCACCTTCCGCGATTACCTCGCTGACTATCAGGGCAAGGCAAAGAATCAGAAAATCGCGGCCATTGTGGCGCTCCTCGGGGTGGATAAAGCGAAGCTCATCGCCTTCATGAACACCCATGTCACTGAAGCCAATCTACATGAATATGGCCGGTTCGATGACCTCAAGGCAACGATCGACAAACAGAAAGCCAAAGCCTACTTCGAAGCACTCGAAGGACAAACGCTCCCGGCCTTTAAGGTGAATATCAAAGCAGCCAGCCTGCTGCAAAGGTTTATCCTCGAAGACGGCTTTGAACTCAAAGAGACGGATCATTCCTCATGATCTAGCTCGGCTCACTCGACGCCAAGGTGCGGGAGCTCTACACCCAGCAGCAGATTTCCGACACGCCATCTACATCCTCGTACACATGGTTCATGCTGCTGCATGGGGTGAAGGATTAGGAGTTCGAGATTTACCATGGCAACACTCTGACCAACGGCTGTGGCCTCCTGTGCGAACTCAATCCCGCTAAAAAGTCCCAGTTCGACGCCATCGTCGCCAATCTGCCCCTCAGCTATTTTGACGAGTTGGAGCTGTCGCTTTTGGCGTGAACATCAGAGCGTGCGTTCAAGGCGAGATACCAGAAAATTGAGTGTCTCTTTCTGCACGAAGCGGAAATGAGAACCATAAATTAGGCTTCCCAATACCTGCCGTTCGCCTACGTCTCCATTGGCCGAGCACTGGACGGTCAAGCTAGTTCAAAGAAAAGGCCTTCAATCGCAGTCAGCCGCTATGACCAATATACGGCCAAAGCAGTCGTTTGTTGGTGACCTGATTCGGACTGGCTGCGATCATCGACAGTTCAAACCTTCATGCATACTCCGTTAGAAGTAGAATAGACCATCTTGATATTGCACGGGTAATCGGATGAACATCACTGCAACACAAATTGTAGATTGGGCCGACACCAAGGCAGCTCAAAACGATCTTCCTCGCTTGATTCGACGTTTATGCTTCAATGCAGGCTCAACCCGTCAAATTGCTTTTCCCGCTGGCGACTCAAGCTATACGCCTGGTTGGGACGGGGTGCTTCATAGCGAACTGGGCAACGCATGGGTTGCAGTAGGTGCGTCCCGTTGGGAGATGGGATGCGACAAAGGAATAACCAGCAAGGCCAACGGCGATTATCAAAAGCGGACTGAACAAACCACTGAAGCAGAGCGCTTAACCACGACTTTTGTGTTCGTCACTCCCAGACGTTGGAGCACTAAATCCAAATGGCTTGCCGAGCATCGCGCGAAATCGGAATGGGCCAATGTATTGGCTTTCGATGCTGAAGACTTGGAACAATGGCTGGAGCAAACTCCGGCAGTCGCTCTGCAATTTGCGGAAGAGCTCGGACTCAGTGGCTGGGGCGTTGAAAGCCCGGCGCGTTACTGGCAGTTATGGTCTCAGCAATGCTCACCCGCGATTACACCAGAGGCATTTTTCATTGACCGTGCCCAGACGCGAGAACGGTTGATAGAAAAATTCAACAGTTGTCTGAGCCAGAACACGCAACATACCCTTGCCGTCAGCGCCGACAGCTTGGAAGAGGCCACGGCTTTTGTGGTCGCTGTACTGAACGGCTGTCCGGAGCTTATCGGGTCGGCGCTGGTAGTGACGGCTCCAGAAGGTTGGCGCTTCGTGGAGGCGAATCATCAACTGCGCATTGCCATTGCCTCCCGCACCGAGATTGCGGCTACGCCGACCCTGCGCGATGGCTTGCTTATCATCGTTCCTCATGCCGTCGGAGACGTTGCAGGAAAGCCGCAAGGTGATGAAATTATGTTGGAACGACCGAGAATATACGACTTCGAGAAAGCGCTGGTTTCCATCGGCATGGAGGAGTCTGATGCCAACCGGTATGCACTTGCCACCGGGCGCTCGTGGTCAGTATTACGACGCCAACGCGCCACCAATCCTGCGATCCGCCGTCCCGCATGGCTTGATGCACCACAAGCGCCTAGCCTTGTCATCTTGTGTCTGCTCGGCGCATGGTCAGAAAGCAAGGATGCGGACCGGGTGGTGGTCAGCCAATTGGCTGGCAAACCATATGAAGAAATCGAGCGCGACCTTCGCGAGCTATCACAACTGGACGATTCGCCGGTCTTGAGAATCGGGACAGTGTGGAAGGCGAAATCGCCATTGGAATTGCTTGATCTGTTCGGCAGTCGAATCACTCGCGATCAATTGGACAGGTTCTTTAGCATCGCCCAGGAAATTCTTGCAGCCCCAGACCCGCAACTGGAGTTGCCGGACAGCGAAAGATACGCTGCCCAGATACACGGCAAATTTAGGCCGTATTCTGATCTGCTGATCGAGTCGCTTTGCGACGCGCTGATCAAGCTGGCAGTTCGCGGCGCCGATCAACCCGGCCTTCAGGATTTGCATGTTGAAGTACGCGTAGGCTTATTGATTCGCGATCTTTTGGATACCGCCGACGGGGAACGCTGGCTTTCACTTGCCTCCTATCTTCCAGCCTTGGCCGAGGCTGCGCCGGATGCCTTTCTGGTCGCGATAGAAAAAAGTTTGAATACGGCTGATGCAGCAGTGACAAGATTGTTAACCGAGACTGCCGAGTCGGGTTCTTTCGGGGGGCGCTGCTGGCATGCTGGTCTGCTCTGGGCTTTGGAGATGCTGGCTTGGGCGCCAAAGCGCATGGCACGTGTGGCGCTGATATTGGCTCAATTGAGTCATATTCAAATAAGAGGGAACTGGAGCAACTCTCCGAAAAACTCTCTGTTTGGTATTTTTCGCACTTGGTTGCCGCAGACTGCGGCTGATGTTCAGCAACGGATAAAGGTTCTCGACCTATTGATTGCCCGAAAGCCCGAAGTGGCTTTCAATATACTCGAAGGGCTTGTTCGGAATGGCCCACAGATGGCTACGCCTGCCGCACGGCCAAAATGGCGGGACGACGATGCGGGTGCTGGTCGTTCGGTGACCAACGTAGAGTACTGGCAAATGCATCACGCTGCCAGAGAGCGTTTGCTTCAATGCAGTGCTGGCGATGCACAACATATTGCCAAGCTGTTTGAGCATACCGATTTGCGCGACAAGCATGAACGCACCAAGGCGTTGGCCTTGGCGGAGCCGTTCACACAGTCATCCGCCTCCGATGAGGATCGGGAAGCCATCCGTTCAAGCCTGCGAAGAAAGATTCATTGGCATCGTAATTATGACGAAACCCAAGGCGAAGCCCTGGATGAACTATTGAGCGCTGCCGAATCCTTGTACGAATGTCTTTCCCCATCTGATTTGATAGTTCGCCACCGCTGGCTATTTTTGAATCACTGGGCGAATTTGCCCATCAGGACGCGAGACGAGGATGTCAGTGCCAGAGGTGGGCAGCAGGAGGCCGCAAGAAACTCCGCATTGATCGAGGTGTTTCAGGCGCTCGGTATGGAGGGGGTTGAGCGCATGGTCGGGGAATGCGGCAATGCGCATGTAGTTGGGGCGGCCTTGGCTGCCACAGAATGCGGTAAAGATAAATGGGGGGAGTGGGTCGCGGAAAAGGGCGGTGAATTTACTTCCGGTGCACCGATGACTCTTTGCATCTCTGGCTTATTGTGTTGGATGCCCGAAACTCACTCTACGTCCCTCATTCTGGAAGTATTAGCGCAAGCCGACGCCAAAAACTGGGATGCTGAAAAACGGGCTCGCTTCCTCGTATTGGCGCGCTTCGAGCGGGCAAGTTGGGAACAGGCAGCAGCATGTGGAACCGAGACAGAGAAAGCTTATTGGTCGTTAATCAATCCCGTGCACTTGGGAAGGGAAAATGCCGATATGGATTTTGTGCTGCGCAAACTACTCGATGCAAAACGCCCGAGAACGGCATTGTGTTGCTGCCAGTATGATTTAAAGCCGGTGGATGCCAAGCTGCTTTTCGAGATGTTGCAGCGATTCATGAGTGGAGAGGAGCCACAAGGGACATTATTGGAATCATGGCATTTGGGTAAGATGCTTGAACGACTGGAGCAATCCGGGGAGATTGAGAAGCCTGCGCTTATTCAACTTGAATTCGGACTGTTCCCCGCGCTTAGATATGGACAAGAGGCAAGTGCAGCATTGCTATACGATTCCATTATGTCTGAGCCTTCACTCTTTGCAGAATTGATACGTATCCTCTACAAGCCTGCACATGGCGAGCGAGAGGAGCCGGTTACCGATGCACTCAGAGAAGCTGCGGGCACCGCATGGAGCATTTTGCACGAATGTGCGCGTCAGCCGGGAACTCGGGCAGATGGAACCATAGACCGCGATGTATTTAAGCAGTTTATCAACGATGCACGGGAACTTTGCCGTCAGGATGATCGGCTTGATATGTGCGACCAGACATTAGGGCAGATACTTGCCCATGCACCTTCTGATGAGGACGGGTTATGGCCTTTCGCGCCAGCACGTGAAATATTGGAAGCTCATGAGATGGAAGAAATGCGGCAAGGCTTTATTATCGGGACGCATAATAAACGTGGCGTGACTTGTCGTTCACCAAGGGATGGTGGTGAACAGGAACGCGATCTTGCGGCGCACTACCGCAGTCATGCAGAGAAGCTGCACCTCACCCAGCCAACCGTAGCCAATTTACTGGATAAAATTGCGCGAAGCTATGAGCATGATGGAAAGCGCGAGGACATTGAAGCGAATCTTCGCAAAGAGGGATATTGATTACAAAGTAGATTTTTCAGCAAGCCGCACCGACAGCATTTCCAGGAAATCGCTACCGTCCGCTTTGGCCGACTTCCACTTCATTTCGGCCATAATTGGTTCTTCAACTTGATCATCCAGTGGATGAATGGAATGCCTAAAAAATGGTATAGACAGTCGTTTTCATTTGACAACAGTGAGGCAACGCAATGAGCGAATCAAAGAAATTCAAAGTAGGAACTCCAGGCAAAGGTAATTTTTGTAATCCTGATTGTCAGCCGTTTGATTTGGTAAGTCATACGAGCCACGTAAGCTCTGCAATTAACATAATTGAAGCGGGTGAAATTAGACCGTCTTTGGTTTTCGATGAATCGAAGTTAAATAAAGAACGCATTCTAGTTAGTTGGCTTTCACCGAACCATTGGACCAATGGTTTCCGTTATGGAAATGTAAGATTCGAATTTCAGTTCTCTAAGATTATTAAGAACAAAAAATTCTACTGGGTTGAAGCGATTGCCTATAAACCAAGTGCGTGCAGAATTCTCATTACGGACATTGATCGTGATTCTCAACTTACCCCCTATGATCCAAAATCACAAAATGGACCGTGGTGGTTTGATGAAGCTAATGGTAAACACTACTACAATGGTACGTACTGCGTAAGCGCTCCACGAACCCCACGCTATTCAGCGCACCATTTCGATGGTTAAATCCACCGCATGCAAATTCCATGGCAAAAGGGCTTCAATTTCTTCGACCGTTCGGGCGGCGGGCAATTCGCGCATG
>Ga0210017_1001699_pt1 | contig 19142 bp, 22 predicted proteins | sample CryGeyCG2014_020_FD_183966 | JGI IMG/M metagenome (GOLD analysis project Ga0210017, IMG submission 183966) | Groundwater microbial communities from aquifer - Crystal Geyser CG08_land_8/20/14_0.20 (SPAdes) (version 2) | ecosystem: Environmental > Aquatic > Deep subsurface > Groundwater | place... | reverse complement strand
GGAAAATTCCATCTCAATTCTTTCCTCCAATATTCATCTTTTAAAATATAGTGATTCTTTTGTTTAAAAACACCAGTGGTTCTATATCTGCCCCACAAATCAGTTCATGGCTTTTCTGAGAAATTCAGATAACTTTTTTACAAAATTATCTCATGAAAATATTAAGTAATCTGAAAATATTTAGAAGCAGTAAGTATTCCATTTTGACAAAATGGACACTTTCTATTTTCATCAGGAAACAAGATGATATTCTGTCCTTTACAAAAAGGACATGTCAAATCTCTCCGATACTGCTCAGTATAAATTATATCATCTCCCGACATATCGGTTAGTGCGAATGGAAGACTTGCATAATATTCATTTGTTTCTGTATTTATTCCCTCAGGATAATTGATTAGGTATTCCTCATGAATATTCTCTCTTTTCTGTTGCCAGGGATCACTACGATTTTTAAAAGCAACAATGATAATTTCTCGGTTTATTTTACATTCTAAACAAAATGCATTGAATAACAGACCATCACACATATGGATTCCTGGGTGAGGTAATTTAACGATTTCACCTTCGAAATAATTAAATTCGTGAGGACCAGATGTTGATACTTCAGCATCACAAACTGTACAATGAAAATAAAAGTAATAAGCCATATTTTCCTTTTTAATTATTTTTGTGTTTTTCCTTTTTCAGTCAATTTCCATATACCCCATCCTGATACTGATGGTGAATCAATTAATCCCATCTGTTTGGCTCTTTCTTTAGCCCAAGCTATGTTATGTTGCCAACGAGGAACTCCATGAGAAACTTTTTGCTGGTAGTACGTTTGCTCAAACATATCAATAAATAAATGGAATATTTTTTGTTCGACATAACCTTTTGGAGCAGATCCACCTTTTTCTTTTAAAAACTGAATAATATAAGGAATCAGATCATCTTGGGATATTCTACAGACTTTTGGTGGTTCTGAAGTAATTTCATGTTTCGGTTTTATTTTGAAAATGATCCGAAGAACATCATTTGATGTAACTCCTAATAGTTTTGCTTTTTCTTGTAAGAAATTCCATACTTCTTGGTCAATTTCGATTAATGGCATAATTCTCTCCCAATTAGTTATGTTTATGATAAACAGTTTTTACTTTGTTATCGGTGATTAAGATTGCTTTATCTGTAAGACGATTTACTTGGTTCATGATATGTTTGAGTTCATTGATCACAAATGAAATCTTTTCTCGTTTTACAAAATACTCGACTGCACCTCCTGGTCTCGGCTGGATCGTTCCTAATGCTAAAATTAATTCAATGTCACTCATTTTTATCGCTCTTTGAGTCATTCGTTTCATCGCATGCTGACTTATTTTCATACTATTCTCCAATTTTAACATTGACCTATTTAATCTGGATCTATGGGTTCACCAGTTTTTAATTTAGTATCTATTGCAGTATATAAATTCATAATATGAATCAAAATAAGACTAAATCGTTGAGTTACTGGATTATCTTCGCCCAACAATTCTGTCAACTGTTTTTCGATTTCTTCCGCTTCACCCCAAAAATCTGTAACAATTTCACAAGCTTTCTGCTCTTTTTCTTTTTCTTTATCTAAAATATCGTCCATAAGAAGTTTGTATGAGATAACGCATATATTAAAAAGAACATCTCTTGTAACTTTTAATTCAGAAGATTTTTGATTAAAGAAATGCAGACTATTTTTACTAATTACTAAGGTTTTTCTTTTATTCAAAACTCCATAAATATCACTACCATTACTAATGGATTTTTTTATATAACCCAAAATTACTTCGGACGCTTTCGAACTCGAACATATAATATCAAAGAATTCTTTAGGTTTCAACTTATCTCGTTTAAAAATTGTTTTCAAACTATCTTCCGTTATTTCTGAAATTTTAAAAGTTGTTCGAACTGATCTTTTCCCAATGATTTCATTTGGTCTCAACATATTCTTTCCTATATCTTCCGTCATCTTCATAAGACTACCTTTCTTTCATTTCAATCTAAACACACAATGAAGTTATTGATACTATTTCTATTTGTCAACTAATTTCTTTCAGATGCTGAAATATATTTTTTATATAGATAAGTAATCAATCATCATTCAAACACATTTGAACCTAAAATCCTCGGCCTTATCCAAACACAGGCGGTTTCGTCTTCACAGCACAAATCAAATCATGGTTTTTCTGAGAAATTCAGATAACTTTGCCGTCGAGATCGAATTAATGAATGCTCTGAGAATAAAAAAGATGCACCAGACCCCGACGCAGAATCGTCAATTACCGCTTTTAATCGTTTTGCTGATGGTTCTTCCCTTTTCAAAGATGATGTCCTCAACTCATAAAAAACAGGAAGCGTTGGTTCAGAGCGCCTTGCAGGAAATGTATCAGATGAATTACGCGGCGGCGAACCAACTTTTTCGGAAGGTAGGTCAAAACGAACCGTTTCATCCGATGGCGCCGCTCGGAACAATCGCGACTCAGTGGCTCGCAGAACAGGAATCGATGGGTTTTTCCTCAGGAAACCGGCAACTGCTGAAAAATATCGATACGGCGGAAAGCGAGTACAAATCGCAGATTCGGCTTCATCCGGAAAACACGCAAATTTCCTTCTATTACGGCACGACGCTGGGACTTCGTGCGCGGATTCTATTGGGTGAAAAAAATTGGGGCGGCGTGTTGATCAGCGGTTACAACGCGATTCGCCACATAAAAAAAGCAGAAAAACACAATCCTGAACTCTGGGACATCCAACTTCCGTTTGGCGTTTTCAATTATTACGTCGGCGTTTCGTCTGGTTATATGAAAATCGCGTCATGGATTTTCAACGAATCCGGTTCCAAAGAGGATGGACTGAGACAGATGACGATCGCCGCTGAAAAATCCCGCTATGCCAAATATGAGGCGCGCGGTATTCTGTCGTTTGTCTATCTCTACATGGAAGACGATCCGGCGGCTGGTTTGAAATACGCGCAAATCCTGCTAAATGAGTTCCCAAACAATCCGTATTATCATTTTCTTTGCGCGGAAGCATATTTAAATCTTCGTCAATTCGTGACAGCGGAAAAGCATATCCGGGAAATCCGGAAACTCCTGCCTGAACTCAAAGACAAAACGAAAAACGAGTACGAGTTAAAACTTCATCTACTGAATGGGACGCTGGCATTCCATCGCGGCGACCTGAATACAGCGGAAAAGGAGTTAAAAAGCGTTATCGACAATTACTATTTAGAAATGGATATGCATCTCGGTTTTGCGTTGTTACGACTTGGACAGATCAATGATTTACAGGGACGACGAAACGCCGCAATCATTTTGTATCGAAAAACTGCCGATTTGGACAACCGAACGACCGCCTGCAAAGAGGCAAAACTTTACCTCGCCCGTCCGTATTCCCGGTGAACACATTTCCATTCGTAAAAACACCCAATCATATTTAACCTAATTTTACCCAATCAATCCTCCAAAGGCGGACAGGCCCAATCTACTCAACCAACTTAATTAACCATTTCACCGTAAATTTCCCTTAAAAATCTCCCGCTCGTCCCGGTTAAAATCTGGGAAAAAGGCATCTTCGCTAGATAGAGAATCCGGGTTTTGCGTAAAAGCCGTCGTCAAACCGGCTAACTCGAATTCTTCCAGCGCTTTTTGGTATTCCACTTTGCGAATCCTTCTGCCGACAACTGGATGTTCTACTGCACGAAAACACGGATGATATTGCGCCATGATGCTCACCGGAATCGACGGATCGATATCCGCGATCGTGCGGAAAACTTTCGCGCTTCCGGCTGTACCGTCTGGTAAAACAAGATGCCGCACCAACAACCCGCGAATAGCAACGCCGCGTGCGTCGAGTTTTAGAGCGCCAACCTGACGAAACATTTCCTGAACGGCACAGACACTCTCTGAAACATAATTCGGCATTCCGGAAAATTCTTCCGCCCAAATATCTTCACTGTACTTCATATCAGGCAGATAAATATCGACAATTCCATCGAGCAGACGAATAATCTCTGCGCGATCGTAACCGTTTGTGTTATAGACGATTGGCAGGGAGAAGCCGTTTTCCATCGCGATCGCCAGTGCCTCGACTAAAAAAACCAGATGCGGCGTTGGAGTCACCCAATTGACATTTTCGCAACCTATTTTCTGAAGTCTTAAAAATTCTCCGGCTAAATTTTCAGCGGAAATCGGTTCTCCGCTTCCCTGCTGGCTGATCTGAAAATTCTGGCAAAAGATGCACCGTGCGTTACAACCGGTGAGAAAAATCGTCCCTGAACCCGATTCGCCGGTAATCGGCGGCTCTTCGCCGAAATGCGCCATCGCGCTGAAAATGACTGCCGTGTCATTCAATCCGCAAAAACCGCTTTTCCCGTGAAAACGTCTCGCTCGACAGAGTCGCGGGCAAATTACGCACGGATCGGTTAGTCGCCTGAGTTCCTGAGCGACTTCTTTGATTTTTTCTATAGATGCAGTCGGCATTTGATCCTTATTTTTATTTTCATCGGCAATTCAAATGACTCATTCTCGCCCAAATGCGGCATAAGATAGCGATTATCCGCCAGAGGCGGATCGAATTGGTCAGAGTAAAACCGGATAGGTATCCGGGAATTCGCGCATCAATGTTTCTTCTTTGAAGATCCGGAAACCGATACTTTGGTACAATTTCAAAGCCGCCGGGCTGTCGAGTGAACAAGTGTTCAACCAAATGCGTCTTGGTTGAAGTTCAAGGCTTCTCCGGATTCCCGCGATTAACGTTGCTTTTCCAAGCCCTTTTCCAGAAAACTGCGGCAGTATGCCGAGATATGAAATCTGGACAGTTTGTTCATCCTGGATTTCCAATTCCATGTATCCGACAGGTGTTCCGTCAAGATAGGCAATCCATGTTTCGAGTTCTGGGCGATTTAGATAATCAAACCAGTTTTCATTTGTCCATAAAACGCGGTCGATCCAGTTCCAGTTTTTGCCGATAGTGATATAGAAAAACCGATTGAGTTCCGGACAAGGAATCAGCGCGCGTCGAAAGTCGAATCCGGCGACGTCAACGGGCGGCGGTTGTATGGAAATATTGTTCAATTCGAGATAAAAAACGGTTACGGTTCTTTGCATGGCTTTCTAAACCCATCCTTAAAAATGAAACCTACCTATGGTTTAAAGTGATTCGAGCATCGATCGCGTAATCAGTTCGCCGCTGTGAACAATGTGCGAATTACTGCAATTAACCCGCGTACAAATACCGACACAGTTGCGGAAGTCACACTCTTTCGTCAGGAAAAAGGCAACTAGGTTTCCGCCGCAGTTGCAAGGCGAGATGACTGGCATTTCTACTCCGCAGACAGGACACATGAGCGATAGAATTTTTTGATCGATCAGGTCGATGTCAAGCGTAAAGCGCGAATTTTCACCGTAAAACGGGCTGAGCGCTATCAAACCCGCGTCGTCGTCTTGCCGGACCTTGATGAGCAATCCCGGATAACCATTGAAAATAGCGCGTTTGCTGATGAGATTATGTCCGTTCTGACAGAAGAGTTGATCGACAATGAGCACCTTCTTTTTACCGGCGATCTCACTCTTCAAAGGATTGGGCATAATCATCATTCCCTTGCTGTCGAATCTTTCCATATTTCCGCTCCTTGCTTATCCGTTAATAAGGTAACGATTGCCGCTTTCCAAATCAATTGGAAAATCTATCAATTCTTCTAACATTTCATTTGAAATCCTGACGTGGCAATTGTAAAATCAATCCGGGTTTTTCAAAATATTGCCGAACTGAATTTTCACCAGCAAAATGTTTTTATCATGAGGTTTTTATGAATGATTTTACCAATTCGTTCCCTAACTGCCAGACCGGCGAAATCGTCTCATTCGATGGAACACGGCTCTTCACCCGCTCTTACAAACCAACCAAACCGGCTAAAGCCGTCGTTCTCGTTGTGCACGGACTGGCTGAACATTCCGGCCGGTACGAGCATGTGGCGGAATTTCTGACAAAAGCGGGATTCGCGTTTGAAACGTTCGATCTACGCGGGCACGGAAAATCCGGCGGAGCGCGTATTTTTGTCAATTCGTTCGATGATTATCTGCGCGATCTCGATTTGATCATGTCAGAAGTGAAGCGCAACTATCCGGATTTGCCGATTTTCCTGCTCGGACATAGCATGGGAGGCGCAATCACCTCGCTCTTTACGATCACGCGAAAATCGCCGATAGCCGGACTTATTCTCAGCGCCCCATCGCTGAAAATCAGCGACTCAATTTCGCCGTTCTTAATTAAAATGGCGCCCTTGATCGGAAAACTGTTACCGAAATTGCCGACGATCGTGCTGGATAAAAACGCCATCTCACGCGATCCGATGGTAGTCCAGAAATACGACGAAGATCCACTCAATTATCGCGGCGGAATTCCCGCACGCACCGGCGCCGAACTTAATCTCGCCATCGGACGCATTCAGATTCAGATGGAAATTCTCGATTTGCCGCTTCTCATTTTACAGGGAACAGTCGATCATCTTTCTGACATCCGAGGCAGTCAGATGCTTTTCGATCTGGCAAAGTCCAAAGACAAAACATTCAACCGCTACGAAGGTTTTTATCACGAGATCTTGAATGATCCGGAAAAAATGCGTGTTTTGGACGACATCCGCGACTGGATGGAAAAGCATTACGGCGTTGCTAAATGATACAAAAAATCAAAATTCAGCCGCCGTTTATCAAACTGGATTCACTCCTCAAACTCGCTTCCATTTCTTCGACAGGCGGACAGATGAAGCAGTTCATTTCGAGCGGAGGCATACTGGTGAACGGCAACGTTGTTATTCAACGCGGAAAAAAGATTTTCCCCGGAGACGTCGTACGGGTTCTCACGCAACCGCCCATTGAACTTCAGGCCGTTTTATCTTCTCAATCCGACAACAAATAGCATTTTGCCATTCAGAAAGGCAACCAACATGTACATTTTATCCATCGATCAAGGAACGACCGGAACCAAAGCGTCGCTGATCGACCAGAATTGCCAGATCGTCGATAAATCCTACCGTGAATTTCACCAAATCTATCCGAAACCCGGTTGGGTCGAACACGATCCGCTCGAAATTTGGCAAACTGTCGTTGAGACAATTGGAGATGTTTCCGCTCGACATCGCGGTGAAATTCTCGCACTCGGCATCACCAATCAGCGCGAGACGACCGTTGTCTGGAATCGGAAAACCGGTTTGCCTGTTTATAACGCCATCGTCTGGCAATGCCGCCGAACGACGGAGATTTGCCAGAGTTTAAAACCGTTCGAGCCGTTCTTCCGCGAAAAAACCGGATTGCCCATCGACGCCTATTTCAGCGGCACGAAAATCAAATGGATTCTCGAAAATGTCCCAGATGATCCAACTGATTTGCTGTTTGGAACAATCGACACATGGCTGATCTGGAAACTGACAAACGGTAAGGTTCATGCAACCGACTTTACGAACGCTTCGCGAACGCTCATTTACAACATCCGAAAAAAATGCTGGGACGAGGAACTCTGCCGCCTGCTGTCCATTCCGATGAACATTCTCCCAACCGTGAAGAACGCCATCGATGATTTCGGCGTCGTGGAGACAATTCCTGCTATTGATGGCGTTCCGATTGCGGGCGTCGCAGGCGATCAGCAAGCCGCACTCTTCGGTCAGAATTGTATCAAAAACGGCGAAGTGAAAAATACTTATGGCACCGGTTGTTTTATTATGATGAACACCGGCGACCGCTACATCGCGTCTCATAAAGGATTATTGACAACGCTGGCGATCGGCGGTTCCGGAGAACCCTGCTACGCGCTGGAAGGCTCGATCTTCATCGGCGGTGCGGCAATTCAGTGGTTGCGCGACGAATTAAAAATGATCGAGAAAGCTTCTGACAGCGAAGCCGCGGCTTATGCTGTCAATGACAACGGCGGCGTCTATCTCGTGCCAGCGTTCGTCGGACTGGGCGCGCCACATTGGGACATGGAAGCAAGAGGCGTTCTGGTCGGATTGACACGAGGCGCGAACCGCAACCACATCATCCGAGCGGCGCTGGAATCCATGGCTTATCAAACGCACGACGTACTGAAAACCATGGAAGAGGAAACGGGAATATCAATTGCCAAACTTTTCGTGGACGGCGGCGCGGTAGCAAACAATTTCCTGATGCAATTTCAAGCGGACATAATTGGCTGTCCGGTTTTTCGTCCATTGAATATCGAATCCACTTCGCTCGGCTCGGCGTTCCTCGCTGGACTCAAATCCGGTTTTTGGAAAAGTAACGCCGACCTGATCTCCGTCAAGCAATGTGACAGAACATTTTCTCCCGAAATGCGAGACTCACAACGCGACCGGCTGATCGTCGGCTGGCAGAAAGCGGTCAGACAAGCGAAGACGAGATAAACCCGCTGAGAACACAGAAAACACAGAACAGAACGCCGATAGACACAGATAGAAAAGATATTTTTGCATATGTCTGTTCCATTCGCGTCATCTGTGTTCTATTTCTTTAAGATTAACCACAAAGTTTTTTTAAACACTAAGGCTCTAAGCCTAATTAGTTCGGTAAAAAGCCGAGTAAGTTCATATAAAGGGTGAACTGTCTTGTATCCGATGTCGGGATGATCATTCTGATTTCCCGTCGATCTCTCCCCTGCTAAAGTATTTTACGCCTAAAGATGAAGGAACCAATCTTTTAGTTTGATATGATCCGTTAATATTAGTAATATTCTCTCGGGTGAAAGGAAACCGATCCGAATATGTGTTCTAAATACGGTATCCCGAAATACGAACCGCACCTGTTTGAATCACGCCGCGAATTTCTGGAGGCCTATCGGGATGATTTGTTAAACCTGATCGGAAAGACTATCGACGGCTATTTGCTCTTTTATGATGAAAGGGATAATGAATGGAATAAGGACGCGCCGACTATTCTGATCATCGACGGCAGACATTACGAGTTTACCGCCTTCCAGATCGACTATTTCAATATGACTATTGACGCGGTCGATTTAAATATTCTAACCGATTGGTACGCCAGAGAAGTTGCTGAAAAATTTGTCTGGAAGAAAAACTATATCAATTGGGTCAACCGGGTAATCGGCCGTAGAATATTGGGAATTAATCTGCTGGGGACTCAATTTGAACCGATTTCTATCACAAACGAATTTCCAAACCGCCGCGACTACGAAGACCGGGCGCTGAATGGAATCGAGTTCATGCTGGATAAAGCAACCGATTCGGGAAAATATACTTTTTTTCAAGTTTATAACGATACTGACGAGATCGGAATTGAAGTCATTAACGAATCCAATTATTAAAATTTCAGTCGGGGAAAAAAGAGATCCAGTATAACATCCTGTTTCGGCTTAAAAGAATCCATAACTCAAAATATCATCGATCCCGAAGTTATCGATCATATCAGCCGGGGTGGGATCGTTTTCTACGAGAAAAAACGGCATCCGTGACAAGTAAAGTGGTGCTGTTCAAAGCACGGTGCCAGTCACCGAACAAATGCTTGACAATGGAAATGGGAATCAGTAAAATTCTCGTAGTGTGACTAAAAAAAATAAATCAATTGGATTATCAACATTGAAACATAAAGAATCATTCCTTACATGGGCGGAGAAAATCACTAAATGTCAACTGAACCAGTCGAAATTGCCTTACCTCGCGTCATCCGAGAAAAAACTGAATATTATAGGTCAAAAATTTTCATAGGAACGCATCGAACCTGTTCATGCGCTCCAAATAATTTAAATTGTTTATCAGCAAAAGATTGGCTCAAAAGTCAAATTGGTGTTTGGCAATTTTTCTATGAAGGCAGAGACATTCGAGACAAGAAATTACATCCCGCCACTTTTCCAATTTCTTTAGCCAAAAAGGTAATCAGCGTTTTTACTCACGAAGGCGAATTAGTTCTTGACCCATTCGTAGGAAGCGGCACTTCACTCGTAGCCGCTCAAGACCTAAATCGAAATGCTGTGGGATTTGACTTGCAAGAAAAGTATATCGAGTTATGCGTTAAGCGACTGGCAAGCAACAAGTTATTTAATCAAGCGCAACAAGTGGCTATCCAAGATGACGCCTTGCATATTCCAAATTATCTAGAACCTGGTTCAGTCAGTCTAATATGGACTTCCCCGCCATATGCCAATTTATTAAATCGAAAGCGAAAAAATAAATCTAGGCGAGAGAGAAATAACGAGCAACTCCATCAAGTAGAGCAGTATTCCCAAGACCCAAGAGATTTAGGAACAATGGCTTTGGATGAATACACTTCGGCAATGGGCGATATTTTCGAGAGATTATTGCCATTACTTCACCCAAAAGGTCATTGCGTAATTAATGTCCCTGATATGTGGTGGGAAAATGAGCGCATCACAATTCATGTTTCCCTAATAAACGAATTGCGCCAACGTGGTTACGAACTCCGAAATACAATCATCTGGGATAGAACCAACATAGTGAATAACATCGGTATTTTTGGATACCCTAGCAATTACATCACAATGGGTACAACTTTTGAATATCTGCTCGATTTCTGGAGATCTCCCGAAGCATGAAAACATACACCAAAGAATCGCTTATCGCCGCTTTGCAAGATATAAAAAATCGTGGATGGATTCCCAATGCCCGCCCGGGAAATGTTGGTGGTATCGGAAACACGCTGGAAGACCTTCTTGGTATTCAAGAAAATAATTTACCAATTCCAAATGCCGCTGAATGGGAATTGAAATGTCAAAGAGCAGAAACAGCCGCATTGACTACTTTATTTCACATGGAGCCATCCCCACGAGCCTTGAAATTTGTGCCAAATATTCTTTTGCCGAAGTATGGTTGGAAACATGAACTTGCAGGCGCAAATTATCCCGCCAATGAGATGAGTTTTCGCCAAACAATACACGGTCGTGAAAGAAGTGACCGGGGTTTTATGGTAGAAATTGATAAGAGCAATCGAAAAGTTTTAATTTCCTTTGATTCAAGCAAAGTAGATTCTCGCCATGCAGATTGGTTAGAATCGGTCAAAAAACGTGTTGGTTTGGGCGAATTGAATCCACAACCATATTGGGGCTTTGACGATTTGAATCACAAAGCAGGCACAAAACTTCTGAACACTTTTTATGTCCAAGCGGAAGTTATGAAAGATGGGGACAAAGAATTTTTCCACTACAACCGAATCTTGATTTTGCGGGGTTTCAGCGTTGACAATTTTGTCAAAGCACTTGTTGAAGGAAATGTGCTTGTAGATTTTGACGCTCGTTCAAGTCATAATCATGGCACAAAATTCAGATTACGACAAAATGCTCGACCAAAGTTGTATTCCGATATTCGAGAAGTCATGTAACGTAAAGAAATAACCTTTCTTATATATCAGATTCTTAAACGGACGTTAATTTCTCTAATAAACTAACCGCGAACGGATGGTTCCGGGCAATGCCGCCATCTTCCCCGCCAGCGCAGGTCCTTTGACGTCATCCACATCGATGAGCGAGTAGCCGACATGCCCGCGTGTCTGCAGGTGTTGGCCGGAGATATTCACGTGGTTTTGGGCAACCAACTTGTTGATCTTCGCCAGCATTCCGGGCACATTCTCATGGATGTTTGCGAATCGATGACTCCCGGCTCCCTTCGCCGCCTGAAGCACGGGAAGATTGACGCAGGTGGTCGTGCTTCCCGTCCGGATGTAGTCGATGATCCGCGCGGCGACAAACCTTCCGATATTTTGCTGGGCTTCCGCCGTCGAACCGCCGACGTGAGGCGTCAGGATGACATTTTTAAGACCTCGTACCGGGCTGAGGAATTCCTCTTTGTTGCTTGCGGGTTCCTTTGGAAAGACATCCAGCGCAGCGCAACTACTGGAAAGTCCTGAAAAACCGCCTAAAGAAAGAGGGCAGCGAGTCGGTTACAAAATGTAACCGACTGAAACTGCCGGCGGCCGATGGAAAGTCCTATCTCACCGATGTGGCTGATCCGAGCACCTCAAACTCGACATCCATACCATTTTGTTGATGTCAACAAAATGATCGGGATCGGCAAAGGCGGACAGCGAACAAATGCTTGACAATGGAAATGGGAATAAGTAAAATCCGGTCGTCATGAATAGACAAACGCAATATGAATCGGTAAAGTTAGTCAAAGAAAAACTTACCGGTTTCTTCATTAAGAAACTGATCAAAAATGTTTTTCTATCAGGAAACTTATCTGTCTATAGACAAACCTTGAAACAAGGTGAACATGCAGGTTAAACATATGTTAGGCTTGCTACTTATTTTAATTTACATTCCGTTCGAATATTTGGTTAAATTTCTGACAAAGAATTATTATTTGAGGAAAAACTTGTGACAAAAACTGAAATAACTGAATTAAAAAATGGAAATAATGGTGAACTTGGTAAATATTTAAATCCCGCTAATGATACCAAGACAATATTTTTTACTTTAGATAAATTGGGAAGATTACCAGAAAATTTTGATGGTAAATATTTCATTCCCCTATGTAATCATCCAATTGAAAAGATTAGATTATTGGCAGTTAAAAATATAGGTAAACTGTGTGATGAAAAATATTTAAATCAATTAGAGAATATTTCAATTTCCGATGAAAGTACAATGGTTAGACGGGAAGCTATTTCTTCAATTGGTAGAATGCGAAATAAAAATGCAATCCCTATCCTTATTAAAAGTTTAAAAGATTCTGACCCTAAAATTGTATTACAAGCTATTAGAGGCTTGCTAGTTTTTAATGATAACGACTTAGTTGTTGCTGAATTAAAAAAATTAATTAATCATCCCAACGAAGTAATTAAAAACGTAATCGAGAAAGAATATTTTGACCAATCTGAATTTGAATACAACGTTGATCACTGTAAATCTCCAGATTATCTTAAAAATGTTGTTGTTAACGGTGATGTTCTCGAGGTTTTGAAAATCGTTCCAAATGAATCTATCCATCTTACTTTCACATCACCACCTTATTATAATGCAAGGGATTATTCAATTTATCAAAGCTATGATGAATATTTAGAATTTTTGAGAGATGTTTTTAAAGAAGTTCATCGAATAACGAAAGAGGGAAGATTTTTCATATTAAATACTTCCCCAATAATTATTCCACGAGTCAGTCGCCAACATTCGAGCAAAAGATATCCAATTCCATTCGACATACACCCCTTTTTAGTTGAAATGGGTTGGGAATTTATTGATGATATTGTTTGGGTAAAACCAGAATTCAGCGCAAAAGATCGCAATTCTAGTTTTCGTCAGCACAGAAAACCTTTAGCATACAAACCTACGGCTGTAACAGAATATCTAATGGTATACCGTAAAAAGACACACAAATTAATTGATTGGAATATTCGACAATATGACTACAAAACGGTTCAAGAAAGCAAGGTCTTCGGTGAAATTGACCAAATAAACACTTGGAAAATAGATCCAACATTTGATATAACACATACGGCAGTTTTTCCAATTGAATTATGCCTTCGGGTTTTAAAATATTATTCTTTTAAAAACGATTTAGTCTTTGACCCATTTGGTGGTAGTGGAACTTTTAGCAAAGCTGCACAATCCCTCGACCGATTCTTTTTCACAACCGAAATATCAGATAAATATTTCGAACGAATAAAAGAAATTGTTGGTAAAAATGTTTTGTTTAATAAAGACTTTCCAAATAAATATTATTCATTCCAAGAATTCTATAAAATTAATGAGGTTAACAAATGACGCTTACCGAACAAGTTGCAAAAAATATTATCATCAAATTGTTAAAAGGTGAAGATTATCGGATTGAGATCGTTACACTTATCAATGCTCAATTTCTGCAATATTCAATCGATTTTTTCAAAAAGATTGTTGATGCAAAGTTAAAGAATGAAAAGATTACAAAAGACTGGTATAAAAAAGAATTTCTTTCAAGTGACTTAACCACCGAAGAAATTGCTATCAATTCCGGATTAAACAAGAAAACAATTTCTAATATGTATAACTCAGCAACAAGAGAGATTGTAATTGAAGCATCTAATACACATTATGAACAACTTTATAATGCTATTAGTGCTCTTGTTGATGACGAAAGTGATTTTAGTTTGACCCTTACTATAAAAATGAAAACTGTTAGTGTAGATTTGAATATCAATGAAAGTCTAATTGTCATTAACACATTAGCGGTAAAACGAGCTGCATTGAGAGGTGTATTGTGGAGCACTGCTGGTAAACGTGTTGAAAAACCATTAATGCAAACTCTTTGCAAGTTATACGGAGTTACAGATTCAAATTATGCTGTAAAATTAAAAGGGAAAAGCGATACTTATGAATCAACCTTTGAAAGAGAAATCGATTTTTATTTGGTGGAAGGAACAAATAATCATAAATGTGAAGTCAAGTTAATGGGCAAGGGTAATCCAGAAAGTGCTGATGCAGTTATTGCCAGAGATAGCAAAGTATTTGTTGCCGACAAACTTTCCGATACGAACAAAAATCAACTTGATAGTTTGAATGTGAATTGGGTTGAATTAAGGAATGCAAATGGTTATAAAAAATTCAGTGAAGTTCTTACGAAACTTAGAATACCATTTTCTTTAAATGGTGATTATGACGATGCAAAATTAGGACAAATATTTAAAGAAATATTTTAAACGCAAGATAACAAGCCAATCAACCCGGCCGTATATTTGCTTTTGGCAGTTTTTAAATTTTCTGGTTGATTGCTCTGTTACAAGTTTGTTGTTCTAATTAGTTCTATTAATTAACATTGTTGCAAACTGCACATGCGAAGAAAATTAAATGCAGTTTGCTTAATCTTTGGCGTTTTCTATCTAATCTACATTGCTGTTCCGGGCGGCGGGTTATCAGCAATGACGTTATGTCTCTCATCTAAAAACATCACAATGAAAACCGGAAATTATTTTATCCGTTTTCTACTCATACCTCAGCGATTTCACCGGAATGCGATCTGTCTAATAAACTAACCGTGAGCGGATGGTTCCCGGCAGAGCCGCCATCTTTCCCGCCAGCGCAGGTCCTTTGACGTCATCCACATCGATGAGCGAATAACCAATTTGCCCGCGTGTTTGCAGGTGCTGGCCGGAAATATTCACATGGTTTTGGGCAAATAACTTGTTGATCTTCGCCAGCATTCCGGGCACGTTCTCATGGATGTGCGCGAATCGATGAATCCCGGCTCCCTTCGCCGCCTGAAGCACGGGAAGATTGACGCAGGTAGTCGTGCTTCCCGTCCGGATGTAGTCGATGATCCGCGCGGCGACAAACCTTCCGATGTTCTGCTGGGCTTCCACCGTTGAACCTCCGACGTGCGGCGTCAAGATGACATTTTTTAGTCCCCGAACCGGACTGAGGAATTCCTCTTTGTTGCTTGCGGGTTCCTTTGGAAAGACATCCAGCGCCGCGCCGGCGAGTTTTCCTGAGTTCAGCGCCTTCGCCAGAGCGTCGATATCGACGATAAAGCCGCGGGAAAGATTCATGAAGATCGCGCCGTGCTTCATCAAGGCGATCTCCCGCTCGCCGATGATCCCGCGATTGCCGGGACGGCCGTCGATATGGCACGTGATGACGTCGGCAGTGGAAAGAAGTTCATCGAATGCGACCTTTTTGGCATTTCCTATGGAGAGTTTCTCGGAAACATCGTGATAGACGACTTCCATTCCCAGCGCTTCGGCAAGGACGGACAGTTGCGAGCCGATATTGCCGTACCCGATGATGCCCAGCCGTTTCCCCCGGATTTCGCGGCAGCCTTCGGCGGATTTCTTCCAATTTCCCGTATGAAGTTCGGAACTCCGGTCAAACGCATGGCGAAGAAGCATGACGATCTCACCCAGCGCCAACTCGACGACACTCCGCGTGTTGCTGTAAGGAGCGTTGAAAACCGCTATCCCCCGCTTCTCGCACATTTCGAGATCGATGTGTTCGGTTCCGATGCAGAACGCGCCGATTGCTAAAAGATTTCCGGAAGCACCGAGAATCTCCTTTCCGATTTTGGTTCGCGACCGGATACCGATGACGGTTGTATCGACGGATTTGTCGATAATCTCCGCGACTGTCGGGCTGTATTTGATCTCGGAAACATCGAATCCGGCGTCGATAAACGCCGCCGTCGCGTCTTTGTGAATATCTTCAAGCAATAAAACCTTCATTAAACTCTCCAGTTTATCTCCGTTGTATTTTGTTTGTTACTTGTGTTTATAAGTCCGGATTTAGAAGCGATCGGTAAACAAAACTACTTTATTGTTCTCTTTCAGAGTGTGATTCTATCTTTTAAAAAGCAAATAATTGACGGCATTATAAAAAACTACTGCCAAGAAAACAAAAGAAATCTCTTAATTGTCTTCTCACCGCGTCAATTGGATTTCATGCGAACGACGCCATCGGCATTGAGTATCATGGCTCCGCCGTTCAATCCTTTGGAGATGGAATTGAGGTGCCGAATTTCGCTAGTCCGTTCGTCCAAACTCAATCGCTTAGGCTGGAATTGGACTTTGTAATTGTTCACGGAAATCGGAATAATTTCGGCATCGACCAAAGCCTTCTCTGAAAACCATGCCTTCAGCAAGGCTCCGTAATAGGCTTTCGGATTTCGTGTTCCAAAGATAAAATTGCCAAGGCTATAGGCGATCAGTTTTCCGCGATAGATTTCTAGTCCCTGAAGCGTGTGCGGATGATGGCCGATCACGATGTCTGCGCCGGCATCGATTGCCTGATGCGCATACTTGACCTGATACGGTTTCAGGCGTTCGCGATACTCGCCTCCCCAATGGAAGGAAACCACAACAATATCCACGGACTTTTTGGTTTCCCGAATGATTTTCCCCAGATTTGGGCAGTCCACATAAGCGGTTCCCGCCTTTCCGGGCTTTGCCCAGAATGATTCGGGATAAGTCAATGAAAATGCAAGGAAGCCAAACCGGATTCCATCGCGCATGATAATTGCCGGCTTGGTCGCTTCGGCGTAGTTCATCCCTGCGCCGCAAAATAGGACGCCCGTTTTCCTGAGCGTGTTGAGTGTGGAGTTCAATCCATCGACGCCGAAATCGAGGATATGATTGTTGGCCAGCGTAAACAGGTCAAATCCCGCATGAACCGGTCCGTCGATGTAAGATGGCGGCGCCGCAAATGTATATTTCTTCTTCTGCGCTTTACCGCCAACCGTTAAAGGCGACTCAAGATTAGCCACTGCGATATCCTCCTCCCGGATGACATTCGCCACCGAATCGAAAGGATAATCCGCACCGAGTTCTTTGATCACGGGAATGAGTTCGTTGCCAAGCATCAGATCGCCCGCAAACAAAATCGACACTTCCTTCTTTTGACCCGCTTTGAGAAATGAAAATTGTCCGGCGGCTTGTGTGGCGATGCCGAGGAAAATGATCGCTGTTAAAATTGGCCACTTTCTAAACGATTTTTCTCGTAAGTAACGCTCAGCCATACAAATGAAATATATAAAAATGTTACCAAAGGTTCAACAATCAAATATGAAAAACCCTCCGAAGGTTCGGTAGCCTTCAGATGGTTCTTTAATCGATTACAATATCCCTTTTATTTGATCAGGACTATTTTTTCACGGCTTTCCTTTCAAGTTTTCACCTTAAATCAACTCCTCAAAAGTCATATTCCATCTAAACCAAAACGTCTGAATCACTGTCCAAATGAAATCGTACTCAACATAAATAAAAAGCCCGTCCAGCAACGAGCCGAACGGGCCTCAAATGAAAAAGGATTTTACTAAAGGATTATTTCAGGATATAGTATCCTATCTTTCGCCAACCACTTACAGAAAAATATTCCGATTGAGTGTGATAAAGCGTCCGATTGTCATGTGATGATGCGCTCCGACAAATTGATCAGTACATCAGGATTTATAATGAGAAACGCCTGCATAGCGCTTTGTTCTATCTAACACCTAAAGAAGTATTTGAAGGAAAAATGGATCAGGCCATCGAACTCAGAAAAATATTGTCATTAAACGGTTTGGTCCAAAATTCCATTTCAGTATGAACCAAAACACCAAAGAGCGCCACCCCTCACGGTATTGCTCCCGGAATACAGAAAGGTATCGATAGTATGCTAACCCGCTATTGGCGACATTGGAATAGTACATGCAAAATTTAGATTTCCGCGAGTATCATACCCTTTCCTTATCAAAATATCCAATATCAACCCAACGTTTATGAGTATCAATATCCCAAAAACCCGAATATTCTGAATATTTAATCTGTTCAACATGAATGATCGGCACAACTCGATGCCGTGCAATTTCCAGATAAGGGGCTTCGTTCAACCCCTGCTTACCCAGTGAAATCTGAGCAAAGCGAGGATATTTCACCTGGGCTTGCACTCTGACGCCCCATATCACCATTAGCAGTAACTAAACTTATTATGTGGCGTCAGGTGCGAAGCAGATTTGTTATACCTTTTTTATCAGTATAAATTGTCCTATGGTCATTTGATACTATTTCAAAATGATACACTTTCTCACATCATGGAAATTCCCAGCATCGATCTAGTAGATATAAACTCCGGTAGCTACTTTTCGGGCATCCCAGGTCACACTGTAATATCCCGCGGGTTGTTCCTGGGATACTAGCGTTTCAATCAGCTGCCCGTATAAATTATAGATCGATAGTTTGACAAATGTCTTCTTAGGAAGCTGATACGTTATAGTCGTCGTCGGATTAAATGGGTTCGGGTAGTTCTGGTCAAGACTGAAATGCGAGGGCAAGTCAGATGTTTTCATAGCCACTGAGGTCATCTCCGACAATGGTCGCCTCCAGACGCCACCACCAGCAGTTCCGGCAAAGAGATTGGTGCCTGAGACGGCAAAGCAATTTACAGTGCCGCCGTAGAGTCCGTTTGTCTGGACCCATTGTGCATGCAACGAATTTGAAATAGTCAACATGCAAGCCACAACCAATCCGGACCATCGTCTGAAACCTCTGAAGAAGAGTCCAGACTTGGGCTGAAAAATTCCCAAAATGCTTTTCATATTTGTTCCTCCTTTTATAAAATATCTAAAGCCAATTGCGCTTAACGGTTACGTATATGAAACGTTTGGCATTTCTAATCAATTTCCTGTCAAACCGCTACAACGTTTATTAGGTGTAATACACTTGAAATTAGCACTGTCC
>Ga0210017_1001693_pt1 | contig 19163 bp, 19 predicted proteins | sample CryGeyCG2014_020_FD_183966 | JGI IMG/M metagenome (GOLD analysis project Ga0210017, IMG submission 183966) | Groundwater microbial communities from aquifer - Crystal Geyser CG08_land_8/20/14_0.20 (SPAdes) (version 2) | ecosystem: Environmental > Aquatic > Deep subsurface > Groundwater | place... | reverse complement strand
ATCAGTTTGTATTCAATTTTGCAAAAATTAAATTTTACTCTTTGTTTTTAGAGTGGCCGAATATTTCATTAGAAATACAGATTTATTTGTGATTTTATAATTATACTGCGTTAACTCCTTTGTAAAATTTAAACCAAACTTAACATAAAATTTAAAATGCTCACAAAACGTATAATTCCCTGTCTTGATTGTGATTTAAGTATTCCGAAAGGAAGAGTAGTTAAAGGAAAGAAATTTAAGAATATAATCTATGCAGGAATACCTGAAATTCTGGCAGAGAAATACTATAAAGACGGTGCCGATGAAATCGTCTTTTTGGATATTACCGCATCTTACGAAAAACGCAGGACTATGGTTGATGTTATTGAAAGAACAGCAGAAAAGGTATTTATCCCTTTAACTGTCGGGGGGGGAATTAAAACCATTGAAGATATAAATAAAATTTTGAATGTGGGTGCGGATAAAATCGCCATAAATACTTATGCGATAAAAAATCCAGGATTCATAAAGCAGTCATCAAAAATTTTTGGAAGCCAATGCATTGTCATTGCAATTGATGCCAGGAAGACGGGCGGGACAAAAAGCGGTTACGAAATTTATATTTACGGAGGAAGACAGGAAACCGGAATTGACGCGGTTGAATGGGCAAAACGATGCGAACAATTGGGGGCAGGGGAAATTTTGCTGACTTCAATGGACAAGGACGGAACAAAAGAGGGATTTGAATTAAATCTAACCGGAAAAATTTCGGAAATTTTGAGCATTCCGGTAATTGCATCGGGAGGTGTTGGAAATCCAGAGCATATTTACGAGGTCTTCAAAAAAACAAAGGCAAGTGCTGCTCTGGCTGCCTCAATATTTCATTTTGATGAGTATTCGATTCCCGTTGTTAAGAAATTTTTAAAAGAGCATAAAATTAATGTAAGGATTTAAATTTTTAATGCTTACTTAAATTTGAACAAAATGATTAAACGATTAATGGTTGAGTGTCAAATAAAGGGGAACATAAATTTATACTAACTACTCAGGAGGTAGGAAATTTACCTCTGAAAATTTCAAAAAATACAATTTCAAAATTTATGAAATTTCAAAAGACACGATTTTTGAAATCATAAAGATTTAAAAAAGACACGAACGAAGTGAGTGGAACAAAGTGAGCGTAAAAATCAAAAATTTATCCGTAATTTCAAAAACGAAATTTTTGAAATATCCGAACGAAGTGAGCGTATTTTCAAAATGAAATTTTGAAATACTGAAACCTTCGGTTTCAATCTTTAAAAAATCTTTGAGATTTTTTAAATACTGAAAACTGCAAGTTTTCAATCTTTAAAAATCTACAAGATTTTAAAATACTAAAAATCTTTGAGATTTTCAATCTTATTTTAAATTTCGTTAGAAATTTTAAATCTCCGAACGAAGTGATCGTATTGGTTATGTAGCATATGAAAGTAGGCCACTTTTATTCTTGTGAATTATTAATTAAATTTTGTGGATTAAATAAAAATTTTAATATCTGATATTTTTGATTACAAAATTGATTTTTTTTACATTATTTAGTTTTCCGTAGTCGTTCTCTATGTTTATAGTCAATTTTTTTGATTTTAGATCTAAAACACAAAATACAAATAAATTTATTAAATCTTTTGGCAACTTGATTTCTTGTTTTAATATATCTATGAAACCGTACTCATTCTCTCCTGCTTTTTCTCCTTTTCGTCTTACTATTCTTAAAAAATAGATTTTTGTTTCTTTAAAGTTTTTCACCTCTTTATTTTCAAAATCTGTGTCATTGTAATCGTTGATAAATTTAGGCTTTTCAATCTCAGGATTGTTGTTTATCAAATTATTGTATTTTTCATAGGATATATTAAAATCCTTGATTTTTATGTCTATTTCATCCTCGTCCGTAAATTTTAATTTATTCCAGAATTTTCTTGAAAACACACTGTTAAACCCCTCTACCTCGCCATTATTCCACGGGCTTCTTGGCGCAACATATAATGGTTTTATGCCCAAGTTAAGTAAAAATAAGGTTAATCTTCCCACACACATTTCCTGACTTAAATTTGTTCCGAAAGCAGAATCATTGTCAACCTTCAGGACATCAGGAACAGGCTCAGTTTGCCATAATTCTTTTAAGATTTTTATCACTTCGTCTGTGGTTTGTCCTTCAACCCGTTTTACAATACCTTCCTTTTTAGGGCGGATGTATTTACAGGAAAGAAAGTTTATCTTATCACTTGAACCTTTCAAATATTTCTAACTAATAAAGTCCATGCTCATCACTATTTTACCTAATTTATTTAAAGTGTATTGCGGATACTGCATATATTTACTCACCCCTTCCTCTTTTTTTGCGGACTTTTTACCATTTCATATTCTCTTAGTGTGCGATCCACAAAATCTTTGGAAACTCCTTCAAAATGAGAGGCGTTGTAGTTTGCTTGAACGACCTTCGCCCCTACAAAAAAGCTTTCCTCTTTTTCCAACTTCATTCTCGTGTTTTTTATTTCTTCTTTTTGTTGTTCAGTATATTTTCGAGGCTTGCCCTTTTTCCAACCCCGGCGGTCTTGTGTTACCTCCTTCTCATCGGTTTTTATCCATTTACTAATGCTATCCCTACTCGCCACCAAATAACGAGATATCTTTCTCACACTCCATCCTTTTTCTTTGTGTAACTCTCGTGCCTTTACTCTCTTTTCAATTAGCAACAATTTTTCCATCATAAACCATTAAAATAATTAAAATTTTAATTAAATTAATGGCCTACTTCTATTTGCTACTCAACCCATAACCATCATTAACACTCTATGAAAAATTTTAAAATTATTCCGGCTAATACTGCCAAAACAGACACAGTAAAACATATATCTACACATTTCTTTATTAAAAATTTCTCAACCTTTGCATTATCCTCGCCAATTTCCTCTCTGCACTTTTTCTTACCGTTCGGATATACATAACATCCACCTAATTTTATTCCCAATGCCCCGGACATTGCCGCCTCGCTTATTCCAGCATTTGGTGATTCATGTTTTCTCCCGTCCCTCTTCATTATTTTTAAACTGTTTCTTCCGTTATGTTGTAAAATTTCCGCTGCAATACAAATCAGAATTCCCGTTATTCGTGCAGGAATGAAATTTAAAACATCATCCAACTTTGCAGAAAACCATCCGAAATTTATATATCTTTCAGTTTTGTATCCCACCATCGCATCAAGTGTATTTGCCGCTCTGTATCCGATTGCCATTACGGGACCTCCGATAATCAAATAAAACAATGGAGCAACAACGCTATCATTTAAATTTTCTGCTGTGCTTTCTATTGTTGACTTTACAATATGCCCTTCATCTAAATTTTTTGTATCTCTGGTTACGATCTTTGCCAGATTTTTTCTGGCAACGACTAATGAATTTTTATCCAGTGCCTTAAATATGTCGTCTGCTGCGTTAATCAGTTCCCTGATAGTAAATGAAGTATAAGCAATATAAACAGATACGAGTATTCCTAGCAACGGATTTAATGCATTTGAAATTTCTATTGCTACATAAGCAAGACACACAGTTATTCCAATTACAGTTACTGCCATTACAGCACCTTTAAGACGCCTTGCCAGTATGCTCTGTCTGTTATTAGCACCTTTAAGACGCCTTGCCAGTATGCTCTGTCTGTTATTAAATTTATTCTCTGATTTTTCAGTCATCCACCCGATTATTCTTACAGGATGGAAAAATTTTTCCGGTTGTCCGAATATCAAATCAGCGAGATAAGAAAGAACAAGAATAAACACTTTAAAATGTAGTAAAATGTAGATTTAATGTCCGTTTTCCAAAACAGGAATCACATTTATAAAATTTGTTTTTTCTTTGCGGACATTCATTTCAATCCCATAAGCCATTTTTATATTCTCTGTTGTAAGCACTTCTTCAGGCATTCCGTTTGCTAAAATTTTTCCATTGCTTAACAACAACAATGTATCACAAAACATTGCCGCTAAATTTAAATCATGCATGACACAAACAACAGTAATTCCGTTCCTGCTTAAATTCTTTATTAAATTTAATATTTCAATCTGATATCTTATATCAAGATTAGAAACCGGCTCATCCAAAAGTAAAATTTTAGGTTCCTGTGCTAGTGCCCTCGCAATAACAACCCTTTGTCTTTCTCCCCCAGACAATTCATTAATAAATCTGGACTTAAATTTTAACACATTTGTCAATTGCATTGCATTATTAACAATCTCAATGTCCTTCTTACTTTCTCTTTGAAACCGTGAAAGATGTGGACTTCTTCCCATAAGAATAATTTCGGACACGAGGAAAGGTATGTTAGATGAATATGACTCTCCCTGTCCGACAAAAGCAATTATCTTTGCAATTTCTTTCAAGGAGTAAAAATTTATATCTTTTTTTGCAATTAAAATTTCTCCTTTGTATGGCTTTAAAATTTTGCTGATGATTTCGAGCAGGGTACTTTTCCCTGCCCCGTTCTCGCCGAGGACACCTAAAAAAGCACCTTTTTGCACATCAAAATTTATGTCATCCAAGACCTTTTTACTTTTGTAGTTGAATGATAAATTCCGGACAGATATCATTTTTGTTATTGTTTTTGGTTGTTAAAATTTAGCTAAAATTCGTATTTTGCCTTTCTCAGCAGATAGAGAAATAAAGGAATTCCGAAAAATGCTGTTATTACTCCGACAGGTAATTCAACCGGTGGAATGAGCATTCTCGCCAGAATATCCGTTGATAACAAAGCAATTGCACCCAATAAGACAGATACAGGAATTAAAATTTTATGATTTGCCCCGAATAAGATGCGAGCAACATGAGGAACAACCAATCCAACAAAACCGATTAATCCGGAAACAGAAACAGCACAGGAAGTTATCATACTTGTAGAAATGAGTATTATTTTCTTTAAATTCTCTATATCTATTCCCAAATGCTGTGCTGTTTCCTCTCCAAGTAATAACGCATTTAAGTCCCTGGATAGGAAAAAGGCAATTATCAGAAATACAAAAAAAGGAATAATTACTATTGACACATTTGTCCATTTTGATGATGCCAAACTTCCGAACAGCCATGCGAGAATTGAATGTACCTGCTCATGTGAAAATATCAAAATGATCATTAGTATTCCTCCAAAAAACATCCCTACAGCAATTCCGGAAAGAAGCAACCGTGTTGTTGAAATATATTCCTTTGTCTTTGCAATTTCATAAACAATGAATATTTCAATGATCGCCCCGATAAATGCAAAGAGCATTATTGAAACACTAACTCCTGAAATTATAATACTAATTCCGAAAAGAATTGCTATCGCCGCTCCTGTTCCTGCTCCTGCTGAAATTCCGAGAACATAAGGGTCTGCCATAGGATTCCTAAATAATGCCTGTAAAAGAACACCTGCTAATGCAAGGGATGCACCTACAAAAATTCCAGTTATCGCCCTCGGCACACGGATTTCAAAGATTATAAATTTTTCTGCGGCTGTACCATTTCCAAAAATAATGATGTCAATTACCTTTTCTATTGGAATGTTTGCTGCTCCCTGTGTAACTGAAAATAATAAAACAAAAACCAAAATGATAAAAAGGACAGATATAATTCCAAATTTTTTTATAAAGTTGTGCATTTCTACGATTATTTCTTAATTTTTTTATCTGAAAGAAGCATTGACAAATACAATGCAGAGACCATATCGTTTTGTGCTTTATCAACCTCTTCCCGAGTAAAATTTTTACTGTCTTGCATCTTTAATGTAAAGTCATGAATATCATTAGAACAAAGCCGCAATACATGAACTGCCTGTCTTGCAACTATTGTTCTAAATTTAGATGATTCTTCTTCCTCTTCTTCTTCCTCTTCATTTATTCCTTCTTCCTCTTCTTCTTCCTCTTCATTTATTCCTTCTTCATTTATTCCTTCTTCCTCTTCTTCATCTTCATTTATTCCTTCTTCCTCTTTTTTATCCTTATTCTTATCTCTATCCTTATCTCTATCCTTATCTCTATCCTTATCTCTATCCTTATTGGTATCATCCATTTTTATCGTAATATAACGTATGAAATAAATAAATTAAAAACCATTCATCGTTCCGCAAATCCTGCAAAATGCTTTTTTGTGTTCAATTCCTATCCCGCATCCTGCACATTTGATTTCATCTTGTTTTGCCTCCTTAACCTTTCCAAAAATTTCCCTGTAAATTTCATAATAATAAAGATGCTCCTTGTCTCTTATAATTGCTCCGTCGCTTTCTTTGTATTCCGACTTCTTCTTTATAAATACCTCGTCGCTGATTTTATTTTCAAATATGTTTGTTAGCAAAGTCGTTCCGCTTCCGTATTCAATAGGTGTCTTTTCTCTCATTATGAATTCTTTGGGAAGTAAATTTTCATACGCCTTTCTTAAAATCCATTTTCCAACGCTGCCATTTATTTTCACATCATCATCAAGGGAAATCGCATAATTTTTTACTTCTCCGGAAAGATAAGGTGTCCAGATTTTTATGCCAAAAAACCTTCCCATATCGTTTGAAGAAAAATGCATTGTTTTCCACATATTTTTTGCATAAAATTTCCGTTCATCCTTTTTCATTTTTATTAAAAAATCATACCCAAAGAACAATTCATCCGCACCATCACCTGTCATCACACCTCTTACATAGTCCTTTGAAAATTTTAAAATTGTATATATTGCGACGCTGTTTCTAATTTCCATCGGGTCAAAGACACCTGAAATTTTTATCGCTTCTCTTAAATTTTTCATTAAAATTTCTTCATCTGCCTCCAATAAATGATGTTCAATGTTTAAAATCTGACATAATTTCTCAGCATATTCTGCATCAGGGGCGTGATTTCCAAATTTCAGAGTAAATGCCTTAAAATTTTTTGTCTTTTTTGCCGCTAAATAAGATAATATTGATGTATCAAGTCCAGCAGACAGTAAAATTCCGTCGCATCCGTCATTTATATCTTTATTCACTTCTTTTTCCAATAACTTCTTTAATTTTACAATTTCGGTTTCAATCTCCATTTTTTTATATTTAAAATCCATTTCTTTCCAAATTTTCCCGTATCTGTTTCTTCTATTTTACTTTCCAGTATTTCTATCTTTTTCTTAAATAATGGCCCATCAATTACAAGCGTGTGAAATTCTCCGTTTTCGCCACACGGACATATACCTGCTTTTTTTGTATCTCTGATAAAATTTTCTGCTGTTTCCCTATTTATAGTTCTTCCTGGTAAAAATTTTGCGCTGGCAGCACAATTAACAACTATTGCTTCAAAGCCCTCTGATACAAATTCATGTAAAATTTCTTCCCTGTTCCTTTTCCACAGCGGTTCATAATATTCTATGCACAGGTCCGTACTTTTTTTCTTTATCCAGTCCAGGTGACATTCCAGGTCAATATCTCCTACAATCATTCCTGTAATGCATTTGCTTTTTTCCTTTAATTTCAAAACTTCCTCATCAAAGTCATGCTCATAATTCTCCCATGTTGTAGCCCTTTGAATTAACGGAATTCCAATTGCTTCTGCCTGTGACTTTATTATTTCTCTGTTTAATCCGTGACTTTTCCCGTCAACTGCAAAATTTAAGAGAAAATGGACCTTCTTGCCTTCGTTCAGGCATTTATATAATGCCAGAGTGATGTCTTTTCCTCCGCTCCACGAACAAAACATTATGTTATCTGGCATTTTTAAATTTCGTCCTTAAATTTTAATATTCTATCCCTTTTCTTCTTTCAACACCTATATTATAGGGATGCTTTATTTTCTCAATTTTACTGACATAGTCTGCAACTTCAATAATTTTTTTTAATTTTTCTTCAGAGCATCTTCCCGTAAGAATTAACTCCGTTGTTTCCGGCTTTGAATTGAGCAAATCAATAATTTCATTATCGCTTAAGTATCCTTCCCTTAAAGAAATTAAAATTTCATCCAAAACCAAAACATCGTAATTTTCACTGTCCATCTTTTCCTTAATAAAATTTACCGCATTTATACACTCACTTCCAGCATGTTCAAATAGCTCTTTCTTATCTTTATAGGGACTTTCAATTTCACAGTACTTCACAAAATTATACATGTTAATTCCTGTTTCTTTTAAAATTTTATAATCTCCTTCAGAATATGGTGGTTTTTCAATATCTTTATGAAAGGAAATCCAGCAAACATTTAAATTGTGTGCTTTTGCTCTTATTGCTAATCCGATCGCTGCGGTTGTTTTTCCTTTTCCATCTCCTGTATAAATATGTATCAACCCTTTTGATTTATTCATTTTGCTTCTCTAAGTTTTTGTTTAATTTATTTTGGGATATAAACATTTAGCATAATTTATTTTATTTCCTGTTTTCCTACCCCATCGGGATGCGAAAGTATATGCCTTCGGAAGTATTTTCTTTACATCGTTAAAGCAGGTCTCTACTTCTTCTTCTGTCGCATTTTGTCCGTAACCACTGTATGAAAGATACCCATCAACCCTGTATCTTAAATTTTTATTATATTTTGCAATATACTCCGCGATTTTTAAAATTTCTCCGCATTCAACCAGTCCAGGAATGTAAATGGACTCAATCTCAATCTTTTCTGCCTGACAAAATTTATCAAAATTTTCAAGTGTTTTTTTATTACTGACTCCCGTATAGGTCTTATGAATTTCATCGTCCAGTGCTTTTATACTTAATGTTATTTCATCAGCCAAATCAACTATTGTCTCGTCCAGAAGAGAACCATTTGTAACAAGCTTTATCCAAAAGCCCTCGTCTTTTAGTCCTTTCAATATTTTCATGATATTTGGATCTGTTGTTGGTTCATGCCCTCCAAGATACAACTTTTCGGCATCATTATCTTTGAGAATTTTCACAACATCTTTTAAATTTTGCCTTAATTTTGGTTTATCTGATTCAAGATAAATTTTATTTAAATTTTCTACATCTGACGGCGAGAGGTGACTTTCCCACCCACGCAATCGCACACAGCCCTTACATTTCCAGTTACAGCCAAGGAAATTTAAGTACGCCGAATTATCCATGAATTGTATGATAAGGTATATGTTTGTTTTCATTTTGATTTATCCCGAGTTTCCCACTCCTGCGTAAAAGTTTGGGCGTAATTTTTAAATCCCGAAGATTTAAAAATATCCAAACGATAGTAGGTGATTTTCAAATTCGCAGAGAATTTGAAAAGACACGATTTTTGAAATCGTAAAGATTTCAAAAAGACACGAACGAAGTGAGTGGAACAAAGTGAGCGTATTTTCAAAATCAAGAGATTTTGTAAATTTTTAAAATTACTCGTAAATTTTTTGATATTGGGAAAGATGGAATTTATTTTTTACTTTATTTATTTTTTTTGAATATATTCTGCTATGTGTTCCAAAGCATCAACTATTCTTGGTCCGGTTCTTCCCGCAATATCCTGGTTAATGTTAATACTATTATGGGAAACCCGTAATGCCTGAACTGCCTGTTTTGAGGATATTGTTTTAAATTTAGCATATTCTTTTTTTTCTCATTATCTTCACATTTATCATTTATTTTTTCCCCCATTTTAAGAAAATTATTAATGCGATGATTAAAATTACAGAAATTACAGTTAAATTTAGGGGCGAAAGCAAATTATCATAAGCAGAGGTATTCTTTTTTGTTTCATTGTGTGTTTCATTATACATCTCATTTTCAAACACAGCATCTTTTTTAACAGCGACCGAAATTACCTCTGACGAGATGTATCCTTCTTTTTCTGTTTTAAGTGTTAATGAGATTGTCGTAACATTATACTCAATCTTTCCGTCAGCATCGGTTGTATGCCCAATACCGTTAATTGTAACTTTTGCATTCAGAACCGGATTTTTGTTTTCATTTGTTACTGTAATTGTAATTGTTTCACCCTGCTTCACTTTTTCAGGAACCTCAATATTTAACTTTCCTATTGCTTGGACATCAAATGAAATACTTGAACCCTTGTAGTTCTCCAAGGATGCAAATGATTCTAAACCTGCCTGCATCGTTTTAATTGTCGTTTTAACAATTCCGTTTGCGTCTGTCATTAATGTTTTCCCGTAAACTTCAACCTTTGCATCCTTTACAAGACTTCCATCCTTTGTTGTTACCTTAAATTTAAATTCGTCACCATATTTTTCACCGCTTATTTTAGTAATATTCAAAGTTCCCACATAAACATTAATTGTCTTTGTCCAATTTTTAAAGTCTGATTTTGAAATTGTTATTTCTGCACTTCCATAATCAGGAATTGTTAATGTTGTCGCTCCATTTTCATCTAATTTAAATTTCCTCGTTTTATTTTTAACATTTATGGTTATTTCGGCATCCTTAAAATTTCCCCCCAAATTTATGGTTTGTTTCAGACCAAAAATTTCCGAAAAGTTAAAAATTTCCGGTGGGAAAGACATTTTTTCCATATTCACGGGTTTGTTTTCACCATCTATATAAACATATTTAACGAGTGATGTTCCGCCTCTGCCATAATTTCCGCCTACTCCTGAATTTCCTGGTGTGTCATTAGAAATTTTTTCAGAAAATTTTTCCTTGCATATACCGTTTTCGCAATAACTGCTAATACATTCTTTATCAAATACACAACTCTCGGAATTTAATTTAAAACATATATGAATTGAAAAATCACAGTTTCCCGATGTGCAGTCATTATTATTTAAACAATATTTGGGAATGTGGTTATACTGGTGTGAAATGAACATTCCCATAACACTTTCAAGTGCATCAGTTATTCTTGGAGAATCTCTTGCGATAATATCTTCAGCAATTTTATAAACATCATTATTTTTTACTGCCTTTAAATTTTTAAATTTATAACTAAAAAAGATATCATTATAAACATCGTGCGAATTCCCAACGGGAGCGATTATAATGTCTGGATCCCTTGTAATAAGTGTCTCAGCAGAAACTGGTTGCCATCTATAGACATCAGAATAAACATTTGTCCCGCCTGCTGTTTCAATTATACTCTGTATAAAGGTCTCTCTTCCAGTCACCCATAAAGGATCTGTCCACACAATTTGTGCTACTGTCGGAGATGAGAATATCAGTTCGCTCTTTATTTTTTTTATTTTTTCTATCCTTTCTTCCATACTGGTTATTAAATTTTCACCGTCATGCGCCTTTCCAAGATATTTGGCAATTGTTCTTATTTTATAATATATGCCGTCTATAGTAGCAGAGGTGTTGATTACAACAACGGTAATATTTGCGTTCCGTAATAACACAATATCATCAGGATCTGTTAAATCATGAGCAAAAACCAAATCCGGATCTAAGAAAACAATTGTTTCAATACTTGGAGTCGTATAACCGCCGATTTTTGTTTTACTTTTTGCGCCTTCCGGATAATTACAAAATATTGTAACTCCTATAAGTTTATCCTGTCCGTTTATAGCATAAATTGTTTCAGTTATTGACGGGGCTAATGAAACAGTCCTTTCATAAGATGTATCTGTTGTGTTTTCTGCTGATGAAATTTGGATAAAAGCAATTGCAAACAAAATAAACAAAATTCCATATAAATACAAAATTTTTCTCATTTTATATTTATTTCATATTTTCTAAATTTTTATATTTATGATAATCCTATTTTTTCAATCAATTTTAAAATTTCAAATAAATTTATATGCTCTTTTCTGATACATTTTTCAGAAGATTCAGAATTATTTTTTTCAGATAAATATTCTAATCCATATACAATATCAAATATGTCAGTTAAATTATTATTATCAAAATCACCTTCCATACACCAGTTATAAACAGGCATAATCCCTCCGGTTGTTACGTTAAAGCCTAAAATATCTTTATCTCTTGCACAATAATGCCCGGATGAGGAATCGCAGAAGTCATTTGATGTTCCTCCGGGACCCATTCCAACAGACATAGAAGTCCAGTTTGTTTCATTTTCTTTGATTAGATTAAAATTCCAATACCAGCTCCAATCAGATGGCGAGCAGGTTCCATTGATGCACTCCAGAAAAAATCCCCAGGACGGGCCTGTTGTTCCACTAAAATTTATGTTAGACTTTTCAAAGATTTCTTTGCCGTTTGCATATTCCGGGACATTAACACACCTGGTGATTGTTGAATTATTGGGAAATTTAACAACTAATCCGACAGATATGTTTTTTGAAGGCGTCTTACAAATTTCATTTACGCATTTATTGCTTATACATTGGGAATTTGATGAACATGTGCTATTATCTTTTTTGCAAATTTGACCTTCTGATGGAGATACATCTCTTCCTGGTGCTGCCGTTGCATTAAGCAAAATTACATCTCCGTCTCTTGCACAATAATGTCCTGAATCGCAGATGTCATTTAATGTTCCTCCGGGACCCATTCCAACAGACATAGAAGTCCAGTTTGTTTCATTTTCTTTGATTAGATTAAAATTCCAATACCAGCTCCAATCAGATGGCGAGCAGGTTCCATTGATGCACTCCAGAAAAAATCCCCAGGACGGGCCTGTTGTTCCACTAAAATTTATGTTAGACTTTTCAAAGATTTCTTTGCCGTTTGCATATTCCGGGACATTAACACACCTGGTGATTGTTGAATTATTGGGAAATTTAACAACTAATCCGACAGATATGTTTTTTGAAGGCGTCTTACAAATTTCATTTACGCATTTATTGCTTATACATTGGGAATTTGTGGAACAATTACAAATATTTGTGCAGGAATTATTAGAACCAGCAGAAAAATCTTCATAATTTCGTGCTAATGTGCAGGAATTGTTATCTCCTGAATTCCCTGTTGCATTAATTGTTCCGTTAAATATCGCAATATCTATATTATTTTCACAAATTTTATTTGAAATAAGTGTATTATTTAGAGATGAATTTATATAAATTCCATATTCAGAATTTCCTGAAATTTTGTTATAAGCAATAGTATTATTTGTTACATTTAGTACATAGCACACATTCGTTATAGGGTGGCATTTTGTTAAAAAAATTCCGTTTTTGTTGCCTTTTATTGTATTGTTATAAATCTCATTAAAACTTGAACCATAATAAAGATATATTCCAAAATAGGTGTTGTTATAAATAGTGTTATCTAAAATTTTGTTGTAATTTGGTCCCATCCATCCAAAAATTATTCCCCATTTGTTATTGAAAAGATTGTTATTTCTTATCGTGTTGTTTTGTGTTGTGCTTCCGTAAAATCCAATTCCTCCTTTATTGTTATAACAAGTATTGTTTTCAATTAGATTGTTATTTCCAGGCGATGAGTCAATTCCGTCAAGTTTTATTGAATGACAAGTATTATTTATTATTTTGCTGTTAGATGCTCCTGAAAGAGAAATTCCGCAACTTGACATATGATGAACTGTATTATTTATTATTGAGTAATTTTTCATACTTCCTCCCATTGCCAACGGAACTGGAATCAATCCATTACTAAAATTCATTATTTCAAAATTTTTTATGGTGATATTCTCTTTATTGTTTGTAATAATTCCTACAGTATAGCTATTTCCTAAATAGTTATTTTCCGGCCCTGTTAAAGTGTATCCATTCCCGTCTAATATTATGTTATCAGCATTTACTCTTAAACCATGCCCCGAACATGTTAAACAACAATTCAAAATACAACTTTCACTAACATTATCCCCGCATTTATAAATTGTATTTGTATTCATGCCAATACACCCACAGTCCGCATTTGCATAAGATGCAAACAAAACAAACAAAATTCCAATTATCATTGTTTCAATTGCTATTGTTTTAAATTTTATATCCGTTCGTGCTTTTTTAAATTTTGCCATTTTAAATTTTTAAATCTTTGTTTTTATTTTTATTAAATTTTAGATATTAATTAGTAGTTTATTATATTATTATTTATATATATTATTGGTTAATTTAACCAACTTTAAATAATTATGAATGCCAGTATAAATGTTTAAATTTAAATTTTACATGATTTCGTAATTTAATACATAATTTAGTGAATAAATTTTTAGTTAATAATAGATTATGTAACTATTCAGGAGGTGCAAAAATTTACCTCTGAAAATTTCAAAAAATACGAAAAAATCAAAAAAACACCCGTAATTTCAAAAACGAATTTTTTGAAATATCCGAACGAAGCGAACTTATTTTCAAAATGAAATTTTGAAATACTGAAACCTTCGGTTTCAATCTTTAAAAAATCTTTTAGATTTTTTAAATACTGAAAACTGCAAGTTTTCAATCTTTAAAAATCTACAAGATTTTAAAATACTGAAAATCTTACAGATTTTCAATCTTATTTAAATTTCGTTAGAAATTTTAAATCTCTGAACGAATTGGGGTGACAAAATGTTCTGAACATTTTGTAAATATACGAATAATGGTGAGCGTATTTTTTGGGTGGCTGAATAGTTACAAATAAAATAAGAAACGAAAAAAATAATATATGATTTAGATGAGAAGGAATGTATCCAATTGTTAGAAAAAGTCAGATGAAAAAAGGTGTAGTTTGTCCACATTGCAACTCAAAGGAAAACAGTGTCAGGAAGGGATATGTAAATGGGTATCAAAATTACATTTGTAAGAATTGTAATCATTCGTTCACTATAAGAACTGGCACCGTGTTTTCTCATTCAAAAATTCCGCTGAAAGGTGGTTTGTTGCTATCATATAGTATATGATTTGGTGAAAAAATAAGGAAATCTGTGTTCGTACATTACTGCTGGATAAAAAGGAAACAACGATCTTGGGAGGGTGCCAGGAAAAAGGGGCTTGAAAGCGTGTCCGAGAAGGGACCTTTGCGAAAGACAAACCCATAATCGTTGTGATTACGGAAAGAAAACATGGAGAATCATATGAGAAGGCAACATAATCGCGTATCATGACGATTATCCCCTTTATAATTGCTTAAATGGTATTTGTCCACATTTTGCTATAAATCATTCAAATGGACAATATGCTGATGAGGATATATGTACAAATAATGCTGAAAACAGATTTTCATTATTGAGACCTTTTCTTCAGAAGTATGGAGGAGTATCAAAATATAATCTTTAAGGATATGCCACATTGTGTCAGTTCTATACAAACATTTTGATGAAGTTTTCAGGATATATTTTTTTTATTCCCGCATTTTTGCAAGAACGTTTGGAGATTTTTCAACCTTTTTTCAAAAATCTTATGAAGAAAACTAAATTTTTACAAAACTACAACAAAGTGAATAATTTAATCAATAAAAATTAACATATGAGCGATTAACGATAATAAATTAAATTTAAACCATAAATAAACGAATAAATTTTTAATAGTTATTTACTCCTTTGTAATGATAGTCCCGACTCCTTCGTCGGTAAAAATTTCCTCTATTAATTTGTGTTTGTCTGCTTTTATCAGGTGCACTTTATTTACTCCGTTATTTATCGCTGATTTACACGCATTTACCGGTTTTATTAATTGCCCGCTGACGATACCTTCCTTTATTATGTCATCCAACCGTTTTAAATTTAGACTCGGAATTAATTCTTCATCTGCATCTAAAATTCCTTCTTCTTTCAGTAACAATATAAATTTCTCAGCATTCAGGGAGGATGCAAGTTCCGCTGCAAACTGATACTGGTTAGGGACAGAAACAGAGGATATTATAGGAATATAATTTTCTGACATTAACAAATTTATCGTATTTTTATCCTGCTTTCCGACAAGTGAAATTGCGATTATATCCTGTTTTGCGATACAAGAAACAAATTTCAGGGAAATTTTTCCGGCAATGCTCAATACTCCTATGTCTTTAATGTCACCGGTCTTATTCATCCATTCGGATATGAAATTTTTATCCTCTCCGAAATAATCCGCATTGTCAGGAATTTCGTGCACAACCACAACCTTTATTCCGACATGTTTCAGGAGTGCAATTTCATTTGCAATTTCATTCATTATTTCTCCGCTCAAAAAGGCTGTTTTTCCGGCAAAGATTACAAAAATTTTTCCTTTAAATTTCTTTATGTACTTTAATGCTCCTGTAAGAGAATTAGGAAGAGATATGGTCATTTTTTACAATATAATTTTTTACAATATAAAATATTTATAGTATAAATAGTAATTATGTTACAAAATTTATATCACAATTTATATCACAATTTATATCACAATTTATATCACAATTTATATCACAAATATTACAATTTATCCTGAGTTTCCCCCCCCAGCATAAAAGTTTGGGCGTAATTTTTAAATCCCGAAGATTTAAAAAGATACGAACGAAGTGAGCGTATTTTTGTTGTTAAGTATAATTAATTTTGTAAATTTTTAAAATTACATGTAAATTTTGGTGCTGCCCCACTAAAATTGGGATAATTATATATTTGTTTTTTTACTAATATCTTTATAAGTTATAGGACTTAATTAGATTATTTTGTAAATGAACATAAAAAGTCAAGAATTCATATTTGTTTTGTGTATGTCCTGTAATGTTTAAAATTAAATTTATAATATTCAATTTTAATTCTTAAGCAGATTTTTAAAAAATATCTCACAAATTAATTATCCCAACTTAAAGGGATGAGCACCTAAATTTTTTGATGGTGGGAAAGATGGGATTTATATTACAATTTATATTACAGAAATTCAAAAATTTAAAATGGCAAAATATGTAATGTTGGGAAGATATAGTGTAGAAGGAATTAAAGGGATTTCCAAAGAAAGGACAAAAGCAGTTGTTGCTGAAATCAAAAAGGAAGGAGGAAATGCTGATGCAATGTATGCAGTGCTCGGAAATTATGATTTGTGCTTTGTTGTGGATTTCCCCGGAAATACCGAAGCAATAAAAGCATCGGTAAATATTGCAAAAGCAACTGGAATCGGATTTAGAACACTTCCGGCAATTCCTGTGGATGAATTTGACAAAACAGTCGGATAAAAAACAGAACAAGACAGAACAAGACAAAACAAAATCTAAAAATTTAAAAAACAAAAATTTAAAAACAACAAAATGGTACTTGAATGGTTAGTTCCAAAGGAAAAGGAATTTTATGTATTTTTTGAAGAGCAGGCAAAGTTGGTAGTTGAGGCAAGTGAAAAATTAAGCGAAATTTTAGGAAATTATTCTGGTGAAAAAACAGAAAGTTATGCAAGCGAAATGGTGGACATTGAAGATAAAGCAAGCGAGATTGAGACAAAAATTTATGCAAAGACAGTAAAATCGTTTATGACTCCCATCGATACAGAACGGATTATAGGATTAGCAAAGGGATTGGGTAAAATAGTTAGTAAGATTGAAGTATTTACGACTATGTGTAAGGTGTATGGATTGACTGATACAGATGATCATATGTTAAAATTGGGAAATTTATTGAAAGAGACATCTTTAGATATACAAAAAAATATTTCATACCTGAAAGATGCAGAGAAAAAGAAAGAAGATATTAAAAATTTAAATGAAAAAATCTGGGCAAAAGAAAAAAAAGGCGATGAAATTTTTAAAGTAGCGATGAAGGAGTTGTTTAAAAGTAGCGATGCAATACGTATTATAAAAATAAAGGATATTTATGATACATTAGAAGATGCAATGGATGCAAGCGAAAAAGTCGCGGATGAAATGTCAGAAATAGTAATAAAGTTGGCATAAATTTGGACTTTTTGAAAAATTTAAAGAAAAATGGATGTAATAATACTTGCAGGAATCGTGGTAGTAGTAATCCTAATTTTTGATTTTATTAACGGGTTTCATGATACTGCTAACCAAATAAGCCCTACAATTGGGGCAAAGGCATTAAAGCCAAGAGATGCTGTTTTGCTTGCGGCAATATTTAATTTTGCCGGACCTTTTATTTTGGGAACAGCTGTTGCAGATACAATCGGAAAAATAACAAGTTCATCTTTCTTAAAGGCGCAGTCATTTGAATTTGCTATGTCAATAATTTTGTGTGCAATACTTTCGGCAATTGCATGGAATCTGATAACATGGTGGAAAGGAATTCCTTCATCATCAAGCCATGCCTTAGTTGGAAGTGTTGTTGGCGCAGTGACAGCAGCAATCGGATTTGAAACAATAAAAATATCTGCCTTGGAAAAAACATTTACAGGGTTGTTGGGATCCCCTATAATTGCTTTTTGTATTGCGTTTTTGATAGCAATATTGATTTTTTGGATTACCTTCAAGATCTTTAAAAACAGCCCAAAGTCAGGAAAAATATACAAATATTCTCAAATTTTCTTTGTTATGTGGACGGGATTAGGGCATGGAGGAAATGACGCCACAAAGTCAATGGGGATAATTGCTTTGGTTTTGCTTATTGCTGGAATAACGCAAAAATTTGAAATTCCTTTTTGGGTGATATTTTCATGTTCTTTAGCGATGGCTCTTGGAACCGCAATTGGAGGATTTAAGATTATAAGAACAATGGCAAAAAAAACAACGAAAATAACTCCTGATATAGGATTTGCTGCAGAGATGGGAAATTCACTTGTTTTAATTGTTGGGACATTAATTGGCTTTCCAATGTCAACAACACATGTAATTACTGCGTCCATTCTCGGCGCAGGAACTGCAAAGGGGGTAAAAAGAGTACAGTGGGGATTGGCAAAAAATATTTTGGCGACATGGGTATTAACGGTTCCGGTAACTGCTCTCCTTGCTGGCTTGTTGGTGGTCTTGGTAAAAATTTTATTCTTTTAAATTTTTACGCCAGAGGTCCATTTGCAAAAATTTTAAATCTTTTTATTTTTTTTATTTTTTTAGCATAAATTTGAGACAACGCAAATTTCAAAAATTTCAAAACGCAAAACACAGGTAAAATTTATTTAATTTATTTATTTATAATCATAATTATTTATTAATTATTTAAATTAATTATTTAATTTATTTATTTATAATCCCGATCATAATCTAACAAAAATTTAAAAAACAAAATTTAAAAAACAAAATGGCAACATATATAATGTTGGGAAGATATAGTGTAGAAGGAATTAAGGAAATTTCCAAAGAAAGGACAAAAGCAGTTGCAGATGAAATCAAAAAGGAAGGAGGAAGGGCTGATGCAATGTATGCGGTGCTTGGAAATTATGATTTGTGCTTTGTTGTGGATTTCCCCGGAAATACCGAAGCAATAAAAGCATCGGTAAATATTGCAAAAGCAACTGGAATCGGATTTAGAACACTTCCGGCAATTCCTGTGGATGAAT
>Ga0210017_1001692_pt1 | contig 19168 bp, 22 predicted proteins | sample CryGeyCG2014_020_FD_183966 | JGI IMG/M metagenome (GOLD analysis project Ga0210017, IMG submission 183966) | Groundwater microbial communities from aquifer - Crystal Geyser CG08_land_8/20/14_0.20 (SPAdes) (version 2) | ecosystem: Environmental > Aquatic > Deep subsurface > Groundwater | place... | reverse complement strand
GCAGGCGTCTATTTTTTTCCATTCAAATATCATAACTTTTACCCCTTACCTTTTGTAACTCAGTTTTTATTGCCATTTTTATATCGATAAAACGTCATTTTTTACCCACTCACTTACACGAAGACCCCCCCTTTTTAACATTGCAATTGGCGGGATTATTTGATAGGGTCACCATTAGATTGAATGAAAATTTGTAAAGAGATATATTTTGACACATCTGAAAAACACATCATATACTGATTTGCCAAAGGTGAAAATTAAAGTTAAAGTAACGGAGTAAAAAATGATTGAAGAAAATTTCACGGATTTGGGTATTAACGACGAGCTGGCCGCAATACTCAAAACAAAAGGTTTTGAGCATCCCACGCCCATACAGAAGCAGACCATACCTCTGATTCTTGACGGTAAAGATTTGATAGGGCAGGCGGAAACGGGGTCGGGTAAAACCGCGGCCTGCGCTATCCCTCTCGTCCAGCAGGTGGACAAGAGCATAAATGACATACAGACGCTCATCCTCACCCCGACCCGCGAGCTGGCTCTGCAGTATCTTGACGAGGTCAGTTCCTTCGGCACGCCTTACGGTGTGACGCCTTTTGTGATATACGGGGGCTTCAACAAGGACATACATCTGGCAAAACTGAGATCGGGCGTTCAGATACTTGTGGCCACGCCGGGCCGCCTCATTGACATTATTTACAACCATTATCTCACGCTGGAAAACCTGAAAACAATGGTCATAGACGAGGCCGACGAGATGCTGAAGATAGGCTTCATAGAGGATGTTGATTTCATAAAGAGCTGTATAGTGCAGAAACATCAGACGCTTCTTTTTTCGGCGACGATGCCGCCGCCCATAAAGCGCCTCGCCGGCAAATACATGAAAGATGCCGTCCATATCAAACTCAATGTTGACCAGTCGGGGCCGTCCAGCCTCACTCATTATGTTATTCATACGGACAGCCGCGCCAAGGACAGGCAGCTTTCCATGCTTCTGGCGCAGAAAGAGATAGCGCAGGCCATCGTCTTCTGCAACACGCGCACCCGCGTGAAGAGCCTCTACAAATCGCTGCAGGATAAATTCAGCGGCGCGGATTATCTTCACGGCGGCATGGAGCAGAACCTCAGGACGCGCATCATGGACAAGTTCCGCGCCAAGAAAATAAAATTCATAATCACGACCGATGTGATGGCCCGGGGCATAGATGTCAGGAGCGTTTCGCACATAATCAATTACGATTTTCCCAAGACCTCGGAGAGCTATGTGCACCGCACCGGCCGCACGGCGAGACTGGGCAAGGAAGGCACGGCCATATCCCTTATCACGCGCTCTGATAAGGAGATTCTCAAAGAAGTCAGCGAGAAATACGGAATCAATCCCGTCGCTTTTCCGGGCTCGGACGCGCAGGCCGGAGACTCCGGTTCAAGACAGCGCCGCGCGTCAGGCGGAAGCGCCGAGGGACGCGGTCCCCGTCCCCGCCGCGATTACCCAAGAAAAACACAGCGAACCCAATAACAATCTTTCATCCACCCGCGTTCTTTGCGCGAATAAACATATTTTCTCATTTTAAATAAAGCACCGCGCCTGCTGTTGACAAACGGCACACTATGTGATACAAGTATGGCATGAAGTATTTCGATTGGAATCCCGAGAAAAACAAATGGCTTATTGAAAAGAGAAATATTTCGTTCGAGCAAGTGGTTTTTTATATTGAAAAAGGCGGTCTTTTGGATATTATTGAAAATACCAAAAGGGAGACATATAAAAACCAGAAAATGTTTGTGCTGCAAATGGATAAATATGTTTATCTGGTACCGTTTGTTGAGGATAATCGCGTGATATTTCTCAAAACGGTTATACCCAGCAGGAAGGCGACAAAAAAATATTTGAAATAAAGGGGGATTGGGATGAAAGCTCTTAATAAAGAGGAGAAAGATGTTCTGAAAAGTTACGATAGGAATGAATGGAAATCAGCAAAAGGGGTAAAATCAAAATTTAAGTCTTACTCGAAATATGCCAGCGAAACTTTCAGGAAAGATAGCAGGATTAATATACGCATTTCCACAAAAGATCTTGAACGGCTTCAGACCAGAGCATTAAGCGAGGGCTTGCCTTATCAGACCCTGATTTCCAGCATTTTACATAAATTTGTTTCTGCGAGGATGGTCGAGAAACCGGTGCAATAAAGGCGTCAAAGAAAATGACAGCGCCATCCGGCGCGATTCCGCTTAAAAAAAGAAAAAGGGGACGTCCTTGAAAAAGGGGACGTCCTTAAAAAGGGGACGTCCTTAATTCTTTTCATTGTCAAATAGAAAGTCCCTTCTACACTTGCCAATAAAAAGGGGACGTCCTTAATTCTTTTCATTGTCAAATAGAAAGTCCCTTCTACACTTGCCAAGCAGAGCATCCATTTGTTATAGTTTGTCATTCAGTTGGAAAAATTTTGGTAATCAGGAGAAAAAGATATGGCTAGAGTAAAAAGAGGCGTTACAAAAAGAAAATCGCATAAGAAGGTTCTGAAGCTGGCGAAGGGCTTTAAGGGAGCCAAGAAAAATCATTACAGGCAGGCGAACGAGAATCTCGAAAAGAGTATGATGTACGCCACCCGTGACAGAAAGGTGAAGAAAAGAGAATTCCGGTCGCACTGGATAACGAATCTCTCAATAGCCTGTGAAAAAACGGGCTTTAAATATTCAAGGTTCATTGACGCTTTGAAAAAAAAGAATGTGACGCTTTCGCGGCCCATGCTCTATAAAATCGCGGCGAACGACTTTGAGACATTCGGCAAAATAGCCGATTTCGTAAGATGATACTATCCTTTCAGGAGTTAACAAAATGCACATCGATGCGGAAATATCAAGAATACGTAAAAATTTCTTTGAGACGATTAAAGATATCAAAACGGCCGAACAGCTCACAAATGTCCGAGTTGTTTATATAGGCCGTAAAGGCAAAGTCTCAAGACTTTTAAGGGAAGTGTCAGGACTTCCCGCTGACATAAGGCCCCGCGTGGGCAAGGATCTTAACCTGCTCAAAAACGAAATAGAAAAAAACATAAATGATATATCACTGCGTTTTTCAGGACACGCGGCCGAAGAGGACATAGACGAGACTCTTCCCGGAAAACCATTTTCCGTCGGGGGGCGTCATCCGCTGAGCATAATCAGGAATAAAATAACGGAGATATTTTTCTCAATGGGTTTCTCTCTCGTGGAGGGGCCGCTGATGGAAGATGACTGGCACAATTTCACGGCTCTCAATGTGCCCGAATTTCATCCCTCAAGGGATATGCACGACACTCTTTATCTTGAAGGCAAAGACAATTTGCTTCTGCGAACGCACACCTCGCCTGTTCAGGTGCGCGTGATGAAACACAATAAGCCGCCTCTGGCTGTGATCGTGCCGGGAAAATGTTTCAGGAACGACGCCATAGACGCCTCGCATTTCCCGGTCTTTCATCAAATAGAGGGGCTCTGGGTGGACAAAGATATCTCTCTTTCCGACCTCAAGGGCGTGCTGAGCGCTTTTGTGCACCGCCTTTTCGGCAATGTCAGGGTGAGGTTCCGCCCGAGTTATTTCCCATTCACCGAACCTTCCATTGAGCTGGATATGGGCTGTCCGGTCTGCGGCGGCTCCGGCTGTTCAACCTGCGGTCATGGGGGCTTCATGGAGATCATGGGAGCCGGAATGGTGCATCCGGAAGTTTTCAGAAATTCCGGCTATGAGGAAAAATATCAGGGCTTCGCTTTCGGAATGGGGATAGAGAGGATAGCTATGATATATTACGGCCTGGCGGACATAAGAGATTTTTACAATAACGATTTGAGGTTTCTGGAGCAGTTCAAATAAAATGGAGACGGCAATATGCTGATACCGGTTAAATGGCTCAGGGATTTTGTGGATGTTTCAGGAGGAGCCGAGCTGAAGAATATACTGCTCAAGGCCGGTTTTGAGGCCGAACTCGTCTGCAGTAAAGAAAAATTCAACGGCGTTGTGGCCGCGCAGGTGCTCAAGGCCGCGCCGATACCGGGCACTCATCTCAAGAGCTGTCTTGTCAGCGACGGCAAGGAGCTTTGTTCGGTGATCTGCGGCGCTCCCAATGTGGACAAGGGGCAATTTGTGGCTTTCGCCCGCGTGGGCGCGGAGCTGCCCGGCGGAATCAAGATAACAAAGAGGAAAATACAGGGCAATGTTTCCTGCGGCATGATAGTGTCGGAAAAGGAGCTCGGCGTGGGCGATGATTCTTCCGGCATCATGGTCCTGAAAGAGGAACTTCCGCTTGGTACGCCTCTGACATTTCAGAAGGACGAGATGGTTGAAGTTGAGATAACGCCGGACAGGGGCGATTGTCTTTCCATTCTCGGTATCGCCAGAGAAATAAGCTTTTTCGGCGACAGGCCGCTCAGGACTCCCGTGATAGAAAATATAGAGGCGGAAGGCGGCAATTCGGGTTTCAGGGTTGAGAGGTTGTCCGGGAGCTGTCCTTTTTATATGGGCTGTCTCATGGAGGGTGTGAAAATAGCGGCGTCTCCGGACTGGATAAAAAACAAAATATTATCAATGGGCCTCAATCCCCAGAACAATGTCGTTGACATCACCAATATGATACTTTTTGAGCTGGGGCAGCCTCTTCACGCTTTTGACGCTGACAAGATTCAAAGCGGGATAATAAGGATATCGGATTCCGCGGAGGGCGAAAAAATCGCTCTTCTTGACGGTAAAGAACACAGACTCAAAGAGGGATTGTGCCTTATAAGGGATGGCGCGAGGCCCGTGGCTCTGGGCGGCGTGATGGGCGGAGCTGATTCAGGCGTTTCAAACGCAACAACGAGAGTGTTTCTGGAAAGCGCCTGCTTTGAACCAGGGGCTGTATACATGAGCGCCCGGCGCACAGCTTTGACCTCGCCCTCTTCAATGAGGTTTTCAAGAGGCGTGGACCCTCTGATGGTTAAAAAAGCGCTAATGAGAGCAGCTGCCCTCATTAGAGAGACGGCATCGGGAAGAGTGATAGAATTCTTTCATGAAGGCCGTGTGCCCGGGAAGCAGCCCATAACGGTCAGAAGAGAATATGTGAGGTCTCTTTTGGGAATTGCTCTGCCGTCCGAAGATCTGGCCAAGGCCCTTTCTTTTGCCGGGGATGTGCAGAGTGCGGAAGACGGCTCGGTCAAAATCCTTCCGTATTCATGGAGGAACGATCTCAGGATAGAAGAAGACATGGTTGAGGAGGCCGTCAGGTCAATAGGTTATGACGCTATTCCGCCGAAGTTTCCCCAGCTTCGCCGTCCCCCGTACGGTTTGCCCGATTCGGTGAGAGTTAGGGAAGAACTGATGAGCACTTTCGTGTCCGCCGGCTTCAGCGAGGTTATAACTCCGGACATGATTTCGGAGAGCCGCCTCTTTCAGAATTATCCGGAAGTCATAAAAATAAAGAATCCTGTTTCAGCCGATATGGGAGTGGCGCGCCCTACGCTTTTCGTAAATCTTGCGGATGTGGTCAGGCACAACATATCCCGCGGTATCACCGATGTAAAAATATTTGAGAGCGGTTCGGTTTTCAGGAATAACGCGGGCCGGTATGTTGAAGAGGAGATGCTCGCGGGAGCGGCCACGGGCAGTGTCTCGCCGTTGAGCCATTATAATAGCGTGCCCGCGGATTTTTTTTATGTGAAGGGTGTGCTGGAGTGCCTCGCCGGGCGCGCGTCCGTCAGTGAGAGAGTCAACGCGCCTTTTCTTGAGAACGCCTTTGTGTTTAAGGGAGGGGAAAAACCGCTTTTCCTGATAGGAGAGGTGACGGATAAAGCTCTCAATTCCTTTGACATAAAGAAGGATTTTCTCACATCTCCCATCATTTATTTTGAGTTTTATTTCAGGAACATTTCTTCTCCCGCTAAAAAATACTCGGCGCCTCCGACGGTGCCGGCGTCGCTGAGGGATTTGTCTATCGTGATAAAGGAAGATGTCAGATTTACCGAGGTGGAGAAGAAGATATTATCCCTTGGGGTTGAGACACTTGAGAAAGCCGTTCTCATAGACCTGTACCGGGGCGCCCAGGTGGAAAAAGGAAAAAAGAGCATGAGTTTCAGGCTTTTTTTCCGGGGCCGTGAGACTCTTATTCACAGTGACATTGACGCTCAACTGGATAGAATATTAAAGGCTCTGGCTGAGGCTTTCGGCGCCGAGCTGCGGCAAAAGTAATTGGTTTTTTTCCGGAACAAACCTTTCAATCAAGCCTGGTTTTACACGGTTTTATTTATCGCGGCGCTGATACTGTCTTTGTATGTCAGATTCTCTGTCATAGCCGCCAACAACGGCGAGCCGCTCAGGGGTGACGCCGGAGGTTTCGCTCTGCAGGCGGCAGCCATGAAAAATTTTTATGCTGCCTCCGCCCGTGAGCCTTTCTGGATTCTGTGGGTGAAATGCGCCGCCGCTCCCTTCAAAGAAGCCAAAACCGGAATGAGACTGGCCGCGGCGATGGCATTTTCTTTGTCTGCCGTTATGCTCTTTCTTATTCTCAGTCGTGAGCTTGGAAATATACCCGCTCTCGCGGGAGGGCTTTTCTATCTCGTCATACCATATATGTATTTCAGTCACATCAGGGCGCACCGCCTGGAACTCTATCTTTTGCTTTTGCTGCTTTTCGCTTATCTGATGCTCAGGGGGATGAATAGCGTTTATTCCGTCGTTGCCGCGGCGATGACGGCCTCTGCCCTCATTCTTACGAGAATGGAATCCCTGGCCGTTGTGATTGGCGGCTTCGCTTTCTATGTTTTTTCAGAGAGAAGAAATCCTCTGCCCGCTCTTCGGAAAAGCGGCGCCGCCCTTTTTGCCGCGCTGCTTCTGGCGGCTCCATTTTTTATATCCTGCCGCCGGGCTTGCGGCGCTTTTTTTCTTGTTTTGAACAATCACGCCAGATTCTGGGATTCTCATGAGCACGCCGGTGAGGGGGGCTTCCGTTCTCCCGAAGAGACGCTCGCGAAACCCTATGACGGCAGGAATGTCTCGGTCTTCCAGTATGTTTTTTCCGGCAGAAACCCCGGCCGCATCGTCGTCAGGTTCGTAAAAGGTTATTACAAAACTTTCACCAGGGCCGCGAGGCACATGCTGAGGTTTTTTTATGACCTCTCATTTTTAATCTATCCGTTCTGGGCGGGGCTTCTGATGATGCCGTTTTCAAAAAAAGGCAGGGAGCTTCTTTTCTGGGGTCTTCTTTTTATATTTCCGCACGCTTATATTCTTAATCTGAATGTGGTGGGCAAACCTTCCGTCGATATAAGGTTCGCGGCATCATCCGTGCCCCTGATGGCTTTTGCCGCCGGATTTTTCATTTTCGCATTAACGAGAATGGCTTCCATTCTTTTTAACAATAAGTCACGAAATGTTTCACCCGCCGTGGCGGGTTCAACTCCCGGCATTGACAACGGGGAAGGAAATTAAATAGAATTAAAGACAATGAAAGACGATCTAAGAAGACTTTATGAGGATATAGACCGGGCGGTGAGAGTGATAAGAACTCTCAAAAAAGAAAACGAAAAACTCAACAGCAGCCTCATGCTCAAAGACGAGCAGATACGCGCGCTGGATTCAGAGGGCAAAAACTCAGAAAAAATGGCGCGGGATTTTGAAAGGATGAAACTGGAAAGGATAAAGATAAAAGACAAGGTCGGCGTGCTGCTCAACGCGCTGGGAGATGTCCAGTGAGCACTTCTGTAACGCTTTTAGGAAACAAGCTCAATATCTCTGATGACGATTTGAGCCCCGAGACAATAAAGGAGGCCGCCGAGCTGGCCCAGAAAGAGATGGACGCCCTTCGCAAGGCCCTGGGAGTGCAGGACACGCTGAAGCTGGCGGCGCTGACCATGATACAGATTGCCGGGCGTCTTCTGGAATTGGAGAAGAAAGGTTATTCCCGCACGGCGGGATACAGTAAAGTTGTGGAAGAGATGGCGAAAAAGTTAGAAGATGAGATAAACGCGTGATAAGAAGAAGGAGAGCGAAAACAATTGCGCAGGCAGGCCGGTTGTCCGGAGCCTTTGTGAAAAATATTTCTGCGGCCGCGGTGATGAATGTGATTTTTGAAGGGCTCTAAGAAGAATACGGGGTTTCGATGCCGCGGTTCTTGGACCGCGGATTTAAGAAAACCCACTTTGCTGTTCGCAGCCTTCTTCTGATCACATCCACCCGGCCGCGGATAATTCCCGCGTTCTCCCCGCTTTTCATCACACGCTAAGGATTTAGGAATGAAAACAAAACAGGCTGATATACAGCCGCTCTCATGGCGGCTTGTGCCGGATTCGCTTGACGATTTCCGGGGTCAGGAACACCTTTTCGCCACCGGAGCGCCGTTGAGGGAAATGATCATGAATGGGCGTTTCATGTCATCGCTCCTCTGGGGTCCTCCCGGCACGGGCAAGACCGCTTTCTCAAGGTTTATAGCGGGAAAATTAAAATACAAACTGGTGTTTATAAACGCCATCAATGCTGATGTGGCGGGAGTGCGGGAAATTCTCAGAGTGGCGGATTTTGAAAAATCCAGCAGAGAAACGCTTCTGGTCGTGGACGAGATAGAGCATTTCAGCCGTTCGCAGCAGAATGTGTTTCTGCCCTGCACCGAGAGGGGCGACATAAAACTGGTGGGAATAAGTTTTGAAAATCCTTATTACCGTATGAACACAGCTCTGCTTTCAAGGCTGAAAGTCTTTGAGTTCAAAATTCTCAGCTCAGCGGACATAGCCGGGATACTGGAAAACGCCCTGAAATCCGCTCAGGGTTACGGCGGTAAAATAAAAATCAGCTCTTCTGTTTCGGACCTGCTTATCAGAGATGCCGCGGGCGACGCGAGAAAGCTTCTGAATCTGCTGGAGATGCTCGTTCTTTCATCTGTTGGAAAAACGATAACGGCGGAAGCCGCGCGGAAGGCTTTCACCGGCGGCAGGAAATATGACAAGAATGATCACTATGAGATGATCTCGGCTTTTATAAAGAGCGTCAGGGGTTCCGATCCCGACGCGGCTCTCTACTGGCTGGCCTGTATGCTCAAAGGCGGCGAGGATCCCCGTTTCATAGCGCGGCGGCTCATGATACTTGCCTCGGAAGATATAGGAAATGCCGATCCCGGGGCTCTGACGCTGACGGTGTCGGCGATGAAAGCCGTGGAATCTGTGGGTATGCCGGAGGCGCGCATAATTCTCTCTCAGGCTGTCATATATTGTTCAATGACATTCAAGAGCAACGCCTGTTACGAAGCGATCTCGGCTGCCGAAAAGGCAGTCGGAGAGGCCCGCCCCGAGGTGCCGAGACATCTGACGCGCGCGGGGGCCTCGGATTATATCTATCCGCATGATCACGGCGGCTGGGCGGACCAGCAATACAGCGCCGTTAAAAAGAAAATTTATAAAAGCAGAAAAAAAGGTTTTGAAAAGGAGCTCGACAGGATACATGAAAATGTCCGAAAAAGAATCGCTTAGGGAAACCGGCCGCCGGGCGCGGAAGGGTCTTCCCGCGGCGGCGTCTTTGAGCGCGCGGATATGTGAAAGGATAATGAACTGGGATATTTTCGTCTCATCCCGGAGGATAATGAGCTATTGCGCCATAGACGGCGAGGTGAACCTCCTCGCGCTGAACAGCTCACCCGGCGCGCGCGAACTTTATCTGCCCGCTGTCGCGGGCGATGAGGGGAGTTGTGTTATTGAGGCGCGAAGGTTTTTGAAAGACGCTGTCTGCGTGAAAGGAAAATTCGGCATCAGCGAAGCGCCGGCGAGCGCCCCTGTGATAAAGCCGGAAGAGCTGGAGCTCATACTTGTGCCGGGCGTGATGTTCAGCCCGGCGGGCGGCCGTATAGGTTTCGGCCGCGGCTATTATGACCGCTTTCTGGCCTCATGCAGCGCAGCGGTGAAAGCCGGCGTTTGTTTTGAGGTCCAGTTAGAAGACGATTTTGAGACGGAGAGAGATGATGTGAGTATGGATTTTGTAATAACGGAAAAAAAGATATATGAGGTTGTTAAAAAAAGAGGGGAGGGAAAATGAATATTATCGTATCTGTTATAGCGGGTATAGCGCTGGGCGCGCTTGTGGTTTATCTTATTTACAGGAGCTCCATGAAAAAGAAAGGCTCAGGGTTGATCAGACAGGCCGAGGAGGAGGCGGAGCGCATACGCGAGAATGCGCGGCGTGAGAACGAAAGAAAACTGAAGGAGAGAGAGGAAGAGCTGATCAATAGCCAAAGGCTCCGTCAGAGCGCGCAGGACAAAAAAGAAAACGAGCTTTCTTCAAAGGCGCAGGAGATAGAACTTAAAATCAGGGATTTTGAACAGAGCCGCAGGGATGTGGAAAACGGCAGAAGGGATGTTGAGCGTAAAGAAAAACTTTTGAAAATGAAAGAAGAGGAGCTCTCCTCCAAACTGGCGACTCAGAAGGAGCAGCTGCAGAAAGCGGCCAACATGTCACCGGAAGAGGCGAAGAAGATTCTTGTTTCATCCATGGAGGACGAGGCGAGAAAAGACGCCCGGAAGCTCATAGGTGATATCATAAGGCAGGCGGAAATAGACGCCGCGGGAAAAGTCAGGCGGATAATCGCCACTTCCATACAAAAGGCGGCCACCGACGAGGTGCAGTCGCTGACCACCACCGTCGTGCAGCTCAAAAACGATGATTTGAAAGGCCGGATTATCGGCAAAGAGGGCAGGAACATCAAGGCTTTTGAGGCGGCCACGGGAGTTGAGCTCATCGTGGATGACAGCCCCGGCGTTATCACACTGTCAAGTTTTGACGGAGTGCGCCGTTATGCCGGAGTGCTGACACTTGAAAAATTAATTTCCGACGGCAGAATACATCCCGGCAGAATAGAGGAGCTCGCCAAAAAATCCCAGGCCGAGGCGGAAGTCCACATAAAGGAAACCGGCCGCAAAACAGCGGAGCTTCTGGGGATCAAAGATATTAAAGACAATCTGATTGAAATGCTCGGCCGCATGGAATTCCGTTTTTCTTACGGGCAGAACATCCTCCAGCATTCCATTGAGGTGGCCAGGATCGCCAAGGCGATGGCCTTTGAGATAGGAGCGAACCCGGCGCTGGCTTCGCGCGCGGGTCTGCTGCACGACATAGGTAAATCCCTGCCGGGCGAAGTGGACGGCAGTCACGCTATTTTAGGAGCGGAGTTCCTTGAGAACACCGGCGAGTCGGCAAAGGTCATCAACGCGGTGAAGGCTCATCACGAAGAAACCCCGTTCGAGACCGTTGAGGCTGTGCTCGTCGCGGCCGCCGACGCTTTATCCGCGACGCGTCCGGGGGCGAGGATGGAATCCGTGGAACATTATTTCAAGAGAATCCAGAAGATAGAGGAAATAGCCATGCTCTTTGAGGGCGTTGACAGGGCTTACGCCATTTCAGCCGGCAGGGAGGTGCGGGTCATAGTCCAGCCGGACAAAATCACTGAGGCGAACGCCCCTGTTGTCGCCAGGGAAATCGCCCAGAAGATAGCGCGGGAAGTGGAATATCCGGGACAGCTCAAGGTCTCTCTCATCAGGGAACAGCGCTGGAACGAACTGGCATGAAGGTTTTATTCATAGGCGATATTTTCGCCCGGCCGGGGCGGGAGATTGTCGCTCGGACTCTCCCCCGTATTTTTGAGACGGAAAAGCCGGATTTCGTCGTGGCAAACGCCGAGAACGCCGCCGGAGGCAAAGGCCTGACGCCCAAGACGGCATACGAGCTGTTCAATGCCGGTGTGGATGTTCTGACGCTGGGAGATCATGTTTGGGACAGAAAAGAGATACTTGAAATCATAGACGACAAGCGTATTTTAAGGCCGCTGAATCTGCCGCAGGGCAATCCCGGCCGGGGCCGGGGCCTTTACACAAAAGGCGGAAATAAACTCTGCGTGGCGGTGCTGATGGGGCGCACTTTCATTGAAAGACCCATGGACTGTCCTTTTGCCGCCGCCGCAAAAGAGGTCTTTGATGAGCCGACTCTCATTGATTTTCACGCGGAGGCGACGAGCGAAAAAATAGCCATGAAATGGTTTCTCGCCGGGCGCGTGTCCGCGCTCCTTGGCACGCACACGCACATAGCCACTGATGACGCCGTCATAGAAAAAGGCAGCGCCTATATAACGGACTGCGGTATGACGGGAGCGTATGATTCCGTAATCGGCGTGGACAAAGACATAATAATAAAGCGTTTTCTCACCGGGATGACGGAGCGTTTTGAGCCCGGCCGCGGAGACGCGCAGTTTCACGGCGTGATGGTTGATATTGAGGGGACAAAAGCCGTCGGCATCAGGAAGATAAGGCATCCCCTTTTCTTGACGGGCCGCAATTTATAGTGTATATTTGCAGTAAGAATGCAAATATGCAAGAACAAGGAGGTTTTTAGATGGCCGTCGCATACCGGAAGCGGAGCATAGAAAATGTGGTGAAGAAAGCCGCAAGGCAGTTTCCAGCCGTTATTGTGACCGGTCCGCGGCAATCGGGCAAAACAACGCTTTTAAAGCATATCTTCGCAAAAACGCACAATTATGTTTCCCTTGATGACCCGGATATGCGCCTGATGGCCGCGCAGGAACCCAAACTTTTTCTTGCAAACTATCCCCCGCCGGTGATTATAGATGAAATACAATATTCGCCGGAACTCTTTACATATTTGAAAATAGAGATAGACAAAAAAAGATCCAAAAAGGGGCAATTTTTATTGACGGGTTCCCAGAGTTTTCCGCTTATGGCTAAGGTCGGAGAATCGCTTGCGGGTAGAGTCGCTGTTTTTAAACTTTTATCCTTCTCATACGCGGAACAATTCCCGGGCAATGATGAACCGGATATTAAAAGTTTGAAACAGATGACATTAAGGGGCGGTTTCCCCGAGCTTGCTCTTAATAAGCGTCTGGACAGGAAACTGTGGTTCAGCGGGTATTTGCAGACATATCTGGAGAGGGATATACGGCAGGTTCGTCAAATCGGGGATTTAATGGATTTTCAGAGGTTTCTGGAACTTCTTGCGGCCAATAACGGACAGGTTTTGCATCTTTCAAATCTGTCAAACGATTTGGGCGTGGCCGTGAATACGGTGAAGGCATGGATTTCTGTGCTTGAGGCCTGCAATCAGATAATTTTAATCAAACCGTTTTATAAAAATAAAGGCAAACGCATAATCAAAAGTCCAAAGATATATTTTTTAGACACGGGTTTTTTGTGCTATTTGCTGGGCATTGAAAATAAGGAACAAGTGTTTAAGGGGACGTTGGCGGGGGGATTATTTGAAAATGTCGTTTTGGGAGAATTGATAAGAAAATTCAACAACAATGGTGAGCTGCCGAGAATATTCTGGTGGCGGACATCTTATGGCGACGAAGTTGATTTTATAATTGAGCGGAATGGTAAAATAAGTCCGGTAGAAGTAAAGATGTCATCCAGAATCAATAAAGTGATGACACGCGGACTTTCGTCTTTTTCCCTCATATTCGCGGATGAAATCAAAAAAGCCGTTCTGGTGAATTTGGCGGACAGAAAAATGTCTTTGGGAAATAAAATGGAATGCGTCCCGTTTAAAGATATGATCAAAACAGGCTTATGGTAAATGTTAAGAAGACGGAAGAGGTATAACGCTGAGCTAAGGAAATGCGGGAAAGTCTTTTGGGGAGGATATTTATGAAAAGAGTTATGAGGGTCGCTGGCGGAATTCTGCTGGCGGGGCTTGTTGTTTTGGCGTTAAGAGAGATATATGTGCGGGTCACGACCGACGAGATATACCTTATCTACACTTCCGATATCCACGGTCATGTCCTGCCGGAAAAGCACTACGATGCCTCAACCGGCCTGACATGGGAGACCGGCGGCGCGGGCTCGCTCAATACCTACCTCTCTTTTCTTGATAAGCCCTATCTGCTTCTTGATGCGGGAGACATCTTCATGGGCACGCCCGAAGGCGCTCTGGCTAAGGGCGGGTTCATCGTTAAGCTGATGAATGATCTGAAATACGAAGCGGCGGCCGCCGGTAACCATGAGTTTGATTACGGCATTGAGCATTTCCGCGCGCTTGCAGGAAAAGCGAATTTTCCCTTTTTGTGCTGCAGCCTCACAAATAGAGACGGCAGTGAGATACCCTTTATAAAACCTTATGAGATATTTGATGTCGGAGGACACAGTATAGGCGTGACGGCCGTCATAGAAGAAGATTTGCACAAAGTGCTGGCGGGCGACACCGCGACCGGTTTTTCCGTGAGTTACGCATCATCAAGTGTGCAGCGCGTCGCTGATGAACTGGCTGATAAATGCGACATTGTGGTTGTGCTCTCCGGCCTCGGCCTTGACGGTGATAAGGAGCTCGCTTCCAGGATTACGGGCGTTGATATAATCGCCGGAGGCGAGACGCACATAGCCCTGAAGAAAGCTTTGATGATAAACGGTATTATGGTTTGTGAGCCGGGTTGGGCTTTGCGCTACGCGGGAAAAATAAAAATGCGCGTGGGGAAAAGAGGCCTGGTGAGAGCCGAATGGAAACTGGCTCAACTTCTCTCTTCTAAATATCCCGAGGGTAATTTTGTTTCGCAACGCATAGGCGAATATGAAAACGAGGATTATAAGAGGGTGAATATTCCCGTGGGTTCCGCGTCAATGTGGATACAGCGTTATTCGGGAGGGCCCGTCAACCCCATGGGTAATCTTATCGCGGACGCTATGAGGATGGCCGCGGGTTCTGATTTCGCTTTCCAGAATGAATACGGGATACGCGATGAGATCGCCCCGGGCACCGTCAGGATCAGGGATCTCGTCACGGTGTCGCCCTTCGGCAACACGATTGTGACGATGAAACTGACCGGCGGGGAGCTTCGGGAGCTGCTGGAGCAGAGCGCGACCAGGGAGAAGGGTCTGCTTCAGATAAGCGGCCTGAAGATGATATTTAATTCGGAACTCCCGAAAGGCAGAAAGCTCCTGAATGTGATAGTGAAAGATGCCGAGATTGACCCGGAAAAAGAATACACTCTGGCGACGAACAGTTTTCTTGCCGGAGGCGGCGACGGTTTTGTCACCTTCAAAAAAGGCAGGGATATCAAAGACACGGCTATGAAACTGCTAGATGCCACGATTGAATATTTTAAAAACAACTCGCCCGTGAGCCCCTCAAAGGAAGAGAGGATAACGGATATCAGAAGTTAAGATTTGTCTCGAAAAGCAGCTGTTTTACTTTTCCGCCGGTGGCGGAGGTGGCTTCGCCCTGCGTAAAGGACGAGTATATCAGACGGAAATCAAGATTTTTCGTGTGGGCGTATTCAATACCGAGGTCCATTTCTTTACCGAGTTCTTTCATCCCCTGAGCGTCCACGGCGGAGAGCTCGTAAGTGAAATAGTTAAACAGCAGTTTCATGGGTTTATTCATGACGGATGATTTGAAACCGGCACCCATTATCCTTAGATTATCCAGGCTGTTCTCTCTGCCGTTCTCCCTGTTTTTCATATAGTACTCGCCGAAGTTCTCCTCTTCGTTGATAAACGCCGCTCCCGTGCGGAAATATTCTTTACCGTCGGCAAACAGTATAAAGGCGTTGCCTTCTCCTAATTTATATATGTCTCCGTAAGCCGTAGCCCGCGCGAGCGCAGCGCTTGTGTCTATGCCGGAGCTTCCGCTTTTCGCGTATTCAAAAACCCATTGCACCTCTCTGTCCGCGCCGCTTTCATAGCGGATATCCATCAGGCTGAGTTTTGTCGCGCTTGAAAGAGTACGGTCGTAATCGTTGAAATAAGTCAGCGTTGCCCTGCCGTTGAGAGCATTCCTTGAAAGAGAAACAAAAGATATGTCCCGGTCAGAATCGCCCCCCGCGAAAGAGGCGCTGGACGCCTCTATGAGTTTGAATGACGCGCCTTCGGCTTTGAAACCCCAGGGCAGGGACGCGTTAAACCGCATCCCGCTGAGGCCCGTCTTATCATCGTTTATAAGAAGGCCGTCGCCGAGCTTGCAGCCTTGGCGACCGAGAGAGGCCTCAAGCGGAAGCCCCAGAAGGTCTCCCGCGCTTATGTAAGCCCTGTCAAGAAAAAGTTCTTCTTCGTCGTCTCTGCCCCACACTCCGTTGTTCCGGACTGTGACATTCGCTCTCACATTTTTTTGAAGCAGTCCTTCAAAATAAAAGCGGGAGCGTTGCTCCCAATAAGAAATTTTCCCGGTACCCGCGAGCTTCTCACAGCTGAAGGATCTCCCTCTTATGTCCAGGCCGGTGTTGATATCCGCGCGCGCCGAGGCCGCAAGAAGGACTGTCAAAGCGGCGGCAAAGTATCCGGTCATTTTATTCATATGGAACAATGATAATTTTTTTCAGTAAAATTTGCAAATGGGGCGGCTTTTATATTAGAATAAGCTCAACCAAAAATGCGGTTTATGGAGGAAAGATGTTGAACAAAGTGAAATCCGCCTGCGGCGGGACAAACACATTTGAGAAAGTGACTTTCAGGACGGTGCCCGTCTATACAGCGGTTATAGCGCTGCTTTATTTCGCGAAGGCCGATGATATGAGTAAAATATTTCTCATAAGCGGCGCGGTGATCGCTGTCATAGGCGAACTGCTGAGGATTTGGGGCTGCGGCCATCTTGTGAAAACCAGAGAGCTGATAATTTCAGGGCCTTACGCGCATCTGAGGCATCCTCTCTACGCGGGCACATATCTGATAACTTTCGGTTTCTGTGTGATGGCCGGCATGTGGTGGCTGCTCATTGTCAGCCAACTGGTCTATGCGCTGTACTATTATCCGCGCAAAGAGGTTATTGAGGGATTCAGACTCGCGGATATCTACGGGGAGGAGTATTACAAATACGCCAGAGCCGTGCCTGCGCTCATCCCGTCGCTCAAGCCATACGCGAAAAGCGATAAAAAATGGTCTTTTCAGAGAGTGGTCAAAAACAGCGAGATAGGGATACTGCTTGCGGTTATTGCCGGAATAGCGGTTCTTTATCTCAAGTTCACCGGAAAGATTTGAATTTTATAAAAAGTCTGTCCAATCCGTCCTATCATCAGGCGGATGTGTGGCTCGCTGAAGAAGGCGGTAAAAAATTCGTCCGCAAGGATTTCCGCAAATGGGGCCTTCCGGGTCGTTTCCTGCTTGACCGTGAAGCATCTTTCTACAAAAGGCTCAGGGGAATAAAAGGCATCCCCGAATTTTACGGCTCGCCGGAGTCAGGCGTTGTGGATATTGAGTACATAGAGGGGAACTCCATAAAAGACCACAAAGATCTGCCCGCGGAGTTCTTTGATAAATTAACTCAACTGGTTTCCGCGATACAGTGCTGCGGCGTACTTTATTTTGATTTGCGTCACAAGAGTAATCTGCTTGTCAGAGACGGCGAGCCCGTTCTGATAGATTTCGCCACCTGTTTTTACGCCCCGCCGCTTGTGCCGTTTCTGAGCTGGGTGGATTCGGAGGCGGTTCTTTTCCTTAAGCACAGCGTTTCGCCGGGGCTTTTGAGCGCCGCGGAACTGAAGCATGTCAAAAAAATGAACCGTATCTGCAAGCTGTGGTTCTTCAACCGCATCGTCAAGGGAGACTGAAATACTAATCGGGGCAGATGAACTTTCACAGCGCAGGCAGGCTGTCCCGATAGATTGTAGCTGCCGCATTGCTATGCGGCCTTTTATGGCGGGATAGCAATCCCGCGGCTACAATTTTGACTTCCATTGACAAATCAAGCAGAATACATTAGAATACATTAGAAGCGGACAGAATAAAAACAAGGGGGGGGTAAATGTCTAAAGTAATAACGCTAAGGCTTTCACAGGATGAATACGAAAAAATATCGGCGGCGGCTGATATTGAACGCCGGCCTGTCTCTAATTTTATCACAACGAGGGTGCTGACGGATATAGAAGATTCTTATTATGCGGATTCAATTGAGATGGCTCAAATCAAATCGGATAAACAATTGCTAAACAGGATTAAGACAGGGCACAATGACGCGAAAAACAGAAAAGGGAAATTTGTCGAATAAATTCAGGATTTTTGAAACAAATCAATTTCTAAAAGACCTTAAACTTGATTTTGGGGGCAGGCGGGAAAAAATAAAAACAAAGCTCAAACTATATGTTTATCCGCAATTAAGGCAAAATCCCTATTTTGGCAGGAATATAAAAAAACTCAGAGCTTATAGGCCCGATACATGGAGATATAGAATAGGCGATTATAGATTTTTTTATACGATAGACAAGCGGGAAAATATTGTTTCAATGATAGCCTCAGATACCCGCGAAGATTCATATTGAAATTAAGGAAAGATTTGGGTGTGCGCGCAGGGATTTTGACTTTGAGGCGTAAATTTTATATTGTTATTGGTGAATTTTAGGTGTTTACAGCCGTGAGGCATTGAGGAGGAGAAGAGTGGTTAAAATAAGACTTAAGAGATTAGGGGCGAAACACAGCCCGTATTACAGAATTGTTGTTATGCCGTCGGAGAGACGGCGTGACGGGCGTGAGATAGAACAGCTCGGCTGGTATGATCCTGCGGGCAAGAGTAAAGAGCAGTATAAAATCGACCTTGTACGCGCCGACTACTGGCTTTCCAAAGGCGCGCAGCCAACGGAAATCGTGCGCGGCCTTATTAAAAAAGAAAGAGTAAAGAGCGCCTGACCGGCTGTTATGGGCAGGGTTCTGATAGGCAGGATCGGCCGAAGGCACGGTTTGGGCGATGAGTTTTATATGACCGCGTTTATGCCTCTTCCGGAAGATTTAAACAGCGTTTTTTTAGAAGAGAACTCTGATAACCCCGGCGGGAATTCGCGCGAGATCGGGATTGAATCGCTGAAACAGGCCCGCCACGGCGGACATTCTGCCGCGGATAAGTGGCTTGTCACTTTCACGGGCGCCGACGATTCTTTGACGGGAAAATGTATAAGCTGTGAAAAATGGGAGCTTGACGGCGGTTTTTTCTGGCGTGAAGACCTTGTGGGATGCGAGGTTCTGGAGCCGTCCGGAATAAAATTGGGCAGGCTTTCGGAGATTATAGACGATGCCTCCCAGGTATGGATCAGGATAGAGCGGGAATCGGGTGAGACGATATCTGTCCCTTTTTTGGAAAGGTTTGTCAAAGAAGTGGACACGAAGGGAAAGAAGATCATCGCCGTTTTTCCCGAAAGCGTGATTGTGAGGGACGAATGAAAATAGACATCCTCACGATATTCCCTGAATATTTCGACGGGCCGCT
>Ga0210017_1001686_pt1 | contig 19193 bp, 16 predicted proteins | sample CryGeyCG2014_020_FD_183966 | JGI IMG/M metagenome (GOLD analysis project Ga0210017, IMG submission 183966) | Groundwater microbial communities from aquifer - Crystal Geyser CG08_land_8/20/14_0.20 (SPAdes) (version 2) | ecosystem: Environmental > Aquatic > Deep subsurface > Groundwater | place... | reverse complement strand
CTTAATCTGTGAAATCATACCTTTATTTAATTGACAGAGCACTATGATAACGTGAAAATCGCATATTAGAGTTACCCTAAAAAGGATAGGCCTTCCTAAACTTCTTAAGGGAAGGGCCTAATCCTAAAAAGGATAGGCCTTCCTAAACTTCTTAAGGGAAGGGCCTAATCACTGAAAGTGATTTTCTTGTTGTTTTTTGAATATGTCCAAAGGTGAAGGGTCACTTATTTTATCGGCCTCTTGTATTAAGGTATCTTTACCTATACCTACATCTAAGAAATCCCAAGGCAAGAATTCGTCTTTTGACTTATCTTGTAAATAAAAATTAGGGTCTATGTCTGATTCCTTAAAGGCATTCATCCATTTATCAAATACAAAATAATTATCCCAGGCATCAAACCTTGCTCCTTTGGTAAAAGCGTTGAATATTACCTCACTTAACTTTCTATCTCCCCGTGAAAGCACTCCTTCCAAAAAGCTCATATAAGGGTTGTGCAGACTCAATCGTAATCTTTTGTTCCTTATTTTCCTTTTAAGAAAATCCTGTTTATATTTTATACTCTCTATACTCTCCATCTTAAGCCATTGAAATGGGGTATGCGGTTTAGGAACCAAGGTATTTATGCTTATATTAACCCAGCCCCTGCGCGCAGGGGCTGGGTTAACTTGCGCTGATCTTTTAGCCACTTTTTTCCTTAATTCCAGGGCCTGAGTTGATAAGTCAATAATGCCGTCTAAATCTTCTTCTCTCTCAAAAGGCAATCCAATCATAAAATAAAGTTTGATATTCTGGTATCCGGAAATGTAGACCTGCTCAATGACCTTAAAGAATTCCTGCATATTGAAATCTTTGTTCAGGATTTTTCGCAGTCTTTCCGTGGCTGCTTCAGGAGCAAAGGTAAGGCCGGTTTTTTTTATACTCGCTATTAATGAAGAAACATCTCCTATCATGGTCTTTGGTTTTATCGAAGGCAAAGAAATACTTACTGCATTTTCTTTAAATGAACCGATTAAGCGCTTTAACAGTTCTTCTAAACCTGAAAAGTCGCTTACCGACAATCCGCATAAAGATATTTTTTCATAACCGGTGTATTTATAGGCACTATCCGCCAAATTTAATATATTTTTTATCTCTCTTTGCCTGAACGGAAAATACTGGGATCTTGCCTGACAGAAACGGCAGCTGTTAGGACAGCCGCGCATAATTTCCAGAGTAATACGGTCATGGACTATTTGTATATATGGTATTAGCCAATCCGAAGGGAAATACGCGCTATTTAAATCTTTTATGAAACGTTTCTTAATCTTGGAGGGTATGCCATTCGTCTTTGCCTTAAACTCTTCTATTCTGCCTTCGCGGCTATATCGCACTTCATACAATGACGGCACATATATTCCTTCAATATGAGAAAACATAACCAGTAAATCCTGCTTATTTATTTTAGATGTTTTAAATTTAATCTTAAAATTCCGATAAATATCGATGAGCTCTAAAATTGCTTCTTCTGCTTCTCCGAGAACGAATAAGTCAAAGAACTCATGCAGCGGCTCAGGATTTAATGCGCAAGGCCCGCCGCCGATAACTAAAGGGTAATTGTGATTGCGCAAAGTTGATTTTAAAGGAATGGAACCTAATTCCAAGATATTTAATACATTGGTATAGTTCAATTCATGCCCCAAAGAAAAACCTATGAAGTCAAACTCCTTAAGCCTTTTTTTAGACTCCAGGGAATATATTTCCATAAATTTAGTGCGCAATATCTTTTCCATATCCAAAGCAGGAGAAAAAAACCGCTCGCATACCACATCGGGCAGATTATTTAATATAGCGTAAATAATCCTTATTCCTAAGTTGCTCATCCCTATTTCATATAAATCAGGAAAACAGAGAGCAAATTTTATATTACTTTTCTGGAAGTCTTTGCGAGGAAGATTCCATTCCTGGCCAATATAGCGGCCAGGCTTGTTTACCTGTAAAAGAATATCTTCTAACATAAGTGAAGCCACAACTTATGGAGCGAAAGCGAACATAAGTTGTATGGCTGAACTTATACCGGCGAATATGCCAAAATTATCATCCCCAGAAATCGCATAGCGATTTCGGGGATTAAATCCCGGAGATTCTACGAATCTCTCGGGAAAGAGAATTTTGGCATAGTTTATGAGCCGGTATAGATTAATAACATGTATCCTCTCGTTTAAGCACTTGAAAATTTCTGCGAAATTTTCTGCGTAAGCTCGGGATTAATTCTCACATATAACTTATGTCGGAACAGATAAAAATATCTGCTCCATAAGTTATGTGCTCATTTAAAAGACTGCCCTGGTCTTATTAATATTCACCAGTATCCCTAAAGATATAAAAGTTACAAATAACGATGAACCACCGTAACTCATCAAAGGCAAAGGAAGCCCCACAACCGGAGCGAGCCCCAGATTCATAGCAATGTTTACAAAAACCTGAATGCCCAACATTAAAGAAATCCCGAATGCTAATAACCTGCCGAAATTATCGGCTGACCTGCGGGCAACGGCAATGCCCTGCCTGATCAATAAATAATATAAAAATAATAATGCGCAACTTCCTAAAAATCCCCACTCCTCGGCAAAAGTCGCAAAGATAAAATCAGTGTGAGACTCAGGCAGAAAACGCAACTGGCTCTGTGTCCCTGAAAGCCAACCCTTGCCCAAAAAGCCTCCTGAGCCAATGGCAATCTTAGACTGAATTACGGTGTAGCCTGCGCCTAACGGGTCTATATTGGGATTTAAAAATACAAGCAACCTGTCTCTTTGATAGTCTCTCAGGAAGTGCCATAATACGGGTAAGCACAAGAGAATCATCAATAAAAATATCAATATATATCTAAACCTTACGCCTGCCAGATACAGCATAGTTATAAATACAAGAAGCAGCATAGCGCCGCTGCCCAAATCCGGTTGTTCAATAATCAAGCCCATAGGAATAGCTACGCATAAAAACGGTAAAACAAGCGCGCGCAATATTCCCAATCTATTGACCTGCAAAGAGACATTATCAACCGATTTTGTGCTAAAGTATCTTGCTAAAAATATTACCATAACTAATTTTGCTATTTCTGAGGGTTGAATATTAAACCAGAGAAACTTTAGCCATCTCTGGGCGCCTAAACGCACTATCCCTAAGATAAATACTAAGAATAATAAGAATAGTGCGAATGCATACAGAAAATAGGTCATATCCCAAAAACGGCGATAATTAAAATTAGATATAAATAGAAAAAGGAGCAATCCCAGGATAAACCATAAGAGCTGACGCTTATATATTAATTGCCAAAACTCACCCTCTTTTTGATAAGTACTGCTGTAGATAGAAAGAATGCCGATAGAGGCAATTAAAAAAGCAATGATTAATATTGAGAGATTAATATTTCTCAAATCTCTATCTCCTTCTTTGAAAGGCTCAAATTACTCCCTCCTTCACCATACTCTCTATTATTTGTTTTGCTACTATGCTGGAGGTATAACCAGAACCGCCGTGCTCTAGAAATACACAGATAACGAACTTCGGTGCCTGATAAGGGAAAAAACCCACAAACCAACCATGTGGTTGCCCATGCGCTACCTGGGCTGTGCCTGTTTTGCCTGCAACAGATACAGGTAAGTCTGATAATAGATCAGCTGTGCCATGCGCATCAGAAACAACACTACGTAAGCCCTGCCTGATATAATTTATAGTGCTCTCCTTTAAAGATAGCGTTACGGCTCTCCTTTTAAAATTTGCGACTCCCTGGCCGTTAATGGCTTTGACTATATAAGGAGTCACCAGGGTTCCTCTATTCGCGAATATTGCCATCATCCGGGTTATCTGTAGAGGGGTAACTAATAGCTCTCCTTGACCGATAGCCAGATTTGCCGTATCACCTTCAAACCAATTTCTCAATCTATAAATTTTTTTCCACAAAGGAGAAGGCACAAAACCACTTGCTTCATAAGGTAAATCAATAGCAGTGGGATGAGAAAAACCAAACTTAAGCGCATAATCATAAATATTTTGGGCACCTACCAGAAGGCCTGTCCTATAGAAGAAGACATTACAGGAATGCGTGATTGCTCCGATGAGATTCTGTTGGTTATGTGTATCCCAGCAAGAGAATTTCTGTTTTCCAATATATATGCTTCCTGGACAATAGAAGGCAGTAGATAAACTAATTTTTCCTGTCTCAAGAGCAGCGGTTGCCACTACCAATTTAAAAACCGAACCTGCAGGATAAACACCGCTGATGGCGCGGTTTATGAAGGGTGCATCAGAATTATCCAGAAGACTAACCACAGCGGAGTCAGACTGTTTCAGAAATACCGAAGGATTAAAATTAGAACTGCTGGCCAGAGCGATAATCTCACCGCTGTAAGGCTCCATAATTATAACACTGCCATTCCTTCCTTTTAAATTCTCCTCAGCTATTTTCTGAATTTTTAAATCTATAGTCAACTGTATATCTTTTCCATTTGAGGGTGGCTTAAAGCCCAACACGCTCACCAATCTGCCGCGATGGTCTACTTCCACAGATAGCCCGCCTGCTTCCTGGCGCAAAAGATAATCGTATTTTTCTTCCACGCCACCGAAGCCGACGATATCCTTAGTTTTATAGCCGTAATTTGCCAATTTTGTCAGACGCCAGCGGTCAATCTCATTTAAATAACCTATAATATGGCAGGCGAGCCTTCCATATGGATAACTCCTTAATGGATAGGGCTGTATTATTATATTATCCAAGTCCGGTTTTAATTCTTCTAAGGCAATTGCCTTTTTTACATCTATATTTTTTGCAATGGTAGTGGGCATAAATGGTGCAATATATTTATTGCGGAATGTCGTTTGGAGAACTTTAAAATCCACGTTCAGAATCCTGGCTGCAGCCAGCAATGTTTTATCTATCCCGATATTTGCGTAAGATGAAACCATTACGTTATAGGAAAGGTTATTATCTACAATAATATTGCCCTGGCGGTCAAGGATCCTTCCGCGGCTGCCCTCCTGCGGTATAAGCCTTATACAATTTTGATTACTTAAGTTCTTAAATTTTTTACCCTGGATGACCTCCATATTCAGAATATTCAAAGCTATAAATAAAAAAGTAGCGATTACGAGCCAATTAACAATTCTTACTCTCATTTTTCACTTAAGGACTACTCACTCACCAATCAATCGGGTTTTTGCAAACTTTAATACCAGAGGAAAAATTAATGCGGTGTATAAAGACTCGATGAATGTAATGCGTAAGAATAGCCCTAAAGAAATAAAGTTACCCAAAAATAGAAATATTAATCTCGTAATTATATTATTAAGTATCACAACGATGGATAAAAGAGCCAATTTGATATAATCACTATCGAATGATATTTTTCTGGATAATTTTATAATTAAAAAACTCCATACAAAGAAAAGAAGGGTATGCATGCCAAATGCATTTCCAGAAAAAATATCTTTTAAAATCCCGGCGAATATGCTTAAAGATATAGCCCATACCGGTTGAAAATTTAGGCTGGCAATAATTACGCTGATTAAAAGAAGGTCCGGTTTTACATTAAATATATTAATGTAATTTAAAATTGTTGTTTGCAATAATCCAAAGATAATGATAACGGCTATAAAAATGAAATGCTTCATCCCTCACCTTTGGACATATTCAAAAAACAATAAAAGAATGAATTTAACAAAGGTGAGGGGTTCACGGTATAATTATTAATACCTCTTCTATGCTAGATAGGTTAACTGTTGGCTTTATTATCGCATAGCAGGTTAACCCTGAAAATTCCTCTCCAATACTGATGACGCTACCTATGAGTAAACCTTTAGGATAAGCCTCAGTTAGACCGGAAGTTATAACTACATCGCAAGCCCGAATATCGGCATCTTTGGGTAGATACTTCATAATCAAAGAGCGCCCTAGGGTGCCGGACACAAGACCCTCTTGACGACTACGTTGGACTATAGCTGAAACGCCAAAACCGGGATCATTGATAAGCATTATTTTACTTGTGGAACCTCCAGTCTCAATAACCCGGCCGACCAATCCCAGATAATTAATAACTACGAAGCCGCGTTTTATGCCATTGTAACTGCCCTTGTCAATAATCACTATTGACGACCAGTTATCCGCTGAACGGCCGATGATCCTTGCTGATACTACTTTGAGGTGAGTCTTCTGTTTAAAAGATAACAGATTCTTTAAACGCCTGTTTTCAAGATAAACTTCATTTGCAGCGTTGACTTTCTTCTTTAAGAAATCTATTTCTTTTTTTAACTTTTCATTTTGGACAAAATTCCGGTGATAAAAAATAATCCCCTCGACTTCACGACTGATTAATGTGAATAAACCGAGGGGATATTTTAAAATCTCAAAAGCCGGTGTTCTTAAGGTGGGGATTAGAATAGAAAATAACAGAAGGAAGGAAACAAAGATTGCCGTATAGATTAGACTTTTCTTTTTAAATTTAAACACATCTTCAATCAGCAGGCAACTTACGCCAGTGAAATGACGTAAGTTGTAGGCGAAGCCGTCTGCGAATTAAATCCTTGACATCAAAGATGTCAAGGATTAGTTCGTGCAAACAATTTACGTTCACTTCGTTCTGTAAATTGTGCACTCACTAAGAGTGCATCTCAGATTTTATGGGGACGGTTACTTTCTTTAGATAACGTATTTCATCTAAAACTTTACCTGTACCAACAACTACAGCAGTTAAGGGGTCATCGGCAATATGCACAGGCAAACCAGTTTCTTCAGAGATTAATTTATCTATACCCCTTAATAGGGACCCGCCCCCTGCCATCACAATACCGTGTTCAATCAAATCTGCAGCCAGTTCAGGGGGAGTCCTCTCTAAGGATATCTTGGTCATTTCTAATATGGCGCGCAAGGGTTCCTGTAACGCCTCTCTTATCTCTTCGGAAGTGATAGTTACTGACTTAGGAAGGCCGGCGACTAAATCCCTTCCTTTTACCTCCAAAGACATCTCTTCTTCCAAAGGATAAGCAGAACCGATTTTTATCTTTGTCTCTTCAGCCGTACGCTCACCAATCATTAAATTGTATGTTTTTTTCAAATATTCAATAACCGCTTCATCCATCTCATCTCCGCCAATGCGTATGGATTTAGAAAAAACAATGCCCGCCAAAGAAATTACCGCGATTTCAGTTGTACCGCCGCCGATATCTATCACCATATTACCTATGGGCTCCTGTATAGGCAAACCCACACCTATTGCCGCAGCAATAGGTTCCTCAATTAAAAATACTTCCCTTGCGCCTGCGCGCTCTGCAGAATCTTTAACTGCGCGCTTCTCAACCTCAGTAATTCCTGAAGGTATAGCAATAACGATCCTAGGCCTTACTAATACGCGGCGATGATGCACCTTTTTTATAAAATACCTTAACATCGCTTCTGTTATCTCAAAATCAGCAATAACACCGTCTTTCATAGGCCTGATAGCTACAATGTTACCGGGGGTTCGACCAAGCATACGTTTGGCTTCTTCGCCTACTGCCAAAACATGAGAAGTGCCCCTTTCGATAGCCACAACCGAAGGCTCACAGAGCACAACCCCTTCACCCTTAACGTACACAAGGGTCGTAGCTGTGCCTAAATCAATACCCATATCATTAGAAAATAAGCCGAGAACATAATTGATTATTTTTTTCAATATTTCTTTAAATTTTGCCATATTCTTCTCCCTGCCTGCCGGCAGGCAGGCTTATAAGTTAAGTAGAAGGATTTTAACAGAGATTAAAGTCCTTGTCAAATAAAAATTTATCTCAAATTTTACCTAAATAAAGATACGTTAAAAGCACTAAAGGGCGAAATTTAACGCAAGCGCTATTGAATAACAGTCTTTAAAAGGCTTAAGAAGTTAGGAAAGGACTTATTGATGCAGGTAATATTATCTATTCGGGTCTTGCCTTGCGCCACAAGACCAGCCACAACCATGCTCATTGCAGTGCGATGGTCTCCGAAACTTTTAACCGTGGCGCCTATAAGGCCTTTTCCTCCTCGAATTATAATCTTTTCTGATTTTGGCGTTTTAATAACCCTAATATCAGCTCCCATTTTCTTTAGATTTTCTGACATCGATCTTATGCGGTCTGTTTCTTTTACGCGTAACTCTTCGACCCCTTCAAATACACTTCTACCCAAGGCATTGCATGCTGCCACCATCAAAATTGGCAACTCATCTATTAAAGTCGGCATCTCCTTTTTCCTAATTATCGTATGTTTTAGTTTACCACTCTTTATAATAATATTGCCTGAGGGTTCAAAATCTACAGTACTATTGCCTAATACCTGAATATCCGCGCCCATTCTCTTTAAAATCTTAATTATCCCTATGCGGGAAGGATTTAGATTCACATTTTTTATCAAAATTCGTGAATTTGGCAGTATCGTTCCTAAAACCATGAAAAAACTCGCCGAAGAAATATCCCCTGGTATAAAGATTCTCCCGGGAGAAACCAATTCTTTTTTTCCTTTTATAACTATTGTATTTTGTCCGCCTTCGTCCTTTGGGCAACGGTAGGCTACTTTTATGTCTGCTTTAAATAATCTTAACATGCGTTCAGTGTGATCGCGTGTTTTGGCAGGCTCAATAACGCGCGTTTTGCCTTCGGCATAAAGACCGGCTAATAATATAGCTGACTTTACTTGTGCAGAAGCGATCGGCATCCTGTAAATAATAGGATTAAGCCTGCCTCCCTTAATTGTAATCGGCGAATACTCTTCAGATTTGGTATTAGGTGTTAGGTTTTTGGTTTTAGGTATGCGACGTGCCCGGATTTGCGCACCCATCATTCTTAATGGTGCAGTGACGCGTAACATTGGCCTTTGAGAAAGAGATTTACCGGCGGTTAAAGTAACGGTGAAATTTTGTCCTGCCAAAACTCCTAAAGTAAGCCGCAAGGTAGTGCCAGAATTACCCACAAAAATAGGGCCTTTGGGCTTCTTTAAGCCATAAAGCCCATTGCCGAAAACAGTAATGGTTTTAACATTTTTATTTTGTGTTATTTTTATGCCTAATTTTTTAAAAACTTTTAGTGTAGAGAGGCAATCTTTATTGGAAGGGAAATTTTCAACTGCGGTTTTGCCGTAACTTATAGCACTTATGATTATTGAACGGCAGGCTATAGACTTGTCACCTAAAAGAAGGATTTCTCCTTTAACGCATGAGGCTGGCTTGACTAAAAAAAACCTCATTTAGTCTTTTGCACGGCTCTATCTCCCTCGCTAACCGCGTCTTTTGTAGAGGCGGACGTAAAATCAGCTGCGGACATAGACTCGTGAATTTTTTCTACCTTAATATCACCTATGTATTTATTATTATGGTAAAGAGCAAATATATCGCCTGAGTTTACACCATCTTCGCTGCCTAAATTTATTACTACAAAATTATAATCTTTATTTACTACCAATACTTTGCCCTCCAAAGAAAGAGCAACGGCTTTCTCTTTGGGCTGCTTTGTAGATACGCTACTGGCTGCTTGGCCAGGTACGCTGCTGCCTTCTGGCCCAACTACAATCGTACCCAATTCCACGCCCTGAGCTTGGGTCTGTTGTTGGGTTTGCGGTTGTTGAACTTGTACCTCTAATTCCTTAATTTTTGCCTCTAACTCTGTCTTTTGAGATTCTATTTCTTTTAATTGCGCCTGGGTTTTTTCGGCATCCTTTTGCGCCTGCTGGAGTTTTGTCTCTAAATCAACTCTTAGCCCTTTCTGTTGCTGGAGGTCTGTCTTTAACTGCTGTACCTGGTCCAATGCTTCCTGCTTTGCTTTTGTTTCTTGTTCTAAAGTGCCCATTAATGTATCAATGCTAGTTTGGGCATCTTTGAGTTTAAGTTCTAATTGAGAAATCGTCTTTTTATATTCTTCCAGTTTTATTTCTACCACATTATGTTTTATCTTTAAGCTATGTAATTCCTCCTGGAGGCTCAAATTCTTTGTTTTTTCTTTTTGTAAAAGATAGAATCCTGCACCCGCAAAAGATAAAGAAACTACTATTAATATAATAAATATCATTGTGGATGATTTAGCTTTTTCTGGCATTCCGGCTCCTTTCTCAGGCCTTTATAAAAAGGCCACTATCTTTTCTTTAGATCACTACTATGTTAATTTTTGACCTTATTTTACTATTATTAAAAAGATAAGTCATTGTTTAGCAATAAGTTAAGAAAACTTTATCCTTTGACTGTCTGAGGAAAAATGCATTTTTAACAAAGTCGTGTTTAGATTTTAATTATAACATCGCGCATATAAAAATCAAGTCTTTTTTTTAATGAGCACATAACTTACGAACACGCTAGTGCGAGTAAGTTATTGTGCGAATTACCCCCACCGTTTTGTTTCGTTTATGCGTTACAAAACGAAACATGAGGGGGAAGTTCGGCCAGACAACTTATGTTCACCCCGTTAGAAATACCATTTTTACTACCCGATAAAACAAAATTTCTAACGGGGTTCACTTTGTTCCATAAGTTTGGGCCTCACTTAGAAATTCAATAAATTCAGGCGGTATTTCGCAAGAGAACTCTATGAATTTTCCTGTGCGCGGATGCACAAAACCAATATATTTGGCGTGTAATGCCAAACGACTGAACTCATTATTCTTGCCATATTTAGTATCGCCTAAAATAGGGTGCCCTAAAAAAGCAAGATGTACCCTCAGCTGATGAGTCCTGCCTGTAAAGGGCTCTAATTCCAATAGGCTAAAATCGCAGCCGCGCGAAAGTGTATGATAATATGTCTTGGCGTATTTTGTCTTTTTGCCAAAACCTACTGACATTTTTTTTCTTTTATAAGGATGCCTGCCTATAGGTATCTCAATGATATTCTCGTCGAATTCCATTTTGCCCTTTACCAATGCAATGTATTTACGTTTAATACTGTGCTTGGCAAACTGTTTGGCTAAGGCAAGGTGAGTAGCATTATTTTTAGCAACAACCAAAAGGCCCGATGTTTCCTTATCTAATCTGTGCACAATGCCCGGCCTTTGCGGATTAATATCCGACAACTTTTTAAAACGGTGCAGCAATGCATTTACCAATGTATGTTCATAATTTCCCGGAGCTGGATGTACTACCAGGCCAGAATATTTATTTATTATTGCCAGGTCTTCGTCTTCATAAATTATATCTAAAGGCATATCTTCTGCCTTCAGAATACTTGGCTTCTTATCTTCAATACGAATCCTGATTTCATCACCTGTTTTTGGTTTATAGTGTGGTTTAGTTATGCATAGATTATTGAGTGTTACTTTACCATCCAGAATTAAACTCTGTATAAAAGTGCGGGAAAGGCCGAGATTCTCTTTTTTAGAAAACTCTATAAGAAATAAATCTAAGCGCATATTTGCATCTTGCGTCGATACCTTCAATACATATTCCTGCACCCCGCACCTTCTCTTTTATTCAATACTGTCTTTTTATTGCATCAGTTATTATTCATTCTTTGCATATATTTTATACCCCGCCTCCCTTAATAAAAGTATACTTGAATATAAAAGAAGGTGCGGGGTGCATATTAATTTTTGGATTTCTTAATTAAGGCCATCTTTACAATAGCTATGCAAAAGATAATAATACTTAATATCTGAAATAGTGTCAATCCCAAGAGAATAATCTCATTATCAGCACGCCAGAATTCAATGAAGAATCTTTTTGCCGAATACAGTATGAGATAGGTAAAAAATATTTCACTTTCTTTGTGGGGCCTTTCCTGGAGAAACCTTAAAATAATAAAGATAAAAACTAAAGCCAGTGAAGAGTATATTTGTGTTGGTATAAGAACTAATTTAGATGCTGGGAAATAAATTCCAAATTTAGATATCTTGCCGAAACAGCAACCGTTCAATAAACAGCCAACCCTGCCTATTGCCTGGCCTAAGGCAACAAAAGGGCTCATTAAATCAAGGATTCTATATATCGATAATTTTTTCTTCTTTAAATATACAATGCTACAAAGCAAACCTAAGATTAGCCCACCGAACCATGATAAACCTCCGCGCTGAAGCATAATTATCTCAAGGGGATTTCTTAGGTAATAAATTATATTCTCGATTATATATAAAATACGCGCTCCGATAATTCCCGAGATAAAAGCTATGAAAGAGAGATTAAAGATTATATCAGGATTGATCTTCTGTTTTTTAGCCTGGAAAACGGCTAATGTTGAGCTTATCAGGAAGGCTATGGCAAGCATAAGGCCGTAGGAATAAATAGTAAATGGTCCTATTTTACAGATTAACGGATGCATATTTTTAGCGTTTAGCGGATAGTGTTTAGCGTATACACTACTATGTTAATTTTTGACCTTATTTTACTATTATTAAAAAGATAAGTCATTGTTTAGCAATAAGTTAAGAAAACTTTATCCTTTGACTGTCTGAGGAAAAATGCATTTTTAACAAAGTCGTGGTATAGTCAAACTAAACGCTATACGCTCTACGCTATACGCTAACCTTGTCTATTTCTTGTTATTAATATTGACCATCCCAATAATATCGCCCCTATTGTTATAGCACTATCAGCTACATTAAATATTGGCCAGATGCGAAAATCTAAAAAATCAATCACATATCCTAAGCGTAACCGGTCAATGAGATTTCCTAAAGCGCCAGCTAAAATGAAACTTAAGGATATACTATAAACCCCGTTAGAAATTTTACCACATCCTTTTGCAGAGGCGATATTTCTAACGGGGTAAAGAGAATACTTTTTATATTTATTTTTTCTAAGGCCCCAAAAAATCAAGATTATGGCGAATAGAGAAGCAAATATAAATAATGAAGTCTGGTTCTTGAGTATGCCAAAGGCGGCACCCCGATTACGTACGAGCGTAAGGTGGAATATCCTTCTTATTAAAGGCACAGATTGATTTAATAATAAATTTTTGGTGGCGAGTAATTTAGTGAATTGATCTAGGAAAAGAATAAACAGGATGATGATAAAAATCATCAAAAATTGGCGTTATCGCTTTTCTTTTCTCTCTTGGCATTTAACGCAGAGCCGCGCGAAAGGAACCACTTTTAATCTCGTTTTTGTAATGAAGGATTTACATTCTTCGCATACACCAAACGTGCCTTCTTCTATTTTTTTTATGGCATCGTCTAATTCGTATAGGGACTGCCTTTCATTAGAAGCCAGGCCCAACGAAAACTCTCTATCATATGTGTCGGTGGCAACATCAGCCATATGATAGGTATAGCCGGATATATCGCCGGCTGCGTCTTTTTGAGATTTCTTCAGGGTATCTTCCGATATATGCTTTATCTCATCAAGAATCTTTTCTTTCATTTTCAGGATTAACTTCCTGAAATACTCTAATTCTTTCTTATTAAATTTCTTTTTCAATTTATTTTCCTCCCATAGCCTTTAAACATTTATCACAGATTAAAGGATGATTTTTATTGCCTCCGACCGATACAGAATAATTCCAGCAACGAACACATTTTGCCCCTTCGGCCTTCTCAACCTCTATTGTGATATCAGGCAAAGTTTTGGCCCTGATATGTTTATCTAGATTAGGTAAATTCTTATCTAGGTTAATCTCAACTTGTGAAACCTTGAAAATCTCGCAAAGATCGCTTTTTAAGCTCGTTAAGAATGTATAACGTCCTTCGTTATTTGTCAATAGTTTTATTTTAGCATCAAAGGAGCTGCCGATTATGCCTTCAGAGCGTATTCCTTCCAATTTCTCAGTAATTTCAGGAATTAAGGTTTTATCAGCGATTTCGGGAATTAAGCTAATGATTGTCTTTAACACTTCAAAAATATCCTGACCTTTGTTAAATAAATCATCTTGCGCAAAAACTGAATTGTGCATAGGCCAATCTAAAAGATGAACATTCTCAATCGAACGATCCCTTTCTTCTTTGGGCATATTTTGCCAAATTTCTTCAGCAGTAAATACTAAAATAGGAGCCATTGCTCTTACTAAAACATTTAAAACCTCATAAATAGCTGTTTGAGCCGCTCGTCTCTCAATAGAATTAGCAGCATATGTATAAAGTCTACCCTTAATCATATCCAAATAAAAAGTAGATAATTCTATATTACAGAATTCATAAATTGCTTGATAAGCTTTATAGAACTCAAACTTATCATATGCTTTATTTACGGGTTCTAATAACAGCCTCTCCAATCCGAACAATATCCACTTATCTATTTTTCTTAAATTATCATAATTTACTTTATCTATATCGGGATTAAAATCGTATAAGTTGCCTAAGATAAATCGGGCGGTATTTCTGATTTTACGGTAGGCCTCAGAAAGTCTTGAGAGGATCTCAGGAGAAATGCGAATATCCTCATTATAATCGCTGGAAGCAACCCAAAGCCTTAAGATATCTGCTCCGTACTCTTTGATTATATCTTGAGGCGAAGTTACATTACCCAGCGACTTAGACATCTTTCTGCCTAAGCCATCAACTACAAAACCATGCGTAAGTACATTCTTAAAAGGAGGTTTTTCGTCTATACACATCGAAGGAATCAGTGATGACTGAAACCACCCCCGATGCTGGTCAGAACCTTCAAGGTACAAAGCGCAAGGAAATTCTAAATCTTGCCTCTTCTTTAATACGGCCTGATGACTTACTCCCGAATCAAACCAAACATCCAGAATATCTTCGCAACGCGTAAATTTATTACTTTTACATTTAGGACAGACGAATTTTTCGGGTAAAAATACCTTAATATCTTCTTTAAACCAAACATCGCTACCTGAACTTAAAATTTTTTTTGCTACATTTTCAATAATGGTAGAATCAAGTACTACTTCATCGCACTCTAAACACCGCACAGCAGGGATCGGCACTCCCCAATATCTCTGGCGGGAAAGGCACCAATCCGGCCTTGATTCCACCATTGCCCTAATCCTCTCTTTTCCGGAAGCAGGAATCCATGCGATATCGCCCTCTATAACTTCAATGAGTTTCTTTCTCAAATCTTTATGGTTAATATTTATAAACCACTGCTTTGTTGCGCGGAATATAATCGGATTTTTACAACGCCAACAGTGAGGATAAGAATGCTGTACTTTTGTATCAAAAAGTAAAGAACCTAATTTTTGCAGCTTTTCGATAATTATCTCATTTGAATCATAAACATTTAGCCCTTTAAATTCACCTGCTTCTGTATCAAAATTTCCCTTACCATCTACAGGCATAATAATATCCAACTTATATTTTAATCCAGTTAAATAATCATCATTGCCATGCCCGGGCGCAGTGTGCACAAGGCCCGTGCCTTCTTCCCTGGACACATAATCTGCCAATACAACACTTCCCTTTCTTAAATCAAAAGGATGATTATAGATAAGCCCTTCGAGATTCTTACCCTTGATTTCCTTTATTATTTCATATTTATCTACACCTATCTGCGATAACACAGGCAATAATAAATCCTTGGCTAAAATTAAATTTCCTTTATTCGTCTTTATATAAGCATAAATAAAATCAGGATGCACAGCTACAGCTACATTAGCAATCAATGTCCAGGGTGTAGTAGTCCAGATTACTAAATAACTATCTTTGGGATAATCTTTGCTTTCATCCCGCTCTTCCTTCAATGCTATATTTGATTTGTAGGAAGGGCGGGATTCATCTAATTTGAATTTCACATAGATTGACGGGGAAACGCGGTCTTCATATTCGACCTCTGCCTCTGCCAATGCCGTCTCGCATTTGAAACACCAGTTAACCGGTTTCAAACCCCGATAGACATAACCTTTCTTAACGAGCGCATTAAAAGCATTAATTATGCTCTCCTCATAATCAGGTGTTAATGTCAGATAAGGATTCTGCCAATCGCCAAATACACCTAGACGTACGAATTGTTCTTTCTGTATAGAAACGTACTTTAAGGCATAATCGTATGCCTTTTTTCTAAAATCTAACTGGCTAATCTGAGATTTATTTATACCCAATTCTTTAAACAGTTGATGCTCAACAGGCAGGCCGTGGCAATCCCAGCCTGGAACATACGCAGAATCCTCACCCCTCATAGTTTTATATTTTACAATTATATCCTTTAAAATTTTGTTCAAGGCATGTCCAATATGAATATCTCCGTTTGCATAAGGGGGCCCGTCGTGGAGAATGTATTTTGGCTTACCTTTGGATTTCTCACGGATAAGCCGGTATATGCCCTTATCCTGCCAGGCTTTCAAGAAAACAGGTTCTCTCTTAGGCAGGTCTGCCTTCATGCTAAATTTGGTCCGGGGAAGATTTAAAGTAGATTTATAATCCATATTAAATGAGCACATAACTTATGCCCTCACATATTTTCCTATGATTATATCCAAATCCTTCTTAGTCTTATCGGGGATCAATTTTTTATCTGTAACAATTGCATATTTGAGCGCATCCTTACAGGCACAATTTCTTTCCGGGCTGATATTTTTAATTACTGCGGAGATTATCTGCTTAGCATTCTCCACATTCTTAAGCAAATTCTGAATTATCATATCTATGGTCACAGATTCATGCTGCGGGTGCCAGCAGTCATAATCCGTAACTGCAGCTAAAGTGGCATAACAGATTTCTGCTTCCCGGGCTAATTTGGCCTCAGAAAAATTGGTCATCCCGATTACATCCATCCCCCAGCTGCGGTAGAGTTTCGATTCAGCGAGAGTAGAGAATGCCGGTCCTTCCATATTTATGTAAGTTCCGCCATTATGTATCCTTAAATTTAAGCTCCTGCCTGCTTCGTATACCAGCCTGCGCAATTCCTCGCAGACCGGATGCGCAAATTCAATGTGGGCTACTATACCTTCGGTAAAAAAACTCATATCCCGGGCATAATTCGTTCTATCCACAAACTGGTCTACGGCTACAAAATCTAAAGGCTTCAATTCCTCTTTAAGACTTCCGCAGGCAGTCACAGAAATAATGCGTTCTACCCCCAATTTCTTCATGGCATAGATATTAGCGCGGTAATTTATGTGGCTGGGAGGTATGCGGTGGCCCACGTCATGGCGCGGCAAAAATACGGCTTCCCTGCCTTCAAGCTTTCCGGTAATGAACTTGTCCGAAGGCTTGCCAAAAGGCGTAGTCACTGAAACCTCTCTAACGTTTTCTATGCCTTCTATTTTATATAAACCGCTTCCACCGATAATCCCGATTTTGCCCACTTCTTACCTCCTTGATAACTCTTTTGCGCGCTCAGCCGCCCTCTTGACTGCTTCCATTAATGAACCGCCGCGATTAAGGACTTCGAATGCCGCCTCTGTCGTGCCGCCTTTTGATGTAACCTGCCTTCTTAACTCTGAAGGCGACAGATTCTGTCTCCTTAAGAAACTTATCGTGCCGTTAAAAGTAGTATTTACCAGAAACCTTGCCTCTTCTGCGTTAAGACCAACGCCTTCAGCGGCTTTTTGAAAGTCGTCAAGAAAATCATTCTTTTTTTGTTCAGGAATATTCTTTGGGTTAAGCCCGCGAGATTCCAGAAAATTACAAACGTAAGCCGGCCCGCTTCCCGATACGGCAGTAGCCGGGTTCATCATACCCTCATCAATCACCAGCGTCTCGCCGAGGCAATCAAACAGGTTTCGCGCCAAATCAAGGTTATCTAAACAGGCAAATTTTCCCTGCGCCAGGCAAGTCATTCCCTCGCCAATACGAGCAGCAATGTTGGGCATTACTCTTATCACTCGAACCTGCCCCAATCTTTCCTCGATGTATCCTGTGTTTATGCCAGCGGCAATAGAAATAACTAATTTATTTTTTATATTATCCTTCATCGCAGTCAAAACTTCTTCAAAATCCTGCGGTTTAACTGCCAATATTATTATTTGGACTTTATTTACTAAATCTACGTTATTATCTGCAATATTGATACCTTTAAAATTCTTAGTTTTATTTTTATCTTTATCAAAAACCCAAACTTTATATTTAGTTTTAATCCGCTCAGCAATCGCGCTACCCATATTGCCAAAACCAATTATGCCGATATTTTTTCGCATATCTCCCATATTAAACCTATCTTGTCGTGGGACAGTCCCCTTGGTTTCTAGTAGGCTCGATATCTGCGGGGACAGTCCCTACTGGCGGTGCTTGGTTCGCTATTCAAAAATTGCCCTGCCCAGCCTCACCATATTAGACCCTTCCTCAATAGCAATTCCAAAATCATCGGTCATGCCCATAGTAAAGAGCGTATAGCGTTTAGCGTATAGTTCATTATATTTAGAAATGGCTTCCTGAACCCGATTCTCGCCGATATCGCTTATACCCGCATCAACCGTTTCCTTTACCTGCTCAAGGGATCTACCTTTGCTGATAGCGATAATAGTTATTTTTCCGGGGCCTTGATTAATTTTAGAGCAAACCTTAAGAATTCGTTGCCTTATTCTGGAAACATTTTCTCTAATCATCTCTCAAGAAAATCGCTTCGCGATTAGACCATTCCTCTATAAGGATTTAAGAAGGTCTATCCTTTTTAGGATAACTTTTAAGTGATTTTCAGTGGTTAGACCCTTCCTTTAGGCCCGACCTTCAATGGAATGGGGTCGGCCTATCCTTTCTGGATTAAAAGGTATAGGAAGGTCTATCCTTTAGGATTAGGAAAGTGTTTTATACTTTCCTACACCATAAAATCGAGCATGCAAACTCTCTGAATGAAATCATATTATACATCAGAAAACCGCCGGGTCAATTAAAAGTAAGTGAGTAGATAATTTACGGAGCAAAGCGACGTAAATTATAGGCCGTAAGGCCGTCTGCGAACTTATCCCCCACCACTTTTTGTAGACGCGCTGGATTTATAGCTACGGGGTGGCGAGGAAGATTTGCCTTTAAATTTTAATTAAAGCATTTTTCAAAAAGTGGTGGGGGGTTAATTCGCAGACGCCTCAATAACTAAAGAATGGAAGGCTACAATTTATGTCGTTTACACTCCATAAATTGTCTGCTCATTAAAAGTATTCTTGGTATATCTCTTTAAGCTTATTTATAGTATTAAGAATAGGGTTTTGGGTGGGCTGATAATTAGATATGATCTCGAGCTTTGGTTGGTATAGCGCCTGACAGATAATGCCTAAAGAAGTAACATAAGTTAAATATCTCTGGCCCAAGATACTATTGTCTTTATTAACCCAGGAAATTATATTTGGATTGGTAATCCGGCCTAATTTTACCGAAATCCCCAGACTATTCTCTAACATTTCCAGAAAT